>JAEEGL010277757.1_pt1 | contig 16854 bp, 18 predicted proteins | sample 9134231 | NCBI WGS metagenome assembly JAEEGL01 (sample SAMN16246548, study PRJNA631951) | gut metagenome | biome: gut microbiome; feature: rumen; material: fiber-attached | host: Bos | place: Iran: Karaj | collected 2018-10
CCAGGAATCCGTATAGGTGCTGAAGTCCTGCTTGAAGGCCTTGTAGTCCCCTCTGTAGTTCTCATACAAAGATGACTTGACGGCCATGCCCCTTGCGATGATCGCGGCGTTGCTGGCCCCGTAGATCGCGGCCATCCTGGCGTATTCGTTGTCGACGGCATCCACCAGGCTGTCGAACTGCATGACGTCCGAGAACGCCGTGCCGTCGTCGAGATCGGTCCCGTAGAGGAACCTGTTGGGCAGGAGGTCGCAGCCCATGGGGTAGCCCAGGAGCCTCGATCTCAGCTCGTTGCATGTGTGGGGGTCGTTCTTACCGACCGTACATCCGGATTCTGGATCCTTTGTCTTGTCTCTTGTTGCCATTTCTATGCCTCCGGTCCGTGATGAACCTGGGTGCATACCCGCACCCAAAACGGTTTGGAAGAAACCAGCAACGAACCCTTTATGTCCGAGGAAGCGAATTCCGAGCTCATCGGAACCTGCTCTTTCGTGGGTTGTGTCCTTTTGGGAGGCCCCGGTGTGACTTGGTAGGTGCGCCGGGCCGATTTCTTCTATCGCAGTCGCCTGCGACGGCGTTTAGGTTATTATGGAAGGACGGGTGTCCCGCCCTTCAACTTCCGACCATGTTCGATCGAAGAGGCAGAGGGATATCTTCATGCCGCTTGTCTGATATCCGTATGTCGGACATTGTCTGCCATACTGCTCTTTTGAAGTCTTTTTCAATGGTCTAAAACTATTATATAGGCAGACAATTTAAAAAACTAAGTAGGCGGTACGGACAAAAGTTTTTTAAACAGTTACATCCAACCAATGATTTGACGTATTTATACAAAAAGGAACGGGAAAAAACAGTTCTCGAAATACCGATAATATAAAGGAAAACAGAAAAGTATATAAAGAACCCACTTCCGCAAAGATTAATTTGGGAACGGATAAAGAAACGTTGAAATAAGGAACCGGTTTTCGCGGTGAAGTCAGTTTAGGTGGAAGCTGATTCCCAATCAGGCAATCAAACGAAAGGGATGCAGAGATCAGGAACCGGATGGGCCGCGAATCAAGGCATTAACATAATCTCTGGCCAGTGAGTCATAATCAGGCCCCTTCTTCTTAAAGAAAGACTTGATCCCACTAGGCTCCTCAGCATCCATGAGAGCATCCCAGTATTTACTGAGTTTGGAATCGATGAGATCCTCGGTCCACGATGCCGCGATTCTGTTGATATCCGAAGAGCTCAATCTGGACTGAGCCTCCTGGAATGCCCGATTGAGAGCAGCGATATGAACCGAAAAACCGGTTCCCAGCCCAACGTTGTTCATCATTGAGTTCAGTTCATCGAATTTCTTGACCACGGAAGTGATATTCGCATCGTACGCTATCGTGTTATAGAATAACAATTCGTAGAGGTCCGACCTGCGATCTATGTCATTCATGGTCTTGAAGATGTCAATCAGGCCAAGAAAAGCGATGTGATAGCACTCAGATACCGTGATCAGATTCGGAACGGTCTTATGGATATCGTCAAGGAGATTGAGGACCTGATTTTCGTTCTCATCGAAGAGGAATAAACGGGACAGATGACCTAAGGAGTAACCGATGTATCTGAAGTACTCCTCTACCAGATCCTCATCCTTCACATATTTGAAGGCCCTCATCCAACAGGAACGAACATTCTTGATCATGTCCGAGAACTCCGAATCATCATCAAAACCTTCAGGAGTATCCCAGTCATCATCCTCTTCTTCAACGAATGTAAGGATGTAATAGCACCCTTCGAAGAACCATCCATCCGGATTGCTGGGGCTGTCCTTCTTCAGTTTTTCGAAAACCGATTCGAGCTCATATGCATTCCCTCTTTGGAGATAAGTGACCGCATCATCGAAAAGCAGCTCATCGGTTTTACGGATCTTATGGGCTTTCTTCTCAGCATCCTCGTCATAGATCATGAACCGCTGGCCGCAATACGGGCAATCCGCAAACTTGGATCCAGAATCAGCTTTGAGACCGGCTGAACAGAAGGGACATGTGAGACTGAGAATCTTCATGTCCCTTAATGAAAAAACACAGTTTAATACTTGACGAAAAAGGGTGATGGCTGGATGCCCAGCCATCGAATCAGGAGGAATATTTCAATTCGACCCAATTCCTGAAATCGTACCTCGCATCGGGTCCGTTGCGAAGCATCGCGATATCGTTCTCCCACGGAGGCCCGTTGATCTCGTCGTAAGGGACGAAGAGATCTGGACGGTCACGGACATACCTGATGAGCTCCCTTCTGTCCCTGCGGGAGAGTCTGGGGTCCCTGAGGATGTCCTCCGCCAGATGCTGCCTCTCGGAGACGGTCCTGCTGCATTCCATGCGAACGTTGATGTCGTGGATGTCGATCAACGTGTCCACCTCCATGGGAACCTGGAACGGAGGCGGCGCAGGAAATCGGGATCCGCATCCGAACCGTTCCTCGCCATGATGACCCTGTTCAGATCATCGCTGTAATACTGCGAAGGGACATCGGGAGTGAAGAGATCCGGATTGTCGTGGACGTATCTGAGTACAGTATCGACATTGGCAGCAGGCGTGCGCCTGTTCTCGAGCACGGCCAGAACATAATGCTGTCTGGACGAGACGGTGGACTTGCCCTTGAGGATCCTGTCGAGATAGCCCGGAGAGAGCCTGCGGACCTGGGGGCCGGTGATTCCGCTGATATCGACCAGGCCGTCGGGATAGGGAACGTTGCAATGCATATCCTTACGGGGATCGCCATACAACCCTGGATAGCGCTCTGGGATCATATGGTACGAATTCGGGTTGGGATCGGGCCTGTACTCCGCATTCCTTGCTACATAGTGCTCGGAATACCTGGAGTAGCTGAAGGGATTGCGTGCCCTGCGTGTCACGGACATGCCTCCCTGACGCTGAGCGTTGTATTGAATGGATAGACTTCGTACATGGGAATACCTTCCTAGAGCAACATAGGGCGTGCTCCGCACCCAAAGCCATCCAGACACCGCCCGTCAGGGTCCCTTCTGTGCTGGAAACAGAATCTCCGATGCAATCGATATGCATCTTACTTTTTTACTAATTAATGAAGTAGTTACTGATATTTAATATAATCCTAAAACCGATCAATATCAGCCTTTAATGGGAGTAAATTATGGAGAAAATAGTATAATTTTATTTATCAAAACAAAAGAATCCACCATCATGGCCGGTTATGGACTGAGAGCAAAGAGCGAAGAATTCTCATGCGCACCCAATGTGCGCAACACCAAGCTGATTCTGATATCGATGATAGCAATCATGATCATATCGTTATCCATGATCGGATACAATGAAGATAATCAAATCGACGCTGCTGAACAAAGCGGAGAATGCGGTAAGAATCTCAAATGGACTCTGAACGACGAAGGCGTACTGAGGATATATGGTACGGGCGATATGGATGATTACAGTTACTTTACCATGCCATGGTATAAATCTGGGGAAGAAGTAAGGACTCTGATTTTAGAACCGGGAATTACGTCAATTGGCGTATATGCATTCAGTGTATGTCCTAATCTCACGGGACCTCTGACTATACCTTCAGGGATCACCAAAATAGGTGATTATGCATTCGATGGTTGCTCAGGTCTCACAGGCGATCTGAAGATACCCGACAGCGTGACCAGCATAGGATGCAGAGCATTCTACAACTGCTCAGGTCTCACAGGCGATCTGAAGATACCCGATAGAGTGACCAGCATAGAAAGAGATGTATTCTACAACTGCTCAGGTCTCACAGGACCTCTGACTATACCTTCAGGGGTCACCAAAATAGGTGATTGGGCATTCGGTGGTTGCTCAGGTCTCACAGGCGATCTGAAGATACCAGCTGGAGTGACCAGCATAGGTGGTTCAGCATTTTTTGAGTGTTCAGGTCTCACAGGCGATCTGAAGATACCAGCTGGAGTGACCAGCATAGGGCACAGTACATTCTACAATTGCTCAGGTCTCACAGGAGACTTGGTGATACCTGCGGGAGTGACCAGCATAGGAAACGGAGCATTCCAAGGTTGTAAAGGATTAACAGGCTCCCTGACGATACCAAAGGGAGTGACAATCATAGAAAACACCGTATTTTCAGGCTGCTCCGGCCTCTCAGGATCCTTGACGATACCTGCGGGAGTGACCAGCATAGAATTTGGTGCATTTTTAGGCTGCTCCGGCCTCTCAGGCCCCCTAACGATACCTGCGGGAGTGACCAGCATAGGTCACTCTGCATTCGCAGGCTGCTCCGGCCTCTCAGGATCCTTGACGATACCCAATAAAGTGACTGTCATAGAAGAAGGTGCATTCTCCGGATGTAAAGGATTCACAGGAACACTAACATTGCCGAACAGTTTGGTCAAAATTGGACCCGCGGCATTCTCCAACTGTTCTGGTCTAACCGGAACCTTGACAATACCTGCGAGTCTAACTAGCATTGAATATAGAACATTCTATGGCTGTTCTGGTTTTACAGGAACCTTGACGATACCTGCAGGAGTAACTAGTATAGGATTTGGAGCATTCGAGGGATGTAAAGGATTCAGTATTCTGACGTTACCTAAGAGTATAAACACCATAGGAGACAGTGCATTCTGGAGTTGTACTGGCCTAACTGGAACCTTGATAATACCCAATGGAGTGACCAGCATAGGGGCTCAAGCATTTAGAAGTTGCAAAGGGTTCACAGGCACACTGACCCTGCCTGACAGTTTAGAAACAATAGGAGCACAGGCTTTCATGCATTGTTCCGGTCTTTCAGGCCCCTTGACGATACCTAAGGGTGTAACCACCATTGGAGAAAGTGCATTCTGGAATTGTACAGGCTTCACAGGCACATTGACCCTTCCTGACAGTCTAGAAACAATAGGTAATAGTGCCTTCTATGAATGTTCTGGCCTTACAGGAGACTTGACGATACCTAAGGGTGTGAATACCATTGGAAAAAGTGCTTTTGGCAAATGTGAAGGATTCAACGGAGTCCTGACAATACCGGATAGCGTGACCTTTATTGGACAAAGTGCATTCTCAAACTGTTCCGGCCTCACAGGATCCCTGATCATACCTGCAAAAATTACCAAAATAGAAGACAGTGTATTCTTAGGATGTACTGGATTCAACGGAACCTTAACGATACCCAATGGAGTAACAGATATAGGATTCAGCGCATTCGCCGGTTGCTCCGGCTTCACAGGATCGCTGATAATACCGAACGGAGTGAAGCACATTTGGAACAACGCATTTGAAGGATGCAGAGGATTCAACGGATCATTGATCATAGCAGATACTGTGACCGTAATAGGCGATAGTGCATTCAAAAATTGCAAAGGCTTCACAGGATCGCTGACTATACCAGCAGGTGTAAGCGCAGTATTCCCGTACACATTCTCCGGCTGCAACGGGTTCGACGGAGCTCTTACTATACCTTCGAACGTAAGAGTCCTAAGAGAATACGCTTTCAAAGACAGTTCATTCCTCGAGATTAGGATCGCAGAGGAAGTGGACACTATTGACAGGGATGCTTTCGATGGGTATGAATTCTACGAAAGCGACGGAAAGACAAAGATTCCGAAATACGAGTACTCGATATTTGGACTGGACGGTAGCACGTTCATAGGGGAGACAACTATGAAGATGATCCGCCAGTCAGGAATGGTATACCACCATGTGACCTATGATGTGAAAGGAGGTTCGACGGAAGCGCCAGTCCAGGAAGATGTAGCCGAAGGGAGATCCTTCACAGTTCTACCATACGACGGTGTCAAAAAGGGATACGGTTTCGCAGGATGGACATACGGAGGCAAGACGTACCTACCCGGAGATAAGATCGTCATGTCCAAAACAGACATAGTGCTCACCGCCGAATGGGTGAACAGACCTATGCATCATGTCATCTATGTTGTCGACGGAGGCTCGGCACCGGCCCCGGTACAGAAGGACGTGATGGAGGGGATGACATTCGAGGTAGCCTCATACAGAGGCACTAAGGAAGGATACAGCTTCGGAGGGTGGACTTACGGAGGTCAGACATACCAACCAGGAAACACGATACAAATGTCCGTGTCGGATATCACACTGACGGCCATATGGTATGACGGCACGGTGCACACAGTCACCTATTTCGCCTATAAGGGGTCCGTTCCAGCTCCAGCCCCGTTGAAAGTGGCCTACGGACAATCATTCGAAGTCGCAACGTATGATGGCACCATGGACGGGCATGCATTCGCAGGATGGGTGTATAATGAAAAACTATACCATCCTGGTGATACAATAGTCATGCCCGACAACGATATCACCTTAAACGCAGCATGGCGTACGGAGCCGGGACCGGAACCAGGACCGGAACCCGATCCGGAACAGGGAGACGACAAACTGCTCTTAATAGGGGTGGCAGCAGTCATCGTTGTATGCGCCATCGGAGCAGCAGTGTATTTGAAGAAGAAGCATTGAAAAAGAAACAGATCGAAAAAAAGAATAGATGACATACAAAAGAAAATAGATAACATGGTTTCATACGATGCAGGCAGCAAAATCATGAAAACACATCCGAAAACAAAGTCTATAAAGATAAACAAATCAATGCACACGAGATAAGATGGTATTCTGTGGAAAATGCGGAACAAAAGCGGTGGATGATGCCTTGTTCTGCCCCAATTGTGGTAACCCCCTCATACAAAGACAAATAAAGGTCTATTGCACGAATTGTGGTTCTCAAATAGATGAAGAAGCTATAATATGCCCCAATTGCGGAGTCCAGCAGAAAGAAATCCAAGAGGAGACATCAGCCAATGATGACGGAAGTCCGATCTGGGCAATCCTAGGATTCCTAATTCCGTTAGTAGGATTCATTCTATGGATAGTCTGGAAAGATGATAAGCCAAAGAATGCGAGAATGGCAGGTTTTGGAGCACTAGGATCGATAACACTTGAATTCGTTATTGCAATGGCATTTCTGACAATAATAGCCATTCTAAATGTGTGGTGATGAGAAGATGCGCTATTGTGTAAAATGCGGAACACAGCTGTCAGACATATGCAGATTCTGCACGAATTGCGGTACACCCATAGAGCTGGCAAAGCCCATCTACTGCAGGTACTGCGGCTTACAGATGGACGAGCAGACATCCATATGTCCAAGATGCGGAAAACAAAGAGTGAAAAAAACTGATAGAGCAAACAGTGAAAAGGGAAACTTGTTATGGGCCGCATTAAGCATAGTCGCTCCTATAATCGGGGCAATCCTATGGTTCTCATGGAAAGATAAAAGACCAAAAGACGCCAGATACCTATTGGAAGGAATCATCATCGCAGCTGTAGCTTATGTATCGGCGGCAATGGGGTTCATTAGGACGTTTATATTCGCAGAAGCGTTTTTTGTGATATACATAACGGTCATCATATGCACCATAATAGCATTAAGAAAAAGTAGAAACATCGGAGCAATAGGGCTATGCATACTAAGCACGTTCGCGATCTTCAATTTTTCATATCGTATTATATTTGAGAACAGCAGCTTGAGCAAAGACGATTTTATTATGATAGCTGATATATTAGCAACCACCAGCAATTTGATTCTTCTAATTACGAGCATAATGCTAATGGTGCCTCTGATCAAGCACAAAGAAAACCCTGTGAACCTTTTTGAATGCATCCTGGGAATCTGCCTATTGATCTACTGGGCCATTTACTTAGCATATGGATACTACTGGGAAAATTTTGAAGATATTTTGATTTACTTGGACATAGCGATTATGAATATGTATTGGATACTGATCGGGCTATCGGCCGCAGCAGTGATACAGTCCTCATATATGCAAGCAAAGATCGATGTAAACAAATACTAAATCGAAAAAAGAAGTTTTGGAATCGATAATATGGGTTCTCACAATGCAGGCAGCATAATCAAGAACGTCCCTGTTCTGAAATTCATGGGTTATAATCGTGTCGTAGTACTGCTGGACGGCCGTCCGGAAGAGGCAAAGATCGGAGGTAGCACCAACAATTACAATGGAGGCCAGATATACCATATCACAGCTCCGAAGGGAACGGTAGCGGATATCGAAATCGTCGACATAGAGAGCTATCTGTCAAAATCAAAAGAACTAGAGTGCGAAGAAAATGACGCACCAATCAAATCAGATCCTAGCGATCAAGAGTTTGTATATTATGACAAAAAACACAATGGCAAAGTGCTGATAGCCAAGAACATACGTATCCTGTGATCAGAATGTGCGAGAATCTGTTCGATGGGGTGTCGCAGCCGGTAAACGTCTGCAGGATGTGCGGCAGAAAATTCGAAGGCACTGGTGAATTCTGTTCTGAAAGATGTGAACAGGATGACTACGACGACCGTTGGGATGACTACGACGACCGTTGGGATGACTGAAGAGATCTGAATGATCGCATATACGGGATGGGGCCCGTTCGTATACGGACGGGCCACGATCCCGATCGTACTTTGTTCTGGCGTTTTGGGAAGTACGTCTTGGGCATCTCCACCGGGCCTTCGGCAGGGATGTCGTCATTCTTCGGCAGATCGAGTTCCAATGTCGATGCGGCGCAGGGGACCAGCTTGGCGAAGTCCACTATGTCCATACCTTCCTTGTCCATCATGTCCCTGAGCCTGTCGTATTCCCTCTTCACGAGCTTGAAGCTGGGTGCAGGCACCTTGACCTCTATGTCCTGATTGTAGACCGCCGGTTCCCCCATATGGTCATGGCATCCGTCATAGACCCTGAGGACCTGACCGCACTCCTTGCATACCCTGTATTTCGGCCTCTTGATGGCCCCCAGAGTCTTCAGCTTGCCCTTGGACAGCATGCCCCAGTATCTGTTCCTGATCACTCCGCTCAGCCTTTCCACGGTCCACTCCGTCCAATCGATGTCGGATATGTCGCCAGCCATGCGGCCCAGGTCCCAGGCCAGGTTGTCGTAGTCCTTCTCGCTGTACTGCGCATCCTTCGATTTGATGCCCGGTATCATGTGGTCCAGGAAGTCCAGATCCCAGTCGATGTCGTCCGGATCCTTCTCGTAGACGGCCAGTCCTTGATGGGTGCAGAGGTAGGCCACCGTGTGCCTGATGCTCTGGACGCCCTCCTTGGCGTGGACCTTCTTGATCACCCATCCGGGGAACTTCCTCCTGAAGCCGTCGGTGTCTATGAACCCGTAGAGGAGCGAATGGAAATGAGGGGAGAACCTCCACTCCTCCTGCTCGAACTGCCTCCAGGGATGGAATATTGTGAGGCCCCCTACTGCCCCGAAGCGAAGGAGGGAGTCGATGACGGTCTGATAGAGGAAGTCGAAATCGTCCTTGTCCTGCACCATGCACTTGGCCCATTCCTGCGGCGGGGAGACGACCCAATGGCCCAGGGGAGGGATCTGGATGCCTGACTTCTCCCAGATCTTCTCGTGGTACCTGAAATGCTTGTCGGCCTTCATGCCGTTGCGGATGGCGGTGTCATTCATGCACATGGGACACCCCAGACCCCAGCAGTGGAAGCGCTTGGCCTTGTTATGGTGGTCGATGTCAGACGGGCAGGCCGTGTAGACGTATCCGCCGTCATCACTCACGATGAACCCGCACTGTCTGCGCTCCGCCCTTCCCTGGTCATGGGCGGGCATCTCCCAATCGATGTACCTGCGGTATACCGGTCTGAACGCGATGTTCTCCCCCGTCTTCGATGTGAGGAGGTAGCGTCCTGAGCTGTCACGGATGCCTGAATGGACGATGTCATATGCTTCCTGAGCGTCACGAGCACCTATCTGCTCCGCAAGTGTAAGGTACTCTATGGCAGGATACATAGTGGACTCCACGGGCAGATTCTTTACGAAATAGACCACAGGGTGCTCGGACAGTGCGTTCTGTATTGCGAGGTTCTCCTGCTCCGATCTCTTGAAGGAATGACCGAGATCGGATATGTACTCGGAATCGAGCACATCGTCTGAAGGGAAGTATCCTCTCATGGAGAGACCCCGCTGATGGTAGATAGAGGGACATAGGCCACGGCACACACCGCATGCGCTGGGGAAGTACGGCCGCCGCCGCTGCAAGCGAGTTGCGACGCGGACGGCGGCCTAGATTGCCAGTACGCAGAGGCACCGCCCTGCGCCCTGGCGGACGATAGGGATGCCCCATACCCTTGTGCGAGCACGGTATCGCGGATGAGCTTCTGTAATGCGCTCATGGGGACCCTCCCGATGCGGGATCGTCATTGACGGGATGCGTCAGATCGACGATGCGCACGCTCTCCTTCCCCAGCCATGCACCGTAATGCGACACGCGGTCCAGATGGTCGGCCTTGCTCACGGCCGCTGCCATCGCGGCATCGAGGCGGCGTCTGCCCAGGAGCTCCACCATGGGATGGTCGGCCACTCCGAAGATCTCGTAGTACGTCAGCCAACCGAAGTACGCCCTGGCGTCGTAAGGCTCGCACAGTGCGATCTCGGGAGGCAGGGGGACCTTGGACGATGCCCTGAGGGACATCATCCTGTCCGCATCCCTGTCAGACGCTATGTTGACGCTTATACTCTCACATCCCTGAGCATGTGGCTGTTCCTGTACGTCCACCACCAGACCTTCGGTACCGCCACGCATTCGTTGAAGCGCGGGAAGAAGCACCAGGCCCTCCTGTCCACGTCTGGATTGGCGGCGTTCGCCTCATCGATCCAGTGGTTGGCGATAGCCTGGTCGACCTTGAACTCCGGCCTCTCGAACTGCAGATCCTCCTCGTGCATGTACTTGTTCATGACGATGGCGTCCTGGCTTCTGACGAAGGCTATGTCGGTATCGGCCATCGACTGGGTCGTGATGCACACGACGGTGGACTTGTGGGAGATGATCCCGAGCCACTTCTGAAGCGTATTGTTCCCGGCGGACCCTCTGGAGGGGAAGGTCCTGTTCACATCGTCGATTATCACGACGCTGCCGACGGGGACGTCGGAAGGCCCCCTCGCCTTCTTGTAACACGGGAACATCGAGACGTCGAAGTCCATGGGATCCATCAGGAACACCCCCCTGTTGGGCCAGCAGTAGTTGATCAGACTGTGGAGGGAGCAGGACTTCCCCTGCTTCCCGCTGCCAACCGCGATTATCACGCCGTGCTCCATGGCACGGATGTATTCCACTGCGGCACTCTCAGCTGTCATCGTCGCCGACCTCCTTCTCGGAAGATGTCTCCGATCCGCTGTAGTCCGACGGGCCGCCTGAGCTGGGCTTCTTCACGCCCACCGATGAGGCCAGGCGGTCCAGATGTCTCTTCAGCGCCTCCCCGGCGAACCTCATGCCGTACACCTCGGGGCTGTCCATCATCTTCAGGTTGTCGGCCATGACCTGGTCGAGGGTCTCCTTCCATTCCTCGTAGAACTGGACCTTCGTGAAGACGACCAAGGCGTCATGCTCATGCACCCAGCCGTAGTCGATGACGCCGTTCTGGAGATCCACCGATTCGGCCAGATAGACAGGCATCCCCAGCGGGCTGTGGTACACCACGTTGTTCCCCGACTGGTTAAGCAGCCTGAACAGCCTCTCGGGGATGATCAGGCCCTGGATGGTGTTGCTCTTGACATCGAGGGTGAGCACCACACGGCAGTCCGGGTTGTGCACGATGAGGGCGAACCTGTCGCCTGCGATGAGGCCAACGACAGGCCCTACGGCGACATACCAGTATTCCTGCGCCACAGAGACGAGGAAATCGGTGATGGCCGACCAGTCTATCTCGTCCCTGATCACGATCAGATACGCTGCCGTCAGGACCGAGATGAGGAGGCCCAGGATGAGGAGGCCCTTTCCCGCCAGGATATCCCAGACGGTCCTTCCGGTGACCTCTCTGGGAGGCTCCTGGAGAGGGACGTCCGGGAATTCCGGAGGATCCTGGCGGTCGGGTTCATCTTGGAAACGGTCAGAATGCACATTTGACATCCATATCCATCCTCCTTGTCCTTCTGCGGTAGCCCCATCTGAAGGCAAGCACAGTCAGTGCTAGCATGATGAGGGCTGCGATCGCTGCCATGTCCTTCCCTCCTTCGTCTCATCGTGCAGGCCCCTGCAGAAGACGTAACCTCCCAGGAAGGCCAGTAGAGACGATACCGATACGTAGCCGAAGACCTCGGAGACGCCGAACACATTGGCCAACGCTGGACCCATCCACGCCGAAGCTGTGAGGATGGTGATCCCGGAGATCATGCGTATCAATCTCATGGCTTCACCTTCTTGGGGCAATTGCATTCGCAGCTCGAGTTCTCGACGATGATGCCTGAGCCGTAGTATGAGATCCATATCGAGAGGGTAAGCAGCAGTGCTGATGCCCCGAGCAGAATGCCGTTGGCTGCGAGGAATTCCGCAGTCGTCATCTCTGGATAGTACTGGAGAAGGAGGTCCGCGAGACTTCCTCCATCATCGAATGCGAGAGCTGCCAGGGACTTCCCGTACAGGGCATAGGTCATGAAGTCGATGATGAACAGGACGTTCAGGACCATGCTCAGGAATCCGAGCCAGAATGTCCACTTCATAGGTATCTCCTCCTAGGGGTCGCAATGATGTAGCCTGCCAGCAGGATGCCTGCTATCAGCAGCATGGAGGGCCAGACCTCTGCGATGAACTCGTCGACGGTCATCCTGTTCTCCAACATGGCCATGTACGCATCCATCTGCGTCATGGAATCTTCCATCGACTGGGCGTTCTGGATGTCCACCAACGTGAAGATCCCGCCTATGGCAGTGCCCAAAGCCGACAGGATCGGCAAGAACCATACCATTATCTCATCCCCCACATTCCGAGGCGTCTGATCCTGACCACATACGCTATGGCGATGACCAGAACGAAGATTATGGACAGCACCGCAGGGTTGGAGAGCAGGGAGACTATGTCCCTGAGCATGTCCGGGAGATCCTGGAAGGATTCCTCATCCCAGATGGCGTAGACCGTCTTCGAGTAGACGATGTTCAGAGGATCCGACGAGTTCACGCTGTCGGCGTTGGAGGCTATCAACGGGAAGTCATCCGAGACATCGCTGGGCTGACTGTCGCCGTTGACCGTGCTCCATCCTCTGAAGGAGAAGCCCTCCTTCGTCGGGGCCACAGTGGTGGTGTCGAAGTAATGGATGCCCGTATCCAGCGATGCCAGGACTTGCCAGTAGTAGGTCTGGGAGACTGAGCCTCCGAGGCTGTCGAACGTCAGAGCGTAGGTGTGGTAGACGTTCTCCTGCACGATGACCGAACCGTTCCATCTGATGTCGAGATGTATCTTGATCAGGAACGAGCACTCCTCCGTGGAGAAGACGTTCGGATACTCGCATCTGAAGTGGATCCAGTAGTCGCCGTGGGTATCCTCCGCCACCTGCTGGAGAGCAGGGGAGATGGATACGGTGAGCCTGGCAGCCTCGGGGTTGTTCCCTCTTGCGGCCACGGACCATTGTATCCACGAAGGCAGGCAGTGGGTCTCGGTGCAGCTGAATCCGGTATGCCCACTCTCCGCACGGTAGACGGTGTATGCCATGAAGAACTGCGCAGAGCTCGAATCGGAGCTGTAAACCACGGTCTGGGTAGGATCGTCCGATTTCAGGTTGGTCATGGTTATCATGAAAGTCTCATCAGCAGACGGAGGCTGGACGTAGTTCACATCCTGTGCATCCGATGCCTGGAGGACGATAGGCGTTGCGATAAGCACGAAGGCTGCCAGCAAGGCGAAGGCCCTGTTCATCTCCATCTCCCCCCGTTCCATTCGTCATCGTATGGGTCGTATCCGCCATGCATATCCGACATGCGGTCCCGGTCCTTCGGTGGAAGGATCAGGCGGACTATGACATACAGCACCAGGGCAGCGAAGGTCAGTCCGAGTAGCGTCGCAGTCGTGTCCTCCGACATCCCTGTGGCATCCGCTATGGCGGAGACCCCGGAACGCCATGTCGAGTAGACTACAGCGACTATCCCTCCTGTGCCTCCGATCTTCAGGACGTTGCCGAGCTTCCATGTGGAGACCCATGAGCTGAATCCCTTCAGTCCTGCTCCGATGGCCTCGCCTGCCTTGAAACCGACCTTTGCACCGCCCGATCTGGCGGCGGTGGAGAACAACTTGAAAACAGATGTCCAGGTCATTCCATCACCCCACCGTTACGGTGTAGGTCCCATCGTCATGATACGAGATCACGGGCAGGACTATGCACGATGCGTTCGGTGCGCTTGTGAAGGCTATCGTCGTCTCCCAGACGGCATACAGAGTGGTTGTTCCGTTGTAGGAGACCGCGATCGATGCTCCGGGCTGGTAGGTCGGTGCATTCGCTGTGCTGGATGTCGCCCATCCGAGGAACACGCTGCCCGATTTTGTCGGAACCGTGTTCGGGATGGTGAACGTATGGTTGTTGGTAGACGATCCTGTGAAGGACTGGTTGCTTGGAGCTCCCGATCCCCCGTTGGCGTTGAAGTTCAGATGGCAAGAGTACGTGACCTGACTCCAGACCGCATATAGGGTCGTCGTTCCGTTGTAGGAAACAGCGATGGATCCTCCGGGCTGGTAAGCAGCTGAAGTAGCATTGTTCGATGTAGCCCAACCGAGGAATGTGTAACCTGATCTGGTCGGTGATGTCGACGGGATCGTGAACGTATGGTTGCTGGTAGATGTTCCTGTGTAGTTCAGATTTGACGGTGCTCCGGATCCTCCGTTGGCGTTGAAGTTCAGATAGCAGGTGTACGTGTTCTGCTGCCAGACCGCATATAGGGTCGTGGTTCCGTAACTGAAGGAATATGAGCTACCTGCCTGATACGCCGCGCTTGTTGCGGTATTCGATGTCGCCCAGCCTTTGAACGTGTAACCGGATCTGGTCGGGACGGTCGATGAGAGTGTCACCGATTTGGTCGTTGACGATCCAGAGCCTCCGTTGGTGTTGCCTGGAGCTCCGCTTCCTCCATTGGCGTTGTATGCTATCGTGAAATAGTAAGTAGTTGAGGTGGATGAGATCATCTGCTCAGCAGGGTAGTACTTCCCGCCTGATGCCGCCGTCATGGAGTCGGATCCCCCTCCGGGATAGGTCAGGCTGGTGGCTTTGACAATGTTGTAGCATCCGGAGGAATATGAGGTAGTGGTAACCATTCCCGATGACTGGCTTCCGGATGTGGTCGACGATGCCCCATACCAGTCGACGTCGATGGTAGTTCCTGACTGGACGGTGTAGGTCTTGCTTGAGGTTGTGACCTCTGAGGTGTCCACTCCCAGAAGCATGAAGGATGCCCAGTTGCCCTTGTAGACTGTGATGGTGATGTTGGTGACGTTCTGCTCCCAGACGGCATAGAGGGTCTTGGTGCTCTTGTATCCGACGCTGATGGTGCCTCCGGGCTGATATGATGCCGATGTCGCTGAGCTGGTCGTCGCCCATCCCTTGAAGGTGTAACCTGATTTGGTCGGGGTGGTCGAGGATATCGTGAAGGTGTGGTTCGATGTCGATGTGCCTGAGTAGGACTGATCGCTCGGTGCTCCGGATCCGCCGTTGGCGTTGTACTTCAGGTAGCAGGTGTACGTCGAGGACGATCCTCCGGACGCCGTCACCTTGAATGAGGCCACCCAGAAGTCCTCGACATCCCAGTCTTCTACCTTGAGATAATATGTGCCTGTGGCGACGGACGAGGATGCGGTGATCTTCAGACCGGTGGAGGTGAACGACACCGACAGTCCCGAGACTGTGTTCCCCGCGCTGACGCTGGAAGAGGTACCGATACCCCAGTCGAGCTCGTGGGAGGACGACAGGGCGGAGGAGCTGCTGAAGGCCTGTGACCAGGTGTATGTGGAGCTTGAACCCTGCTGGACGGTCATGCTCGCGGAGCCGTTGTCCAGTGCATCGGTGCCATCTGAAGCAATGACGATACACCCAAAGATGGCCAGGGCCGACATCAGGAAGGTCAGGGCAATGATCTTGTCTTTGGACATATGATCACCTGAAAATGGGGGCCGAAGCCCCCTTAGGTTCTCAGTAGTATCCTCCGTAGTCGAGGTTCTTCTTCCTCCTGTAAAGGAAGAAGGCGACGATCACGATGAGGAGGATGGCTGCCACGATGTACCAAAGGTACTCGGAGAGGATGTGCTTCATCAGAGGCACATCAACCACGATCGTTCCGGTCACCCTGTCGGATCCGTGCTCGTTGACTCCGGTGCATGTGTAGGTGTAGGTCCCGTTCTCGGAGTAGGTGTGGAAGACGGTGAATCCCTGGCCTGTGGTCCCGTCGCCGAAATCCCACAGGACGGTGTCAGCGTCCTCGCCTGTCCAGACGAACTTGAAGGTCCTTGTTCCGTCGGAGTAGACTGTTGTGGAGTCATCCCCAGGAGTCACAGGTGCAGGAGTGGTGTTTCCGCCAGAAGTGTTTCCGCCACCGGTGGTTCCTCCGCTGGTGTTGCCACCGGAAGTGCCGCCTCCTGAGGTGTTGCCACCTGTACCTGTGGATCCTCCTGATGCCACCTCGGTCACGGAGAACACGATGGTGAACAGGTCATCCTCTGTGGTCCAGTCGAAGAACGATACGAAATACTCCCTAGGCTCAACAGCCGAGGTCGCCGCTATGGTGAGGCCAGAAGCCGCCATGGTAACGGTGAGTCCGGGAACTGTAGCGCCGTCAGCGGGCCTGAAGGAGTCACCGATCCCAAGCGAGAACTCGTGGGTGTAGAAGGCCGCCTCGTCGAAGGTGGATGTCTCCAGCATCGAGGGGCATGCCTGCTCCCATGTGTATGTCGCGGTGGAACCCTGGACTACTGTCAGCTGAGCGGTTCCGTTGTCGTAGGCAGTATCGGGCGCATCAGCATCCAGTCCGCCCTCTCCGGGGAGGAACACGGATGCGATGGATCCGACGATTCCTGAA
>JAEEGL012722470.1_pt1 | contig 16854 bp, 17 predicted proteins | sample 9134231 | NCBI WGS metagenome assembly JAEEGL01 (sample SAMN16246548, study PRJNA631951) | gut metagenome | biome: gut microbiome; feature: rumen; material: fiber-attached | host: Bos | place: Iran: Karaj | collected 2018-10
ACCCGCTCGACCATCATGAGCAAGGGCATCTCGGCTGGCAAGAGCCACAACAGCTATCGAGGCCTGGTACAGATAGGTAAGGGGGCCGACAACGCCCGCAACTATTCGCAATGCGACAGCCTGCTGCTCGGCGACAAATGCGGCGCACATACGTGGCCCTACATCAAAGCCGACAACCACACGGCCATCCTCGAGCACGAGGCCACCACCTCGAAAATCAGCGAGGACCAGCTCTTCTACTGCCAGCAGCGCGGCATCAGCCCTGAGAGCGCCGTGGGTCTTATCGTCAACGGCTACGCCAAGGATGTACTGAAGAAGCTCCCCATGGAGTTTGCCGTCGAGGCACAGAAACTGCTGTCTATATCTCTGGAAGGAAGCGTAGGTTGACATGAAAAAGTGGATTGGGGTTATAGCATTGTTTTTGGTAGTGGCATGCACAACCGACAGACAGCCTCAGGAAGAGGTTGATGAGCCTGCGGTATGTTTTGACAACTGGGATCGGTTTGAAGAGAAACTGTTTTATTTCAAAGAACTTATTGACTTACAAGACAGCGTCATTGCCGGTCAAGAGATATCAATCCAGCATTTGCAGGCTTTGATGCCGCAAAACAAGGCGGACTTTGTTGTATTTATGGCAACTGAGCGTTATGCAATCATCAAGGATGGTGACGTCGATGTGGAAAGTCCTTGTGCATTGTTTTTAATGGCCGGTGATATGGCCGTTGCCGACACCCTCGATATGATGGAGCAATACCTGAAATGGTTTGACTGGTCCGAAAGTGAGGTGGTGTGGAACAAAGCCATTGAGATAGAGAAACGCTATCCCGAGAGGTTCGATAGCCTGATGCAGAACAACGAATGGTATGATGCTTGGAAGGAATACCGCAACGAGGTACTTGAATACGAAAAAACATCTAAAGAATGACGCATAAGCTGACAACCGAGGAGATGCACCGGATGACGGTGGAGGAGTTTCGCCAGAGCGAGAAGTTGCCGCTGACGGTGGTGCTCGACAATGTGCGGTCGCTGAACAACATAGGCTCGGTGTTCCGCACAAGCGATGCCTTCCGGGTGGAGCATATCGCCCTTTGCGGCATCACCGCCACGCCGCCGCACCGCGAGATACACAAGACCGCCCTCGGCGCTGAAGAGAGTGTCGAGTGGAGCTACCATGAGGACACCGCCGAATGTGTGCGAGGGCTCAAAGAGAAGGGCTATCGGGTGTATGCCGTTGAGTTGGCTCACGATAGTTTGAAACTTGGTACGGATACAATAGCTACAGACAAGCCTGTGGCAATGGTCTTGGGTAACGAGATAGACGGTGTGCAAGAATCGGTGATGGAGCTCTGCGATGGCTTTCTCGAGATACCGCAAGCAGGCACCAAGCACTCGCTCAACGTCAGTTGTGCCGCTGCCATCGCCATTTGGGAACTGTTTAAAACGATGAAGCGATGACCAAAGAAGAGAGAATGGATAAAGCCCGAGCCCTCCACAAGCAAGGTTGCAACTGCTGCCAGTCGGTGGTGATGGCATACGCCGACAAGCTGCCTATAAAGCCGGAAGATGCTATGAATGTTGCCGCTCCCTTCGGTCGCGGCCTTGCCGGCACCCGCGAGGTATGCGGCTGCGTCAGCGGCATGGCTATGGTGTGTGGCCTTACGGGTCACACCGCCGACGTGCGGCCGGTGATAGAGAAATTCCGCACCGAAGAGGGCGATATCGTCTGTGGCCGCCTCTTGGCCATGGGCAAGAAGCCCTGCGGCGAGATGGTGGCCGATGCTGCCGGATATTTAGCAGATATACTATGACTAAACGCAAGATAATCAACGACCCGGTGTATGACGGGTTCCTCTCGGTCGATGACCCTGTTATACTGCAGGTCATCGAGCATCCATATTTCCAGCGGCAGCGGCGTATCAAGCAATTGGGACTGACGTATCTGGTCTATCCCGGCGCTATGCATACGCGCTTCAGCCACATGCTGGGAGCACTCAATCTTATGAAACGGGCGCTGGAGACGCTGAAGCTTAAGGGGGTGGAGATTACCGACGAGGAGTGTCGCGGAGCCAAGCTGGCCATCCTGTTGCACGACCTCGGCCACGGACCTTTTTCGCACACTAGCGAGAGGGTACTGGTGGATGTTCCGCACGAAGAGATTACGCTTCTCATGATGCAACGAATAAATGAAGAGATGGACGGGGCGTTGGATATGGCCATCGCTATTTTCTCCAATACCTATCACAAACATTTCCTGCACCAGCTGGTGAGCAGTCAGCTGGATATGGACCGCCTTGACTATCTGGGGCGCGACTCGTTCTTCACTGGCGTGAGCGAGGGCATTGTGGGTACCGACCGCATCATCTCGATGCTCAATGTGCACGACGACGAGCTGGTGATCGACGAGAAGGGCATCTACAGCGTGGAGAAGTTCATCATCAGCCGCCGCTTGATGTACTGGCAGGTCTATATGCACAAGACCGTCATTGCCGCCGACCAGCTGCTGCTGAATATATTGCGTAGAGCTAGGGAACTTGACCCCACGGTGTTCCACTTCGACCCGTCGGCGCCCGACTTCCTCGACCGCTTCGCCGAGGTGGACGACGACGATATCATGGTGGCTGTGAAGCACTGGCAGCACTCTGACGACGAGATACTGAGCACGTTATGTAAGAATATGGTCAACCGCCGTCTACCGGCCATACGGTTCAGCAATGAGCCGTTTACAGGTGAGCATACATCCTACTTCGAAGGTACAGGCAAACTGGCTAACCGTAGTTATGATTTTAACGACAAAGAGATAAAGGTTCTATATAAGGATGGACGCTGCCAGCCCATCAGCGAAGCTAGTGACCAACTCGACCGCCATTTCCTGGAGAAACAAGTAACCAAATATTATCATTATTTTCCGAAAGAATCATGAGAGTCCATTTTATAGCCATTGGAGGCTCGGCGATGCATAACCTCGCCATTGCACTGTGCCAGAAAGGTATTACTGTCACGGGTAGTGACGACGAGATATTTGACCCCGCGAAGAGTCGTCTGGAGAAGTACGGCCTGCTGCCGGAAGAATTTGGGTGGCACCCCGAGCGCATCACGCCCGACCTCGACGCCGTAGTGCTGGGTATGCACGCACGTATTGACAACCCCGAGCTGCTGCGGGCACAGGAGTTGGGGCTGAAGATTTACAGCTATCCGGAGTACCTCTACGAGCAGTCGAAGGATAAACTGCGCATAGTGGTTGGCGGCTCGCATGGCAAGACGACGACCACGGCCATGATACTGCACGTGCTGGCCAAGTGCGGCATCGAGGCCGACTATATGGTAGGCGCTCAGCTGAAGGGTTTCGAGGTGATGGTGCGTCTGAGCCACACTGCCAAGGTGATGGTCATAGAGGGTGACGAGTACCTGACCTCGCCCATTGACCGCCGTCCTAAGTTCCACCTATACAAGCCCAACGTGGCTATCATCACCGGCATCGAGTGGGATCATATCAACGTGTTCCCGACATTCGACATCTACCGCGACCAGTTCGCACAGTTCATCAACCTCATCGAGCCGAAAGGCACACTCATATATTGCGACGAGGACAATGAAGTGCACCGCGTGGCGGTGGAGAACCAGCGCACGGATATACAGAAGTTGCCGTATGTATGTCCTGAGCACCGTGTGGAGAATGGTGTCACCTATATCGGTGCCACAGCTTTGCAGGTGTTCGGGCACCACAACTTACTCAACCTTACAGCCGCACGATTGGCTTGCCGCCAGGTGGGTGTGACGGATGAGCAGTTTGACGAGGCCATCAGCACCTTCGAGGGTGCCAGCAAACGCCTTGAACTCGTCAAGAAGAACGATACCTGCGCGGTGTATAAGGACTTTGCCCATGCGCCCTCGAAGCTCCGCGCCACCATCCACGCCATGCGAGAGCAGTACCCTGGCCGCAAGTTGGTGGCTTGCATGGAGCTGCACACCTTCAGCTCGCTGACGCAGGAGTTCCTGCGGCAATACAAGGATGCCATGGACGAGGCCGATGTGCGCTATGTCTACTACAGCAAGCATGCTCTGCAACTCAAGAAGCTCCCAGACCTCGACCCCGAAGAGGTGAAGGCGGCCTTCGGCGGCAACGTGGAAGTGTATATCGACAGCTCCGCGATGGTGGAGAGGGTAAAGTCCATGGATTGGAATAACGCCAACCTGCTGATGATGAGTAGCGGCAACTTCGATGGCATTGATTTCAACCAACTGGCAAACGAAATACTATAGATTATGGCAAATTTTGAGATAGGCGATAAAGTGAAGTTCCTCAACGCTATCGGCGGGGGAGTGGTGAAAAAAGTGGCTGGCGGCATGGTGTACGTCGAGGATGAGAGTGGCTTCGACATGCCCTTCGCTCCCAACGAACTTATCCGCATGGCAGACCAGCAAGGGGTTGGGAAGGCCTTCAACGATGAGTCCATCGGCCAAAGCATAGAGCAGAAGGCCAAGGAAGAGCATCGCGAGCCCACGCAGCTGGAACTGATAGAAGAGAACCGCAAGCTCCGTAGTCAGAATGCCAACCTGTTGGATCAGATAAAACAGCTCAAGAGTCAGGTGCTGAGCCTTCAGAGAACCATAGCACGCATATCATGAGCAGACAGATACATATAGGAAACCTGACATTGGGCGGCGGTGCACCAATCAGGGTGCAGAGCATGACCAACACCGACACTATGGACACCCAGGCCACCGTGGAGCAGGCGCTCCGCATGGTGGATGCTGGCTGCGAGTTGGTGCGCATCACGGCGCCCGATGTGAAGGCCGCCGAGAACCTCGGCCGCATCAAAGAAGAGTTGCTTAAGCGCGGCTGTGAGGTGCCTTTGGTGGCCGACATCCACTTCAACCCCAAGGCCGCCGAGGTGGCCGCCACGCTGGTGGAGAAGGTGCGCGTCAACCCTGGCAACTATACCGACCGCAATACCGGCAAGTTGGAGTTCACCGAGCAGGAATACAACGACGAGCTGAAGAGGATAGGGGAGAGGATGTCCACTCTTATTGACATCTGCAAGGCGCACCATACCGCCATGCGCATCGGCACAAACCACGGCTCGCTATCTGAACGCATCATGAGCCGTTACGGCAACACGCCCGAAGGAATGGCTCAGTCGGCCATCGAGTTCGCCGAGGTCTGCCGTCAGCAGGACTATCACGACCTGGTTTTCTCGATGAAAGCCTCCAATGTGAAGGTGATGGTGGACAGCACGCGCCTTTTCGTGAAGAAGATGCATGAAATGGGTATGGACTACCCGATACATCTGGGTGTTACCGAAGCTGGCGACGGCATGCAGGGGCGCCTCAAGAGTGCCGCCGGCATCGGGGCGCTGCTGCTGGACGGCATCGGCGACACGGTGCGCGTCAGTCTCACCGAAGACCCCGAGCACGAGATGCCCATCGCATACGACATCCTGCAGGCTGTCGGTGCCCGCATCACGCAGCCCGAATACATTGCCTGCCCCTCGTGCGGACGTACGCAGTACGACATCCAAACTGCCTTGCGTGAGATAAAAGAAAAGACGAAACATCTCGTTGGCGTCAAGATTGGCGTGATGGGCTGCATCGTAAACGGCCCGGGCGAGATGGCCGATGCCGACTACGGATACGTAGGTTCTGGCGCGGGGAAGATAACGTTATATAAAGGAAAGACTGTGGTGAAGAGGGATATCGACCAGAAGGACGCGGTGGATGAGTTAGTGGCGTTAATAGAAAAAGACCGTGAAATCAATAATAAATAACATATAACATCATGAAGTGGAGTTACATTCTTTTTATGCCTGCTGCGGTGTCATTGTTCTGGGCAATGTACACGCTGCTCTTAAAGCGTCGCCTGAATGCCGCGCAGGTGCTGCTGTCAATCATGTTGGTGATGCTTTCGGTGGCAATGATGATGCTTGCAGTCTATTTCCGTGGTCATAGCGGCGTGCTGTTTTTGTATGACTATATCTTTCAGTGCCTGACTATCGTTAGTCTTGCAATCTTTTACATTGGCATTTGTGCCCTTACCGAACCGCGCGGTGTCAAAGTGCGTCAACGAGCCGTAATGGTTGTTCCTATTATTTTCATTGCAGGTCTAACTACTGGTGGTTATAGTCTCGGATGGCGCGAATACGACCGCTTGTGCCGCAATATCGTCGAGGGTAATGTGGCATATATCCCAGGAAATATCGACTACAATTTCATGCTTTTCTGGGACCACTGGTTCTTCCCGCTGCTGCTGCTCGTATATGGCTCTGTGCTGCTAATTATTGGAACGCGTAAAGTATGGGTTTACAAGCAGCGTTTCAACAGCTACTACGCCGAAAACCTCAACGAGCGTCCCATCGACTGCCGTATGCTCGTCATCTTGGCATGGCTGTTCCTGCCACTCGGCGTGCTGACATTTTGGGCTATCGATTTCCGCCCTTACTATTATAAATACTGGCTAATTGTGCTGTCTGTGGCCATAACGGTTGTGCAGTGGATTATCGGCCGCTTCATTAACCACCTCGACCACGATGCAATCTTCCTTGCAGAGTATATTCGTAGAAAGTATTAGACTAGTACCCGTACTTCTGTCCCCAGCGTTGGCGCAGGCTGTTGCGGGTCTCCTGTTCTCGAGGTGTGGTTCCGGGTTCATAGAACTTGGTACCCTCTAATCCCTGTGGCAGGTACTCTTGTTCGGCAAATCCGCCGAGGGCAGTGCTGCCATTGTAGTCGTGGGCATATTTGTACCCGTCACCGTAGCCAATGTTTTTCATTAGTTTGGTTGGAGCGTTGCGTATGTGCAGCGGTACCGGCAAGTCGCCCGTGCGCTTGATGGCCATCTCGGCGTTGTTCAGCGCCATATAGGTGGCGTTGCTCTTGGCCGAGCAGGCTAAGTAGCAGGCGCACTGCGACAGGTTGATGCGACACTCGGGGTAGCCAATCTTGCTCACCGCGTCAAAGGTGGCGTTGGCCAGCAGCAGCGCGTTGGGGTTGGCGTTACCAATGTCTTCGCTGGCGAAGATAAGCATACGGCGGGCGATGAACAGCGGGTCTTCGCCGCCGGCAATCATACGCGCCAGCCAGTATACAGCCCCGTTGGGGTCGCTTCCGCGCATGCTCTTTATAAAGGCCGAGATGATGTCATAGTGCATCTCGCCCCCTTTGTCGTAGTAGGCAAGGTTCTGCTGTATGACTGACGTGACTGTCTGGTTGTCAATGACGCGTGCACCACGGTTCACCACCAGTTCTATCGCATTGAGCAGCTTTCTTGCGTCGCCGCCGCTGATGCGCATCAGGGCTTCATCCTCCTTCACCTCGACAGTGATGCCTTGCGAGGCGTAGTATTTTACTGCCGAAGCTATCAGTTGGCGCATATCCTCCTCGCCGAACTCCTTAAGCACATACACCTGGCAGCGGGAGAGTAGGGCAGATATGACCTCGAACGAGGGGTTCTCGGTAGTGGCGCCTATCAGTGTGATGGTGCCGCGCTCCACGGCGCCGAGCAGCGAGTCCTGCTGGGCCTTGTTGAAGCGGTGTATTTCGTCAATGAAGAGTATGGCACCCTCTTCCTCCTGTGCTGCATTGATTACCTCGCGCACCTCCTTCACACCGCTGCTGATAGCGCTGAGCGTGTGGAAAGGTCGGTGCAGTGTATTGCTGATAATCATCGCCAGAGTGGTCTTGCCAATGCCCGGCGGGCCCCAGAATATCATGCTGGGTATATTGCCACTCTCTATCAATGTGCGAAGAACAGCACCTTGTCCAATAAGGTGCTGTTGTCCGATATATTCATCCAGGCTCTTCGGCCTCAGTATTTCTGCCAGCGGTGTCATACTATCAGCATCGCATCGCCGTAGGTCGAGAAGCGGTATTTCTCCTTGATGGCGGTCTGGTAGGCCTGCATGGCCAGTTCTGGACCGAGGAAGGCGCTCACCATGATGAACTGGGTGCTCATCGGATGGTGGAAGTTCGTCACCATCATGTCGGCAATGGTAAATTCGTATGGCGGGAAGATGAACTTGTTGGTCCATCCGTCGTAAGGGAATATCTTGCCGGGTATGGTTACGGCGCTCTCCAGTGCCCGCATTGTCGTGGTACCTACGGCACACACATGCTTGCCGTTGTTTTTAGCGGTCTCAATGGCGTTGCAGGTGTCTTCGCTCAGGTGCATCTCCTCGGCGTCAGCACGGTGTTTCGAGAGGTCTTCAACCTCAATGGCCTTGAACTCACCCATGCCGCAATGCACCGTCAGTTCTTTCCACAGTACATCTTTAATTTCCATGCGTTTCAGTAGCTCGCGGCTGAAATGCAGGCCTGCTATAGGTGCTGCGGTGCTGCCTTCCACTTTGGCGTAGATGGTCTGGTAGTCTTCGGCGTCCTTCTTCTCAATCTCGCGCAGACGGCGTAACTCATCGGGCAGCGGCGTGCGGCCCATGCCTTTCACTATCTTGATGAACTCGCTGTGCGGACCGTCGAAGAGGAAGCGTATCGTGCGTCCACGGCTCGTGGTGTTGTCCACCACCTCGGCTACCAGCGCGTCGTTGGTTCCGAAATAAAGTTTGTTGCCTATACGTATCTTGCGTGCAGGATCCACGATGACGTCCCAAAGGCACATGTCCTCGTTCAACTCGCGCAGCAGCAACACCTCGATTCTTGCACCGGTCTTCTCTTTCTCACCTTCCAGCAGAGCGGGAAACACTTTGGTATTGTTGGCCACCACCACGTCGCCTTGGTCCACATAGTTTATGAACTCCTTGAACACACGGTGCTCAATCTCACCGCTGTCGCGGTGCACCACCATCATGCGTGCTTCGTCGCGGTTACGTACGGGTTTCTCGGCTATCAGTTCCTTGGGCAGGTTGAACCTGAACTGTGACAATTTCATGCTCTTTATTCTCCTTATTTTCCCCCCTATAACGTCACCGGTTTTTATTTATTGTATTCACGCATGAAAAAAAATCTCAGCAGGTTGACTGCCGGAGCTGTCAGCCGCGCCGCTATAGGTACCCAGGCTATTGCCACCAAACCCCACCAGCCTCCGAGGTCGGCCACATTGCTCATCCATGCACCCCCGCAGCAGGCCATCACTATGCCTATCACTATGGCATATACTATCGACAGCAAGAATCTCACCCCGAAGTTCACCGAGCTGCGGAACTGTGGGTCGGCAATCATCTTCTTAACAATCAAATGCGTGGGTATGAAGGGTAGGGGATAGCACACCAGACAGAACAGCAGTATCCACCGCACCATCGGTACCAGCACCGCTGCGGCGACAATACCGCCAATCAGCAGTACTCCCAGTAGCGGCCTCCATGGCGTTTTTTTAACCTCTAACCCGTAACCTGTAACCCTTACCCCCTTTTCATAGTCCGCCGTGATCTTTTGCCTCATCAGGAAACGGTTCCACGCCGTGTTCCTCAGCCCTTCGCGGCGGCGGTACTCGCGGTTCTGGCTTTTGCAGAGCGCCATAATTTCATCGTAGTGCTCTTCGTCGCGCACGTCGTGCATCAGCGGCGACAGCGCCTCTCTCAATGCATCGCGCATCTCGTTGAGCGCCACCGGCTCGTCTTCTTTGTATTTCTCCATGAAAGGCTGCACCGGTATGGGCTTCCCAATGTTGACCACCAAGTTGCTGTACGGCATCTCGTAGTCGTCGAAGTCTATGCCCGTGGGTACTATGTACAGCGGGTAGTCGCCCAGCGCCAGCTGTGTCTCACCGGCAATACGGAACATTCCCTTGCCCATCGGCAGCAGATGGTGGCGGTTGTTGTGGCGCCCTTCTGCCATCAGGCACAGCGGGAAGCCGTCGAGCAGCACATCGCGGCAGCGGTCGAAGATTTCTTGGTTCTGTCCCAGCTGGTCCTTGCCGTCGCGTATACGGTACACCGGCATGATTTTCAGGAAGGTTAGTATGGCCCGTATGGTAGGCTTCTTGAAGATGTCAGCCCTCGCCAGGAACACCGGCGGCTTCGGTGCGAAGCATAGCACCGCCAGCGGCTCCATCAGCGCCTGCTGGTGGCACGGGGCTATGATATAGGCGCCGTCTTGGGGCAGGTTCTCTGTTCCACGCACCACAAAACTGTTGTAGTGGCATCGGCAGCCGAACTGTACCAATGGGCTTAGTGCGTTGTACAATAAGTCGTTATCCTGAATAGCCTTTGACATAATCTGTGTTTTATTCTGTGCAAAAATACTAAAAAATACTCTCTTTCGTTATTTTTAACAAAAAAGACTGACCAATATATTAACACATTACAGATATGACCTCATTCGCAGACCTTTCGGCATGGACCTGGCTCATCCAGTTCTTCATCATCGTGGTGGCACTGCTTGTCGCCAACCTCGTGCGCTGCAATGTGCCGCTTTTCAGGCGCAGCCTGCTCCCGTCGGCATTGCTCGCCGGACTCCTCATCCTCTGTCTCAAACCCCTCGGCTTCTTCTCGGCATTGGTCGACAAGCACGCCATGGAGATTGTAACCTATCACGCCCTCGGCCTCGGTTTCGTGGCTATGGCGCTCAAGAACAAGAAGATTAAGAGTGCAACCTCAACCATTAAGGTTGTGGAGACCGGCGCCGTCACCGCCAGCACCTACATCCTCCAGGGCCTCGTGGGTCTCATCATCACGGTGCCTCTCTTCCTCGTCGGCAAGAAACTCTTCTATGCCTCTGGTCTGCTGCTGCCCATGGGTTACGGCCAGGGGCCCGGACAGGCGCTCAACTTCGGCGTCACCTTTGCCTCATGGGCCGAAGGACAGGGGCTCGTCTTCCACGGCTCCGACTTTGGCCTCAGCATCGCCGCCACCGGCTTCATCGTCGGCAGCATCGTGGGCGTCATCTACATGAATGTCCTGCGCCGCAAGGGCAAGCTCAAGGTGCGCGAGAAGGCGGAGGCCGAGCAATACACCCTCGCCGACTACGAGTCCAAGGGCGAGATTCCTCACTCCGAGTCCATCGACAAGCTCACCGTCCAGCTCAGCCTCGTGCTGCTTGTCTATGGTCTTGTCTTCCTCCTCATGTACGGCATCCAGCAGCTCGACCTCGGCCAGTTCGGCGTCAAGACCCTCAAACCTCTCGTTTGGGGCTTCAATTTCCTCTGGGGCACTCTCATCGGCGTCCTCGTACGCTGGCTCATCGGCCGTCTGCGCAAGAGCAACCTCATGCAGCGCGAATACATCAACAACTTCATGCTCGACCGCATCGCCGGCACCTGCTTCGACGTCATGATTGTCGCCGGCACCGCCGCCATCGACTTCAACAACCTCCGTGGCCTCTGGCTGCCGCTCATCCTCGTCTGCACCGTCGGCGCTCTCGTCACCTTCTTCTACGTCCTCCGCTGCTGCCGCAAGCTCTATCCCGACTATCAGTACGAGGGTTTCTTCTCCATGTTCGGCATGCTCACCGGCACCGCCTCCAACGGCATGATACTGCTGCGTGAGATAGACCCGCGCTTCGAGACCCCCGCGGCCAACAACCTTGTGCTGCAGACCATCCCAGCCCTCGCCTTCGGCTTCCCGGTGCTGCTGCTCATGGGTTTCGCTCCCCAGAGCCTCGCCAACACCCTCGTCACCATGGGCATCATGGTGGTCGCACTGCTGCTCTTCGGCCTCTTTATTTTCCGTCGTACAAAGAAAAAATGAATACCATGAAAAGAATAATTACAAGCAATAATTGGAAACTGATACTCTGCGCAAGCTTCATTTTCAACTTTCAATTATCAACTTTCAACTTTTCTTGCGCTCATGCGCAAGAAAATCACATCCGTCAGGGCTGGACTTTCGGCGTGCTGCCCAGCGTCGCTTTCGACGCCGACCTCGGCTTCCAGTACGGTGCGCTGACCAACATCTACTACTTCGGCGACGGCTCTACCTATCCCGAGTATCTCCACTCCTTCTACGCCGAGGCGGCCTACACCACCAAGCACTTCGGCATCTTCCGTTTCTCCTACGATTCCAAGTACCTCATTCCCAACCACCGCCTCAGCGTCGACCTAACCTATCTGCCCGACCAGATGTGCGACTTCTATGGCTTCAACGGCTACCCGTCGCACTACAACCCCGCCTATTCCACGCAGGGTGATGATGCATACATCACTCGCGCCTACTACAAATACCGCCGTGATCTCTTCCGTTTCTCGGCCGACCTGCAGGGCGAAATCAGTAAGCCCTGGTACTGGAACGTCGGTCTCGGCCTCCTCAATTTCAATGTGGGGCCTGTCGATGTCGCCCGCCTCAACAAGTTTACCAAGAACGAGGATAAATACCTCCCCGACACCGTGACGCTCTTCGACCGCTATGTTGATTTGACCTTGATCAGGGCCGACGAGGCATCGGGCGGTGCACATCCTTACCTGCACGGCGGCATCACCTTCGACACTCGCGACCGCCAGCAGAACCCGCGCCGCGGAATCCATGCAGATGCCTTCCTGACCTATTATGCCGGTCTGGGAAACATGAGCGGTTATAACAACCTGAAGTTCAACGCCGCATGGCGTCACTATGTCCCCATCATCGAGAACCGCCTAACCTTTGCCTACCGCATCGGAACACAGCTCAACGTGTCTGGCGAGTGCCCCTTCTACCTCAACACCTACCTCAACCAGCTCTATATGCAACGTGTTGTCTATGAGGGTCTAGGTGGTGCCAATTCGGTGCGCGGCATCATGCGCAACCGCATCCTCGCCCCCGGCGTTGCTTTCGCCAATATCGAGCTCCGTACCCAACTCTTCAAATTCAATGTTGGAAAGAATCAGTTCTACGTCGGCCTCAATCCCTTCCTCGACGCCGGTATGGTTGTGCAGTCCTACTATAGTGTTGTCAATGACCCAGAGAAGATAATATTGCGGCCCATCGATGATGCATATACTATCGACCCCTCATGCCTTGACGATAGCCGCCTCCACGACCTCCACCTCGGTGCCGGCTGCGGCCTCAAAGTGGCTATGAACGACAACTTCGTCCTCAGCGTCGACTGGGCCACCGCCTTCGACCATCAGGACAACAGCAAGTTCAGCAACCTCTACATCAAGATGGGTTACATGTTCTAACCCGCACGTCTGAGGGCTCTCCGCCACCCAGCCGTACCCTCTCCGTCACTTCTACGGTTGTTCACCGGTTGTTCTACGGTATTAAGCCGTTAAACAACCGGTGAACAGTCGTAGAACAGACGGTGGGACTACGTAGAGGATACGGAGGGCTGACGCTCCGTTTGGAGTTTTTTTTTATTTTTTTACAATAAATATATTGGAGAGGCGTTATTTAATGCATGAAATTACTGAAAGTACTGTCGCTCGCTATCATCGCCGCCCTCTCCACGGTGGGTGTCGTGTCTGCGCAGGAGCCTGACCATCAGTCCGCAACACAGGATGCCGAACTGATGACGAAGCGCTACGCCGAGAGCTACGACAGTCTGCTGAATACTTACTACCTGCGGCGTCACGCGCACCGCTCGCTCAGGAGTCACACCGAGTTCTCGCAGGAGGCTTTCGACGCCCTGCCCGACAGTGTGCTGATGAGCCGGCTCCACGCCTTGCACACGGTGATACCTATGACCTATAACGCCGAGGTGCGTTCTTTCATACGCTTCTATCTCAAGCACATGTCGACCCGTCTCGACGTGATGCTGACGCTGTGCGAATACTACCACCCCATGTTCGAGAATGCCCTCGACCGCTACGGTGTGCCCGAGGAGCTGAAGTACCTGACTATCGTGGAGAGCGCCATGAACCCCCAGGCGACGTCGCGCGTCGGTGCAGCCGGCCTCTGGCAGTTCATGTACTCGACGGGCAAGCTCTACGACCTGGAGGTCAACTCCGTGGTCGACGAGCGCCGCGACCCGCACAAGAGCACCGTGGCGGCGGCGCGCCACCTGCGCGACCTGCATAAGGTGTTCGGCGACTGGCAGCTGGCCATAGCAGCCTACAACTGCGGCTCGGGCAACGTGAACAAGGCCATTGCCCGTAGCGGCGGCAAGCGCAACTTCTGGGAGATATACTACAACCTGCCGCGCGAGACTCGCGGTTATGTGCCGGCATTCATCGCGGTGGTATATGTGATGAACTACTACGAGCTGCACGGCCTGCGTCCCGGGAGGGTTAACCTGCCCATTCGCAGCGACACGCTGATGCTGCACCGCGACGTGCTGATGACCTATGTGGCCGACGCCGTGGGCATGGAGATGGACGAGCTGCGGACGCTGAACCCACAGTACCGCGCCGACTACATCCCGGCCTCGTCGCAGCCCTACCCGCTGTGTCTGCCCACGGCCAAGATGGAGCCTTTCCTGATGGCACAGGACAGCATATATGCACACACGGTGGACAGCCTTGAACGCCGCCCGATAAAGATTGAGCCAAAGGTTGCAAAGGGCAGGAAAGGCAAGGGAACGACCACCGGCGGCGGTGGCAAGTACTACACCGTGAAGAAGGGCGACACGCTCTACAAGGTGGCCTCCAAGCACGGCCTTACGGTGCAGAAGCTGAAGAGCCTCAACGGATTGAAGAGCGACAACATACGTGTCGGACAGAAACTGAAGGTAAGGTGAAATTAAATAAGGATATACTGAAAATCAAGGGGCTGAAATACATCGTGGTGACGGTGGTGTTTTTGGCTGTGATACTGTTTATCGACGACTACAGCCTGCGTGTCAGTTCGCGCCTGCACCATCAGGTCAACGAGCTGCACGACGAGGAACAGGCGCTGAAGGACGCCATAGTTGCCGACAGTGCCGCCAACGCCGAGCTGAAAGCCAGCCTCGACGCCAAGGAACACTACGGACGCGAAAACTACTACATGAAACGCGCCGACGAGGATATATTTGTGATTAAATGAAACGCTTATCGCTCATACTGCTGGCAGCATTCGCTCTCACTTCGTGCGAGAGCGTGAAGTCGTTTATGGCGCGCGACCTTGAGGAGGAGGATTTCATCATTGGGCAGTTGTATGTCGACGAGCTGGTCGACGAGACTCCAGTGATAGCCACACCCGTGCAGGCCAAGCCACAGCGGCAGGCCGACGGCACTGAGTGCAACAACGCCCTGGGCCTTAAGTGCAACAGCGACGACAACGCCACACTCTACGAGACGGTGAACTCGTGGCTCGGCGTGCCCTACAAGTACGGCGGCACCGACCGCAACGGCATCGACTGCTCGGCTTTCGTGGGCACGGTGTACAAGAAGGTGTACGGCAAGACGCTGCGCCGCACGGCCAACGAAATGCTGCGCGACGTCGAGCTGATAAACAAGAACCAGCTGCGTGAGGGTGACCTGCTGTTCTTCACCAACTCGAAGGGGAAGGTTTCGCATGTGGGCATATACCTCAAGGACGGTCTTTTTGCACACGCCTCCACGTCGGCGGGCGTCTGCGTGAGCCGCACCGACGACAGCTACTGGAGCAAGCACTTCTACAAAGGTGGACGAGTAAAATAATAAAAATATAAAAGTTATGAAAAAAGTTTATTCTTTAATGGTTTGTTTTGTTGGCACATTGCTTTTCAGCAGCTGCCTCACACTGGCTCCTACGAGCATCTCACGCATGGCCTCGCTCGACGGCTACAAGTACTTCTACGTGACACCCACGGCAGAACGCAATTCTGTGAAGGGTGAGACCTATGGCAACAAGGGTTATGTATACGGTTCGACGAAATCGAACAGTGTGAACCCCGCCGACCTTATCGCCGGTTACATGATGAACCGCGGATATGTGCGGGTGCCTGAGGTGAAGCAGCAGAATGCCGCTCAGACGATGATTATCAATTACGGCGATGGCAATTCGCGTGAGGGTTTCTGGGACAATCGGGCTGTTGAGGTGACAATACAGATACTGAACGGCGAAACCAATGAGCTGATATGCGTATGTCGTGCTGACGACAAGGGCAGCGACGAGGCAAAAGCCATCACCCGCGCCATCAACAAATGTCTGGATGAGATATTCCTGGCGCGTCCTTAATGTGAAACACAGAAAAAAGAGACAATAATTATGAAAGTCAACCGCAGAAAAGAACTGTTCCCCAACGTTACAGACGAGCAGTGGAACGATTGGAAATGGCAGGTGAAGAACCGCATTGAGACATACGAAGAACTGAGCAAGTACTTCACTTTCGCACCCGAAGAGGCTGAAGGTATCAAGAAGGCACTGGCCAAGTTCCGTATGGCTATCACACCTTACTACCTCTCTTTGATTGACCCCAATGACCCGTACGATCCCATCCGCCGTCAGGCCATCCCCGCAGGCCCCGAGTGCAACATAGCCCCCGCCGACCTCAACGATCCTCTGCATGAGGACGAGGATTCGCCCGCTCCCGGTCTTACCCACCGCTATCCGGACCGTGTGCTGTTCCTCATCACCGACATGTGCTCCATGTACTGCCGCCATTGCACCCGCCGCCGTTTCGCCGGTCAGAAGGACGACGAGAGCCCCAGCGAGCGCATCGAGAAGTGCTTGGCATACATCGAGAAGACCCCCCAGGTGCGTGACGTGCTGCTCAGCGGTGGCGACGCCCTTATGGTCAGCGACCGGAAGCTTGAGTATATCATTCAGCGCCTCCGCAAGATTCCGCATGTGGAGATAGTCCGCATCGGCAGCCGCACCCCCGTGGTTTGCCCGCAGCGCATCACCCCCGAGCTGTGCGAGATGCTGAAGAAATACCATCCCATCTGGCTCAACACACACTTCAACCACCCCAACGAGTTCACCCCCGAGGCCGAGCAGGCTCTCGCCCGTTTGGCCAACGCCGGTATTCCTCTGGGCAACCAGACCGTGCTGCTGCGCGGCGTGAACGACTGCGTCCATGTGATGAAGAAACTGATGCACGAGCTGGTGCGCAACCGCGTGCGTCCGTACTATATATACCAGTGCGACCTCA
>JAEEGL014025820.1_pt1 | contig 16854 bp, 16 predicted proteins | sample 9134231 | NCBI WGS metagenome assembly JAEEGL01 (sample SAMN16246548, study PRJNA631951) | gut metagenome | biome: gut microbiome; feature: rumen; material: fiber-attached | host: Bos | place: Iran: Karaj | collected 2018-10
AAAGCCGCATTATAAAACAATAGCTTCGGATTTGGCCTATATAATCAGGTATGGACGGAGTCCATCCGAAATCGTTAATCATTAATCTTTAATCTTTAATTCTCAACACTCAAAACTCAACACTCACAGATAAACTGCAATAAGGAGCGCTTATGTCCGATCAAAAAACACGTTTTTCCGCACTCTCGCTGCTGTGCGCGGCGCTGTGCCTGATACTGACGCCGGCGCTTATCCTGCCCAACGGCGACGCCGTAAGCGCGTACTGCGAAACTGTGCTCTCCGCGCTTTGTTCCGGATCGGAAGAAAGAACCCTGCAGCGTCTGTCCGCCGCGGGGGAGAATGAGTATAGTGAAACACGTGCAAACGACGCCGTTTCCCCGCTGGAGGAAGTGCCGGAAACGTTGGCCGCCGACGCTGCCGCGCCTTACGAGACGCCTGCCGATATTCTTGAAATGGAAAAAGCGTACCTGAAAAAATACGAAAACGCCGGAACCGCGGGTACGGTGCGGGAGCGGTTTTTTGTAAACGACGGCGCAACGGACGTACTCGGGAACGTAGCCGTGCGTAACTGCGCCGAGGAGCACAAGCCCGATTTTGAAGCGCTGCTGCGGCAGGGCGCGGCGCTTGAATTCAAAGACAAAAGCGAGCCGCTGGTGCTGATCTTTCATACCCATACAAGCGAGGCCTATCTGCTCTCCGATACCGGCGTGTATTACGAGGGCTACGCCACTCGTTCGGCGGATCCCGCCCAAAGCGTGGTGCGCGTAGGGGAGGCGATCTGCGAAGTCCTGAACAGCCGCGGGATCGGCTGTGTTCACGATACGGAGATCTACGATGATACGTACGAAGGCGCCTATGCCCGCTCCCGCGAAAAGGTGCTGGAATACCTGCGGCAATATCCGTCTATCCGTATCGTTCTGGACGTCCACCGGGACGCCATCCGTCTTTCCGATACCGTTTTGTGTAAGCCCACCGCGGTCATCAACGGCAAAAAAGCCGCGCAGGTGATGATCATCACGGGCGTGGAGGAAGGCCCCGTGACGGATTTCCCGAATTGGGAGCAGAATCTGCGCTTCGCCCTCGCGCTGCAGCAAACCTCACAGGACCTGCACGAAGGGCTGATGAAGCCCGTCTATTTTTGCCGCCGCAGATACAATATGGACGTAACCCCCTGCTCGCTGCTGCTGGAATTCGGCAGCGACGGCAATACGCTGGCCGAGGCCGTTTACGCAGGCACGCTGTTCGGGGAGGCGCTGTCGCAATTCATTGAGGATCATGCGTAGAAAAAGAAAAGCACTGCTATCCGAAAAAATGTATATGAGAAGGATCCTTGCCGTATATTTCGCGGTGCATATCCTTCTGTTTTCCGCGTTCGGGCTGTTCTGCGGCGCGGATTCCGCCCGGCGCGGCAGCGAAAAGGTCTGGCGCGGCACAGAGGAAAACTGTATATTTATGGATGATTTAAACAAAAGGCTTTCCGAAATCATACAGTCCTTGCACGAATATTATAATAATGTTAAAATGTTAACGCAATCATAAAAAAACGCTTGACAATCCCGGAAAATGATTGTAATATTATGCATAACACATGTATAAACATTCATTTCGGAGGGAATATCATGGATAAATCCAAAATCAAAAAAATAGTGCTCGCGTATTCCGGCGGCCTCGATACGTCGATCATCATCCCGTGGCTCAAGGAGAATTATAACGATCCCGAGATCATTGCCGTTTCCGGCAACGTGGGGCAGGGCGGCGAGCTGGACGGGCTGGAGGAAAAAGCGCTGAAAACCGGCGCCTCCAAGCTCTACATAGAAGATCTGACCAAGGAATTTCTCGAGGAATTCGTATTTCCGTGCGTCATGGCCGGGGCAAAGTACGAGGGCTATCTGCTGGGTACGGCCTTTGCCCGCCCGTCCATTGCCCGCCGGATCGCCGAGATCGCGATCAAGGAGGGCGCGGACGCCATCTGCCACGGCTGCACCGGCAAGGGCAACGATCAGGTGCGGTTTGAACTGGCCATCAAGGCCTTTGCGCCGGACTTGCCCGTGATCGCCCCGTGGCGCGAGTGGGATATCAAGAGCCGCAGCGAGGAGATCGATTATGCCGAGGCGCATCACGTGCCGCTGAAGATCAACCGCGAAACAAACTATTCCAAGGATAAAAACATCTGGCACCTCTCGCACGAGGGGCTGGATCTGGAGGATCCTGCCAACGAACCGCAGTACAACAAGCCCGGGTTCCTGGAGATGTGCGTCTCGCCCGAGCAGGCGCCGGACGTGCCCACCTACGTGACCGTGCATTTTGAAAAAGGCGTGCCCACCGCGGTGGACGGCGAAGCGCTGGACAGCGTCGCTTTGGTGGAAAAGCTGAACGCCCTGGGCGGCGCCAACGGCATCGGTTTGCTGGATCTCGTGGAAAACCGCCTTGTAGGCATGAAGAGCCGCGGCCTGTACGAGACGCCCGGCGGCGCGATCCTGTACCATGCGCACGAGGTGCTGGAAACCATCACGCTGGATAAAGAGACCATGCATTATAAGACCCTCGTGGCGCAGAAGCTGGCGGAGCTCGTATACAACGCCCAGTGGTTTACGCCGCTTACCAAGGCGATCCTTTCCTTTGTGAAAACCACGCAGGAGACCGTGACCGGCGACGTGACGCTGAAGCTCTATAAGGGCAATATGATCAATGCGGGCGTGACCTCACCCTATTCGCTGTACGATCCCGAGATCGCCACGTTCGACGAGGACGAGGTGTATAACCAGGCGGACAGCGCCGGGTTCATCAATCTGTACGGCCTTCCCGTGAAGGTGAACGCCAAGATGAAGGCCAAAAACGGCCTGAAGGACTGATCTTTATGGAAAAGATGTGGGCAGGGCGCTTTCAGAAGACCCTGAACGAAGAGGCGGACGATTTTAATTCCTCCATTCATTTCGACGCCCGTATGTACCGGCAGGATATCCGCGGCAGCATCGCGCACGCAAAAATGCTGATGAAATGCGGCATTCTTACGGAAGAGGACGCGGAACAGATCGTGGCGGGGCTCACCGAGATCCTTGCGGATCTGGAGAGCGGCGCGCTGCAGATCGATGAAAACGCGGAGGATATCCACATGTTCGTGGAGGGCGAGCTCACCGCCCGCATCGGCGAGGCGGGCAAGCGCCTGCATACCGCCCGCAGCCGCAACGATCAGGTGGCTGTGGATATCCGTATGTACCTGCGGGACGAGGCAGCGGAGATCCGCGCGCTGCTCGTTCAGCTGATCGCTGCCGTGCTCGCACAGGCGGAGCAGAACAAAACCTCCATCATGCCCGGCTATACGCATCTGCAGCGGGCGCAGCCCATCTATTTCGCGCAGCAGCTGCTGGCATACTGCATGATGTTTTTACGCGATGTTTCCCGGCTGGACGACGCGGTAAAGCGTATGAACGTTTCGCCTCTGGGTTCCTGCGCGCTGGCGGGCACAAGCTATCCCATCAACCGGGAATATACGGCCCATCTGCTGGGTTTTGACGGCGTAACGCTGAACAGCATCGACGGCGTTTCGGACCGCGATTTCTGCGCGGAGCTGTTAAGCGTGTTTTCCATCATCATGATGCATCTCTCCCGTTTTGCGGAGGAGGTGATCCTGTGGTCGGGTTTTGAGTTCCGTTTTATAGAACTGGACGACGGTTTTACCACGGGCTCCAGCATCATGCCGCAGAAAAAGAACCCCGATATGGCGGAGCTGGTGCGCGGCAAAACAGGGCGTGTGTTCGGCGACCTGACCGCGATCTTAACGGTGCTCAAGGGTCTGCCGCTGGCCTACAACAAGGATATGCAGGAGGATAAGGAGGCCGTGTTCGACGGCGTGGATACCGTAAAAAAGTGTCTGTGCGTGTTCGCCCCTATGATCGCCACCATGAAAGCCCTGCCGGAGAATATGAAAAAAGCCGCGCAGACCGGCTTTATCAACGCCACGGACGTGGCCGACTATCTGGTGGGCAAGGGCATGCCCTTCCGCGCCGCCTATAAGATCTCCGGTCAGCTGGTGGCGGAATGCATTGAAAAGCAGACGGTGCTGGAGGCGCTGCCGCTGGATGCGTACCGCGCGTATTCCGAGCTGTTCGGTCCCGACCTGTACGCCTTTATCAATATCGAGGCCTGCGCCGAAAAGCGCAACAGCGCCGGGGGCACGGGGCAGGAGAGCATCAAAAAACAGATCGCCTTCGTCAGCACGTGGCTGGAACCGAATAAGGAGTAAGCTATGAACCCGTTACACGGAAGAGATTTTTTGACCCTGCTGGATTTTACGCCGGAGGAGATCGTCAGCCTGCTGGATCTTGCGGCGCAGCTGAAAACGGAGAAAAAGGCCGGCGTGCCGCATAATACGCTCTGCGCGAAAAATATCGCCCTGATTTTTGAAAAGACCAGCACACGCACGCGCTGCGCCTTTGAGGTGGCTGCGCACGATCTGGGCATGGGCAGCACCTATCTGGACCCCACGGTTTCGCAGATTGGCAAAAAGGAATCCATCGCCGATACGGCGCGCGTGCTTTCGGGCATGTTCGACGCCATCGAATACCGCGGCTACGGGCAGGAGATCGTGAACGAGCTGGCCGAATACGCGGATATCCCGGTCATCAACGGCCTCACCAACGATTTTCATCCCACGCAGGTGCTGGCGGACCTGCTCACGATCCGCGAGCATTTCGGCACGCTTGAAAACATCAAGCTTGTGTATATGGGCGACGCCTGCTATAACATGGGCAACTCGCTGATGGTGGGCTGCGCCAAAATGGGCATGCATTTTACGGTTTGCGCCCCGAAGCAGTTTTACCCGAAACAGGAGCTGATCGACGTCTGCCAAAATATCGCGGCCGAAACCGGCGCGGTGCTGGAATTTACGGAAGATCCCCCGGCTGCGGTGAAGGACGCGGACGTGATCTATACGGATATCTGGGTATCCATGGGCGAGCCCGTGGAGATGTGGGAGACGCGCGTCAAGCTGTTTCTTCCGTATCAGGTCAATATGCCACTGATGGAAGCTGCGGGGGAGAAGGCCGTGTTCATGCACTGCCTGCCCTCATTCCACGATCTGAAAACCGCCATGGGCAAGGAGCTGGGCGAGCATTACGGCTTCCCGGACGGGCTCGAGGTGACGGACGAGGTTTTCAAAAGCGAACGCTCGCTCGTATTTCAGGAGGCGGAAAACCGCCTGCACACCATCAAGGCCGTGATCAAGGCGGTCCTTGATTAAAAACATAAAAAACGCTTCGGCTGCCCGAAGCGTTTTTTTGATGAATGATGAATGATTAACGATTAATGACGGGTAGTTAATCATTAATTTTTTACTTGCTCATCCGTTTTTTTATTTTTTTTTGGTACTGCCGCCGCTGCAGCCACGTAAACGCTCTCGGCGCCGAAGATCAGCAGCGTTTTTGCGGCCTCGTTCAGCGTTGCGCCGCTGGTGAGGATATCGTCCACCAGCAATATGCGTTTGCCTTCGATTTGGTCCGCGTACTGCGGATCCGGCTCGTAAACGCCCAGAATATTGCCGCTGCGGAACATATAATCCTTCAGATCGTGCTGGGTGGCGTTGGCGCTGTATTTGTACAACAGCGGCAGCATCGGCAGATGTGTGGCCTTCTGCAGTTCTTCGCACAGCAGCTGAGCCTGGTTGTAACCGCGTTTCCGCAGCGCTTTTTTGCCCATGGGGATAAAGGTGAGCAGTTCAACGTCCTGCAGAAGCTCCCGCTCTTCCAGCGCCGTTTTGATCGCTTCGGCAAAGGGCTTTGCTTTGTCGGTGCGGTTCCGGAATTTGAAACGGTGCAGAGAGGCGCGCACGTCGTCCTCAAACAGCAGCGGGAACACGGCCTTCTCGTACAGCCGGTTCGGGCGGCAGCCGCAGCGGTCCAGCTTCAGCCCGCAGATATCGCAAACCGCGCCGCTCAGCTGCGAATAGCGTATGATCTTCGGCCGGCAGTTTTCGCACACCGTTTCGGGGTAGGGCACCACCTTGTCACAGATAAAACAGCGGTTCGGGTAAATGAGCGCCGTTACGCGCTGCAGCAGCTTGCTTTTCATGCGGTCGTCAGCGATTCGGCGATGCGTACCGTGGCCATGGCGTCCCTGCCGTAAAAGTCCGCGCCGATCTCTTTGGCGTAGTCTTCGGTGAGTACCGCGCCGCCCACCATCACTTTGCAGCCGGGGGCTGTTTCGCGCAGCAGACGGATCGTTTCGCGCATGGCGGGCACCGTGGTGGTCATCAGCGCGCTCAGGCCTACCAGCGGTGCGCCGGTCTTTTTGGCCGCCGCGGCGATCGCTTCGGGAGAAACGTCCTTGCCGAGGTCGATCACCTCGTAGCCGTAGTTCTCCAGCAGCAGTTTCACAATGTTTTTGCCGATATCGTGGATATCGCCCTTTACGGTGGCGATAATGATTCTGCATTTCTTCTGCGCGGGGGCGCCGGCGGAAAGGCCCTTTGCCTTGATCTCTTCAAACGCCGCGCCGGCAGCTTCAGCGCTCATCAGCAGCTGCGGCAGAAACAGCGTCTTGTTTTCAAAGGCTTCGCCCACGGAATCCAGAGCCGGAACGATCTCCGCGGATATGATATCCATCGGGTCCGCCGTCTGCAGCAGCGTTTTCGTCAGCGCTGCCGCTTTTGCTTTCTGCCCGGTGACGATGGCCTTGCGCAAGGCGCTTGCATCCGTTTGCGCGGGTGTCGTCACCGCGGTTTGCGCGGCGGGCGCTTCGGCCGCCATCGCGGGTACGTTTTCTATATACCGCGAAAAGCTCTCGTCCAGCCCGCGCAGAGCGCAGTAGGCGTAATAGGCTTTCATCAGGTCCGCGGAAAAGGGGTTTATAATGGCCGCGCCGAGCCCCGCGGCCGAGGCCAGCGTAAAGAACGCTCCGTTCAGCACGCCGCGGTCCGGCAGCCCGAAGGAGATGTTGGAAACGCCCAGCACGGTCTTGCAGCCGAGGGTCTCTTTGATGCTTTTCAGCGCTGCCAGTACCGTGTTTGCCGCCCCGGGAGCCGCGCTCACGGCCATGCAGAGCGGGTCGAACACGAGATCCTTTTTGTCGATCCCGTATTCCCGCGCCGTGCGCAGTATCTTTTTCGCAATGGCAAGCCGTCCCTCTGCGGTCTCGGGGATGCCGTTTTCGTCCAGCGTGAGCGCCACGGCGACGCCGCCGTATTTTTTGATCAGCGGAAACACGGCCGCCATGCTCTCTTCCTTGCCGTTCACGGAGTTGATTATCGGCTTGCCGTTATACACGCGCATGGCGTTTGCCAGCGCCTTCGGGTCCGAGGAATCCAGCTGCAGCGGCAGCGCGGTCACGGCCTGCAGCTGCGCGGTCACCTCCGGCAGCAGCGCAGCCTCGTCCAGCCCCGGCATGCCAACGTTGACGTCCAGCACGTGGACGCCTTTTTCTTCCTGCGCGGCGGCTTCTGCCAGAATATAATCGATATCGTTTTCTTTTAATGCCTGCTGAAAGCGCTTTTTGCCCGTGGGGTTGATGCGCTCGCCGATCAGCACCGGCGTTTCGCCGAACACCACGGCGTCCGTGTAAGCGGAAACCACGGTATCGGATTTCGGTACCGTCGGCTGCGGCTGCAGGTCTTTGACCGCCGCCGTCAGCGCCCGGATATAGTCCGGCGTGGTGCCGCAGCAGCCGCCCGCGATGCGTACGCCCGCGCGTACGGCTTCCCGCATGGACGCGGCAAAATCGGCGGCGGAAACGTCGTATACGGTTTTTCCGTCCACCACGGCGGGCAGCCCGGCGTTGGGCTTGAACAGCACCGGCACGCTGGCGTATTTCAGGTATTCGTTGATCACGGGGCGCAGCGTTGCGGGCCCGTAAGAGCAGTTCACGCCGATCGCGTCCGCGCCCATGCCCTCCAGCAAAGCAATCACAGCCAGTGGCTCGGCGCCCGTCAGCAGGCGTCCGTTTTCGGAATAGGCGTTGGAAACGAACACGGGCAGGTCGCTGTTTTCCTTGGCGGCCAGCAGCGCGGCCTTGGTTTCGTAAATATCCGTAAAGGTCTCGATCACGATCAGGTCCGCGTCGTATTTCACGCCCAGGCGCACGGTTTTTGCAAAGATCTCCACCGCATCCTCAAAGGGGAGCTGCCCCAAAGGCGCGAGCATCCGCCCCGTGGGCCCGATATCCAGCGCAATGAACTTTTCCTGCGGCGCAGTGCTTTCCGCCGCCGCTTTACGCGCGTTCGCGATCGCGGCCTTTACGATGGCGTCCAGCGTATCTTCGTCAAATTTCAGGCAGTTCGCGCCGAAGGTGTTGGTATTCACCACGTTGCTGCCCACGTCAAAATACGCCCGGTGCACCGCCGTAACGTTTTCGGGATGCGTCAGGTTCCATAATTCCGGCGCTTCGCCGGGGGCAAGGCCCGCCGCCTGCAGCAGAGTGCCCATGCCGCCGTCCAGGATCGTGAGATTGTGCCTGATATGATCTGTAATATTCATAGCTCGCTCCTAATAATTAAGCGGTTGGAAATAATGGTTTTTCAAAGTGTTGAGTGTTGAGTTTTGGGCATTTTATGACGCAACAAACAACTTGCAGCCGCAGCTTTTTCTCAATACTCAAAACTCAAAACTTCTCAATAAGCTGAAATGAATAACCTGTTTCCCCCGAACCGTCAACCGGAAATGCCTACGATGGCCGTTACGGATTTGGTTGGGGTCATAAATAAATCGTCGTTCAGGGTCACGCCGATCTGCTTTTCGCATTGCAGCGCCGTAAAAATATCCTTCTGCATGGCCAGCGGCAGATCGCCGTAGCCGGGGGAAAAGCGCGGTCTGGTTCCGCCGTATTTTTCCGTCAGTTCTTTGCAGAACGTGTCGCATACGCTTTCAACGTACGCTGCGCCGATGCTCTGGTACCACAGAGCTTTGGCAGGGGAGACGCGCTCGTATTTCAGCACCTGCCGGTCGAATTCCACGCCCGCCGTGGCGGCGAACAGCACGATCTTTTTGCAGCCGGAAAGGTTTTTTTTGAGCTGCTTTGAATCCGTGACCGTAAAGCCGAGGTCCAGCCCGGCGTCCGTTTCGGCAACGTCGAACACGGCCCAGCAGACCCGCCCGCACACGGTGGGCGGCAGGCTGTTCAGGCAGCTTTTCGCTTCGGCGGGCAGCGTATCGCCGCCGCATTTGGCGTACCGCAGGATCTCCCTTTCCGGGAGCGCGGGGCACGGATAGAGATTAACGAAAACGGCCGCCATTACTTGATGATATCCGAAAGATTTCGGAGAATGTGCTCCGCCACCTCGGGCTTGTTCATGGAATACAGATGCACGTTTTTGATGCCGTTGGCGTAAAGGTCTATGATCTGGTCCGTGGCGTAGGCGATGCCCGCCTGCATCATGGCGGCGGGGTCGCTGCCGAATTTATCCACAAGGCTCAAAAAGCGCTGCGGCACGTAGCAGCCGCTGAGCTTGACCGCCCGTTCCACCTGTCTGGCGTTGGTGATGGGCATAATGCCCGGGAATACGGGCACGGTGATGCCGGCCTCGCGGATCTTATACAAAAAGTTATACAGCAGATTGTTATCGAAAAACATCTGCGTGGTAAAGAACTCGCAGCCCGCGTCCGCCTTCTCCTTCAGGTGGGCGATGTCCTCCTTCTGGTTGGCGCTGTCGGGATGGATCTCGGGGTAGCAGGCGCCGCCGATGCAGAAGTCGCCCATCTCTTTCAGGTCGCGCACCAGATCTGTGGCGTAGCGGTAATCCCAGTGGCTGCGGTCCTCGTGCTCGTGCCCGGCGGGAATATCGCCCCTGAGCGCCATCACGTTTTCGATGCCCGCCTTTTTGATGGCGGCGATCTGGCGCACCACGGTCTCTTTGCTGGAGGAAACGCACGTCAGGTGGGCAAGCGCGGGTACGCCGTCCTTTTCCTGCAGGGTTTTGGCGATCTCCAAAGTATATTTGCTGGTGCCGCCGCCCGCGCCGTAGGTGACGCTCATAAACAGGGGCTTCAGTTTTGCGATCTCTTCCGTGGCTTCCTTCACGCTCTCAAACACCGTATCGGTCTTGGGCGGGAACACCTCTATGGAGAGCGAAAGCCCGTCTTTTTTGATCAGATCTCTGATTTTCATACCGTTTTCTCCCATTCTTAAAAATGACGAAACTGCCGGCTGATACGTCAAGTCGGCAGTAGAGCTTAAAATGAGGGCATATTCTGCAGGTTATAGGGCGTTGCCTGATAAACGAAATAGTTCAGCCAGTTGGAATACAGCAGGTTCGCGCCGGAGCGCCACGTGCACAGCGGCTCCTTGGTGTCGTCGGCGTCCGGGAAGTAGTTCTCCGGCACGCGGATGGGCAGCCCCGCGTTTTTATCGCGCAGGTATTCGTCTCTGAGCGTTGTGGCGTCGTATTCCGAATGGCCGGTGATAAAGATCTGGCGGCCTTCGTCCGTCTTGATGGCGTAAACCCCGGCCTGTTCGCTTTCCGCCAATATCTTCAGCCGCGGCTGAGCGAGGATATCCTTTTTTAATATCGTTGTATGGCGCGAATGGGGCACCAGAAACGTATCGTCGAACCCGCGGAACAGGATGGAGCCTTTGTGCGTCACCGTGTGGGGGAACACGCCGAAGAGCTTTTCCTCCAGCGGTACCTTGTTGATGCCGTAGTGGTAATAAAGCCCCGCGAACGCGCCCCAGCAGATGTGGAAGGTGGAATACACGTGCGATTTGGTCCATTCAAAGATCTCGCAGAGCTCTTCCCAGTAGTCCACTTCTTCATAGGGCATCTGTTCCACCGGCGCGCCGGTGATGACCATGCCGTCAAAATACTCATTTTTCACCTCGTCAAACTTCTTGTAGAAGCTGAGCATGTGCTCCAGTGAGGTGTTTTTCGGCGTACGGCCGGATACCGTGATCAGCTCCGGCTCGATCTGCAGCGGCGTGTTGCCCAGAAGGCGGGCCAGCTGCGTCTCGGTGGAGATTTTCGTAGGCATCAGGTTCAGGATCGCGATGCGCAGCGGACGGATATCCTGGCTCATGGCGCGCTCCGTGTCCATAACGAAAATGTTTTCTTCCCGCAGGGTCTTTGCGGCGGGAAGGCCGCGGGGGATTTTGATCGGCATGTATGCTGCTCCTTTGTTTTATTTCAGGGCAGCAAATCCTTTCTCCAGATCGGCGATGATGTCGTCGATGTGCTCCGTGCCGATTGACAGCCGGATGGTATTGGGATGGATGCCCTGATCGTTCAGCTCATCTTCGGTGAGCTGAGAATGGGTGGTGCTGGCGGGATGGATCACCAGCGATTTTACGTCCGCCACGTTGGCGAGCAGGGAGAAGATCTCAAGGTTATCAATAAATTTCCAGGCTTCTTCCTTGCCGCCCTTGATATCGAACGTAAAGATGCTCGCGCCGCCGTTGGGGAAGTACCTTTCGTACAGCGCATGATCGGGATGGTCGGGAAGGGAGGGGTGGTTCACCTTTTCCACCAGCGGGTGGTTTTTGAGGTATTCCACCACCTTTTTGGTGTTTTCCGCGTGGCGCTCCAGACGCAGGGAGAGGGTCTCCGTACCCTGCAGCAGAAGGAAGGCCGCAAAGGGGGAGATGCAGGCGCCTTCGTCCCGCAGCAGGATCGCGCGGATATAGGTGACGAAAGCCGCCGGGCCCACCGCATCCGCAAAGGAAACGCCGTGGTAGCTGGGATTGGGCGCCGCGATGGGGGCGTATCTGCCGCTTGCCTTCCAATCGAATTTGCCGGAATCCACGATCACGCCGCCCAGCGTAGTGCCGTGGCCGCCGATGAACTTGGTGGCGGAATGCACCACGATGTCCGCGCCGTGCTCGATGGGACGGATCAGATACGGCGTGCCGAAGGTGTTGTCCACTACCACGGGCAGACCGTGCTTATGGGCAACGGCGGCGATGGCGTCGATATCCGGGATATCGCTGTTGGGGTTGCCGAGCGTTTCCAGATAGATGGCCTTTGTGTTCTCCCGAATGGCGGCTTCCAGCTGGGCAAGATCGTGCGCGTCCACAAAGGTGGTGTTGATACCGTACTGCGGCAGAGTATGCGCCAGCAGGTTGTAGCTGCCGCCGTAGATGGTTTTCTGCGCCACGATGTGCTCCCCGGCCTGTGCCAGCGCCTGAATGGTGTAGGTGATGGCGGCGGCGCCGGAGGCCAGCGCCAAAGCGGCCACACCGCCTTCCAGCGCGGCAATGCGCTTTTCAAACACGTCCTGCGTGGAGTTGGTCAGACGGCCGTAGATGTTGCCCGCATCCGCCAGCCCGAACCGGGCCGCGGCGTGATCGCAGTTGTGAAATACGTAAGAGGTGGTGGCGTAAATCGGCACGGCGCGCGCGTCGCTGGCGATATCGGGCTGCTCCTGCCCCACGTGGAGCTGCAGCGTTTCAAATTTATAGTTGCTCATCTGTAGTTCTCCTTTTTGCTCTTAAATCTTATACCAACCAACCGGGTGGGTTGGTAGTATAATAACACTTCGATTTCGTCTTGTCAATAGCAAAAAGAAAAAATTTTTGAAACGCCCGATGGGTATCGCCCGGCGCAGCGCCGGCACAGATAATTATTATATAACAAAATCAAATAAAATTCAATTCCTTATTTTTTCGTCGTGAAAAAATCTTTTTTTCGTCGTGAAAAAATTTTGCAATTGACTTTCCGCAGCATTTTTTCTACAATGAAACTGCAATATCCATACGGAGGCATCTGAAATGAAAGACAAAAAAGTGATTATGATCGCCCACAAGGGCTACAGCGGAAAATACCCGGAGAACACGGCGCTCGCCTTTCAAATGGCGGGGGAGCACGGCTCCGGCGGCGCGGAGACGGACGTACGCTATACCACGGACGGCGTTTACGTCACCCACCACGACGACGAGGTCCGTTTTGCGGACGGCACGATGCTGCGCATTTCGGAGCACACCTTCACGGAGCTTTCCACAAAGCCGCTGAAGAACGATACCACGGACGATGAAGTGTATCTTTGCACGTTCAAAGAATACCTTGAGATATTGAAATCCTACAATATGATCTGCTTTATAGAGCTCAAGGGCGCGTACCCCACAGAAAAGGTGAAGGGTGTGTTCGATCTGGCCGCCGAGGTGTACGATTTAAGCAAATGCATACTGCAGAGCTTTGATTTCAATAACCTGCTGGAGGCGAGAGCCCTGTTTCCGTCTCTGCCGCTGATGTGGACCTACGGCAGAAGCGAATCCGATTACTGGCGCTGCTTTGAGCCCGGCTTTTCCATCGATGTGGACCAGTACGTGGTCACACAGCAGATGATCAACGATTTCCACGCGCAGGGGCTTGAAGTAGGTGTTTGGACCGTAAACGACGCGGACCGCGTTGCCATGTTCAGGGAGATGGACGTGGACTACATCGAATCCGATTTTTATTGCTGAGGAGAATTGCATGAGTCAGTTTTTAGAGGATTGCGCCGCGTTTCTGGATACGCAGCCCTTTGATATCATCCGCATCAGCCAGATCCATAACGACGGCGAGATCGAAACGCTGGAACGGCAGAAAACGAGCTTCTGCCAGAATATCTATTCCGGCGCCAAGGCCTACGCCATGACGGCCATCGGCATATTGTACGATATGGGCAAAATCAGGCCCGAAGATAAGGTCTGCGATATTCTGGGCGACCTTGTGCCTCCGGAGATGGATCCGCGGTGGCGCCTTGCCACGGTGGATATGGCGCTCACGCATCAGCTGGGGATCCCCGGCGGCTTTCTGGATATCGACTGCGCGCCGGTCTCCGAATTCGGCGAGGATTTCCTCACGTATATGCTCACGTATCCGCTGGCCTATACGCCGGGCGAAGACCGCCGTTACGCGGACGGCTCCACCTATCTGTTATCCCGCCTTGTAACGTGCATCACGGGCGAAAAAATGGACGACTTTCTGTGGAAGCATCTGCTGTGGCCCATGGGCGTGCAGGAGATGGCATGGAGCCATTGCCCCATGGGGTACCCGATGGGCGCCACGGGCATGTATATCCATTCCTCCGATATGGTAAAGCTGCCGTACCTGTACCTGAAGCGCGGCGTTTACCGCGGGCAGAGGCTGCTGAGCGAGGAATGGGTGGATCTGGTGCTGCAGCGCGAATATACCTACGAATGGGACGTGACCGGCCGCTGGTTCTTCAAGGGCGGCATGTACGGCCAGAAGCAGATCGGCCTGCCGTATCAGAATCGTGCCGTGGCGTTTCAGGCCTACGGGGCGAACAGCGATATTCTGGCGAAGTGGATCGCGGATTATGAAGAATAAGTTTTGAGTTTTGAGTGTTGAGTGTTGAGATCCCGCACCTCGGCACTCAACATTTTTGTCGCGGGATAAGCCGCCCCCTCATATGATGAAGTATCTTACGTAAGGGGGCGCGGCTTTGACCGTATACGATCTGGATCTGCAGAAGGCGGTGCGCTACGCGGGCAAATGGGCCTACGGCCGCAACCCGGCGTGGTTCGATTTTGACGGGCTGGGCGGGGACTGCACCAATTTTATATCGCAGTGCATCTATGCCGCAGGCGCGGGGATGAATTATACCAAAGACGTAGGCTGGTATTACGTTTCTCTGAACAACCGCGCGGCGGCGTGGACCGGCGTGGAATATTTTTACAGATTCATGATGAACAATACCGGCGTGGGGCCCTTCGGCAGGGAAGTGGCGCTTTCCGGAATCCGGACCGGCGACGTGGTGCAGCTCGGCGATACCTACGGCTTTTACCACAGCGTGCTGGTGGTGGACGTGGTAAACGGCCAGCCCTACGTGGCGGCGCACACCAACGACGCGTATTATAAGCCGCTGTATTCCTATATGTTCGACCGCGTCCGTGTGCTGCGCATCGACCGGGCGAGAGAAGCATAAATTTCAGTTTATCGCTGTGTCGGATTAAAGATTAATGATTAATGATTAACGATTAACGATTTTGGAAGGGGCGCGGATTGCCGGTGGCAATCTCTGCCGCAAGGCAGAAGCGCCGACCGAGCCGGCAGGCGAGACCCGCCCTTACCTGATTGTAATAGCAAAAACCGACAGTATCGTTTTTTTAATGCGGCTTCAGCCACCACCTTAATCATTAATCATTAATCTTTAATCGTTAATCAAAGAGCGCGACAAATTCCAATTTGCTGTGAGGTTTCCCCCTTCCACTGCGTTTAATGGGTGAAAAACGTTTTTCTGAAAGGAGACGGCTATGGATGCCGGCGCACGGCTGTACGCAAAATTCCTGAACGGCGAAGAGGCGGCTCTGGCGGCGCTGCTGCAGATCTACCGCGAACCGCTCGTGCTGTTCGTCAACGGGATCGTGAACAATATCTTCGATGCGGAGGATATCGCGCAGGAGGTATTTGTCACGCTGTTCGTAAAACGCCCCGCCTATAAAGCGGAGGCGGGCTTCAAAACGTGGCTTTATGCCGTCGCCAAAAACAAAGCCGTTGATTTTTTACGCAAAAAGAAACGCGAGACCGCGTACACGGCTGAAGAAACCCTTGCCGAGGAAGCGCTGGTGGAGGACGCCTTTTTTCAGGCAGACCGGCGGCGGGAGCTGATGCGCTTTATGGCCGATCTGAACCCCGCATATAGGGAAGTGCTCTTCTTAACGTATTTCGAGGGGCTTTCCAACAAACAGACCGCAAGGGTGATGAAAAAGAGCGTGCACGCCGTGGAAACGCTGAACAGCCGCGCCCGGGCCGCGCTGCGACGGCGACTGGAACAGGAGGGCTATACGGATGAAAACCTATAAACAGGAAGCATCTGAAATTATGGCGCGCGGGAAAACCGCGTACAGAAAAAAACAAACGGCACGCCGGGCCGTTGTGGGAACCGTGGCGGGCGTATTGATATTCTCCGTCGCCTTCGGCGTATGGAAGCAGGGAACACGGAGACCGACAAACGAAAACGGGAGCGGAACGGTTGCTGCTCCGGCGGATGGAGGCACGTACGCCCCGGAAGACGTCACAGAACCGCCGACGGAAAGCTATACCGGCGCGCCGCCCGTTACCGAAGCGCCCGCCACACAGACTTCGGAGATCGCCGTTGTTCCCCATTGGGAGGAAGCGCCCTGTTACTGGCAGTATCCGGGCTTATCTTTCGATAATGTCAGCTATGCCACCACGGGCGTGCCTATCGATCCTGCTTTGACGGGCGAAGCGCTCGGTGAAGCGGTGTCCTCCGGGTACGACACGTATACCGACGTCACCCACACGCAAACGGTCTCCGTTTTCCGGATCGGCAATATCAAACCGGAATGCGCCGTGTGCGCCGTGCTGGCGGACGGCAATACCTACGCTTACGTAAATGCCCGGTACACGCCCGAAACGTTGGGGCAGTTTATTGCAGATCTGGATCTGAAAAACACGCTTTCCCTCGGCGCGGGTCACGCTACGCTGCGAAACGAGGACGGCGGCGCGACTTTTATAAAATACGCCGATTTCGACGACGCGATCTTATGGGACAGCCTCCTTGCGGACGGAAATCTGCAAAACGAGCCGAACCGTGCCTTTGGGGCGCAAAGAATCACATTCAGCGCAAACGTTCCCGCGCTCGGGTACGAGAACAAAGGCCTGTGGATCACAGAGGACGGCTGCATCGTAACGAATATCTTAGAATCTGCCAAGGTGTTTTATATCGGTACCGCGGCGGCGGACGCCTTTATTGCACAGCTCCGGAACAACGTGCCTTACGAAACGCAGGAGAATACGACCTTCGCGCCGGAAGAAGGCGTGACGGAATAAAACAAATTTCAGTTTATCGGGCTGTCGGCGTTTTCAATTTGCGATATATCGCCTTACGGCGATGCGATATATTTGCTTCGCAAAAGCGATATACGCTTCGCTCCGTTCGCGCGCGATATGATATGCATTCCTTATCACGTGCC
>JAEEGL014584624.1_pt1 | contig 16854 bp, 17 predicted proteins | sample 9134231 | NCBI WGS metagenome assembly JAEEGL01 (sample SAMN16246548, study PRJNA631951) | gut metagenome | biome: gut microbiome; feature: rumen; material: fiber-attached | host: Bos | place: Iran: Karaj | collected 2018-10
AGTCAAAATAAAAGATTTGTTGATAACTATATAGATGAAGAAATAGATTTAAGTAAAGTACTGTTTATATTAACCGCTAATGATATAGCATCTATTCCTCTTGCTTTAATGGATAGACTTGAAATAATAAATATAACTGGATATTCAGAAATAGAAAAACTATTTATATGTGAAAACTATATTATTCCAAATATGCTAAAAAGAGATGGACTTAAAAATAATGCTATTAGATTTGAAAAAGAAGCAATTAAAAAGATAATTAATTCTTATACAAATGAAGCTGGTGTAAGAGAGCTAGAAAGATGTCTTGATAAAATTATTAGAAAAGTAATAACAGAACATATTAAGAGTTCTAGAAGAATAGTAAATATTGTTATAAAGGAAACAGATTTATCACATTATCTAGAAAAAGAAATAAATAGTTATGTTCCATTAAAAGAGATTAAACATTGTGGAGTAATTCATTCAGTAGCATGCACTTCACTTAGTGGATTAATACTTGATATTGAATCATCTATGTTTAAAGGAAATGGAAAGTATACTTATACTGGATCTTTAGGTGATGTAGTTAAGGAAAGTATTGAAGTTGCTATTAGTTATATTAAAAGTAATGCTAATTTTTTTAATATACCTGATGATATATTTGAAAAAAACGATTTTCATATTCATTTTACAGACAGTGCTGTTATGAAAGATGGCCCATCTGCTGGTGTATCTATTGTAAGTGCATTGCTTTCATTAATTAAAAATATTAGTATTCCAAATGAAATAACAATGAGTGGAGAAATAAGTTTAAAAGGAGATATCCTCAAAGTAGGCGGTATTAAACAAAAAGCAATTGCTGCAAAGAAGAATAATATGAAAGTATTATATCTACCAGTTGATAATATTAATGATGTTGAAGAATTAGATGATGACATTAAATCTTCTATTAAGTTTGCTTTTGTTTCTAATTATAAAGAAATATATAAAGAAATATTCTCATAAAAGAATATTTCTTTTCATATTATTGTATGAAAGGAGATATTTATGAGAGAAATAATACCATTAAAAAAAGACATAGTATTTAAAACAACTATTGGTAAAATAGTAAATATTAATTTGGACCATGATTATAAAGTTAAAGATAATTTGGTAGATGGTTATGTAATACTAACTGGAAGTTATAAAATGACAGAAGCTAGTGTATTAGAAGATGAGTTTTCATATAAAATACCATTTGGAGTATCGATATCTAAAAGAATAAAAAAAGATACAATTAAAATAGATATAGATGATTTTAAATATAAGATTAATAAAGATGTACTTAGTTTAAGTATTGATTTAGAATTTTCATGTGAGGATGAAGAAAATGTCATTAATGAAGAAATTAAAGAGGAGCTTCCCAAAGTGGAAGAAAAACCTAAGGAAGAAGTTATTAAGAATGAAGTAGAAAATATATCAAGTAGTATTACTAGTGAAGAAAAGTATTATACATATAAAGTTTATATTGTAAGAGAAAATGATACTATTGAAAGTATATGTAGTAAATACAATGTTTTATTAGATGATATAAAATATTATAATGATCTTAGTAATATGAGTGTAGGTGATAAAATAATAATTCCATACATTAATGAATAAAAATAGTGTAGTTATTAAAGATAATAAAGTAACTAAAAACAAAAGTGATAGATTATTGGAATTATATGATTATTTAAATTTAAGAGGATTTAATAATTATCCAAATGTTATTAATACTAAAGATGATAGTATTGAATCAGAATTTATTAGAGAAAAAAAATATCATGAGACAATTAAAGGAGAAGAGTTTATTAAAACAGTATCTTTACTACATTATAAAACTCTTTCTTTTAAAGATGTAAGTAAGAATAAATATAGGAACATTTATGATCTGATTAGTGGTAATGTTGAATACTTGAAAAAGTATTATGAGGGTATTATCTCTAATATAGAAGAAGAAGTTTATATGAGTCCTTCTCATTATTTATTAATTAGAAATTATACTATTATTGATTCTAGTTTTAGATATATTAATAGTTCACTAAAAAAATGGTTTAAAATGGTAGAAAATAAATCTAAAGAAAGAGTTTGTATTGTTCATAATAATTTGTCTTTAGATCATTTTATTAAAGGGGATAAAAATTATTTAATAAGTTTTGATAATTATTTGGTTGATACTCCCGTACTTGATTTATATAAATTTTATAAAAAAGAAGGATACAAATTAGATTTTATTAGTTTATTAAATATATATTCAGATAATATAAAACTATTAGATGAAGAAAAATTACTTTTAAATATTTTAATTGCTATTCCTCCTAAAATAGACTTTCTAAAAGATGAATATTTAAACTGTAAGAATATACAATCTACATTAGATTATATTTCTTCTTCAATTAATGTTGTTCATAATAATAAATAATCTACAATAGTAGATTTTTATTATTTTTTATTATATAATTAATTATGATAATAGGTGATAAGATGAACAAAAAGAATAAAAACGGTTTTATTTCAATGACACTTGTATATACATTTTTAGTTTTGTTTATGTTTATTATGCTTGCTATACTTAGAAGTTATGCTGAAAAAGATAGATATTTACAAGCAATTAATGACCAAATAGATAGTGATATAAGCAATGCTAATATAAGTAGAATTGCTGTTATAAACAAAATAATTGATCAGAATATGCCTAGTAGTGATGCAAATACTGGTATAAGATTATTTAAAATATCTAATAGCTTAACAGGTAATGGTAATTCATTATTCTACATGGATAGATTAAATGAAGAATATGATTTACTTGAACATACTGATGAAAATGCAGATGGTCATACTTCTAGAATATATTATTTTAGAGGAAATATAGAGAATAATCATATTGTATTTGCTAATATGTGTTTTAGATTGATTAGGACTAATGAGGATGGAAGTTTAAGACTTAGATATAATGGCGCTTATAATGCAAGTGCAAATCAAAAATGCAATTCTACTTCAGATGTTTCAGAAGACATAACTAAAATCTCAATTGGAGAGGCTACATTTAGTGAAACAGAGGGTAGTGATACTTATGCTTTAAATAGTTTACCAAATAGTCCTGTTATGAAGATGTTAAATGATTGGTATTATAATAATATTGTTTGTTCATCTGCTAGTGGTAGTAAAGTTTGCTCAGAAAAGTATACATCTTATATTTCGAGATTTGGAGTATATTGTTCTAAGGATTCTAAGGATGTTGCTCCTACATTTATTAATCCAGCTGAACAATATGAAAATGATTATAATATGAAAAATAATGTTTCTTTAAAATGTGATAGTGAATATAGATATGTTCAGGGTGATGGAAAATTATTATATCCAGTAGGATTGCTAACAGCACAAGATGTTGCTTTAGCTGGTGGTTATTTATATATAGATACAGATATATATAAGGGTGGATCAAGCGGTATTACTAATACAGATTATTATATGTATGCTGGTGCACCATACTGGACAATGTCAGCTTATGGAACAGATGGAACAATGCTTTATGTAGATGGTGGATCAGGTAATAGTGAAACATATGGAGCTTTACTTCCAAGTAGCCCAGGAGTAAAAAGACATGTAATACCAGTAATATCAATAGGTCCAAATGTATCAATTTCATCTGGAACTGGTAGTACAGGTAATCCATTTATTGTAAGGGAGTAGATTATGAAGAAAAATGGTTTTGTTTTTATTGAAAGTATTGTTGTTTTAGTGGTAGTTGCTTTATCACTAGCTATGATGATTTCTAGTTATTCTCTAGTATCTAGAAAAACAAAAGAAAAAGAGTACTATAATAAAGCATCTGATAAATATTTATTATATTCAGTTAGTAGTGTAGGAACAGATGATAATTGTAACTATGGTATAAAATGTAGTGGTGAAACTAAGATTAATTTTCATGCTACTGGCGGAAGTTGTTCAAGTACTAAGCTTGGTAAAATAATGTATCAATGTGAAAAAGTGTTTGAAGATCTTAATATTTCAGATATCTACGTAGTTGATAATATAATATATGAATTAAAGAATAATTATAATGTTAAAGAATTAAGTGGAGATTTGTATTATAAAAATGGTGTACTTGAATATATGAAAACATTGAGAAAATGTAATGATAATTATGATACAAGTTATAATAATAGTGGTTATGCTAGTAGTGTTAATTCATGTAATGATCCAGTTAAATATATGATAGGTGTATTTAAAAGAGGAAATAATGATTACTACTATGCAGCAATAGAGCTATAAGTAGATATATTATAGAGAATACTAATCTAGTTATTAGTATTTTTTTAATGTTTATTTTATAATCACTTAGTATACTAAATGATTGAAATAATATAGATAAAATACTAAAAGTAAGCATATATGTTGTAAGGAATAATTTGGCATACATATTTGTATTTAGTTTACTTACTAACATTATTCCATTTGTTATTTCAAGAGTACCAATAATAAGTGAATTAGCAATACTGTTTAAATGAATGTATTTTAAAAACAAATTAATAATAATGGTAAATATTATTAAATTACCTAGTATTATAAAAGAGGTGTTTATTGCTTTTAGAGATGAACTCTTTAATAGTAGAAGTACATTTGTTTTTTTTGCTTTATATTCATAATCTGTTTTATTAAAAATTATTTTCTTTTTTAAATAAATACCTATTAAAACATTATTTAAAAGTGTTGCTAACCATAATATAAAACCAATTAATATACTTTTATACAAATAAACTCCAATTGTACCAATAACAAATGACAAAGACGAAAAAACTGTATAACTTAAAACATTATTAGCGGTTTGTTCATCAATTTGCTTATTATCAAGCATACTTTTTATAATAACTGCATTAGTGGGACTTGCACATAATATGCTAATTATAAATATAATACTTGTATTTTTATCTATTCCAAATAATTTGGATAGATACTTACCAAATACTTGCTTTAAAAACAAATGATAATCATAATATAATAAAATATCACATAGTATTATAAACGGAAAAATACATACAAATACCTTATCAAAAAATAATACACTTGCTTCCTTTACTGATTTTAACACTATATCTATATTTAATAAAAATACTATTAATAATATAGTTAAAAATATATTTTTATATTTATTCATTATAATGATATAATATTTATGGAGGATTAAAAATATGATAAATAAATTATTAAATAGTTTAAGAGAAGATTTTAAAAGAAATTATAAATTTTATTTAATTATGATATTTATATTATCTTTATTTTTGATTAATTTTGATTATTATATATATTCTCCTGGTAGCTTAATTGATTTAACAGATAGAATTAAAGTAGAAAATTCTTATGATGAAAAAGGTAGTTTTAATTTAACATATGTTACTGCTAGAAAAGCTAATATTGTAAATATTGCCCTTTCATATGTATTACCTTCTTGGGATATGGTAAGTATTGATGAATCTAGAATTGAAGATGAAAGCAAAGATGAAATAGAAAAAAGAAATGTTATTTATTTAAAGGAAACAAGTTATGATGCGATAATAGCAGCTTTCAATGAAGCAAATATAGAATATAATGTTGATAGTACTAATGTAACAATAACATATGTATTTAATACAGCTAATACTAATTTAAAAGTAGGAGATATTATAAAAAGTGTTGATGGAAAAGACGTAAAAGACGCTTTAGGTTTAAAAAATATTATTAATACCTATAATGAAAAGGATAAAGTAAATATTAAAGTATTAAGAGATAATAAAGAAATTGAATGTTACGGTGTTCTTTATAAAGAAGAAAGTAATATATTAATAGGTGTTTCACTTGCAGAGCTTAAAGAGATAACTACTAATCCAAAAGTAGAATATATTTTTAAAGACAATGAAAGTGGATCATCAAGAGGTCTTATGTGTGCTCTTGATATATATAATAAGATTACTTCTTATGATTTAACAAAAGGAAGAGTAATAGCTGGTACTGGAAGTATAGATGAGTATGGAAAGGTTTCAAAAATAGATGGAGTTAAATATAAATTAAAAGGTGCTGTTAATAAACATGCAGATATATTTATAGTTCCAGAAGGTAATTATGATGAGGCAATTAAATTAAAAGAAAAATATAATTACGATATAGAGATAATAAAGGCAGATAATTTGCATAATGTAATAGAGAAATTAAAATAATTTCTCTATTTTTTAAAGTGTTTTAGTATCTAGTTAATAATTATAATAATATGAAGATATATAATTATGACAATATTAAATTATTTTATGTAAATGAAAGCTTTATAGAAGAATACAATAGTTGGAATAAGAAAGATAAGGATGGTTATTTTTTTCTTGCTGAAGCATCTGAAACATTTCAAAGTGTTGGATTAAGCAAGCAAAACATAGTCATAGATAAATCAAAACTAATTAAGATTAAAAATAAACACTCAGAAATAAGTGACAGTATTATTAAACAAGTGCCAAGTATATTAAATAAACCGATTCTTATATTAAAGTCATCTACTGTAAAAGGAAGAATAGTAATATTTGGAGAAGTTTATGATGAATATAATTATCCAGTTATGTTAGCTATGGAATTAAATCCAGACGAGAATAAAAAAAATATAGAAAAAATTTATAAAGTAGCAAGTATATATGGAAAGAAAAATATAGAAAGCATTAAACTATGGTTAAAAGATAAAAGTAATATTTTATTTGTAGATAAAACACATAGAACAAATAAATGGTTAAGTAAAATTGGATTAGATATTAGTAGTGATAGTTTATTTAATAAGTATATTATGATTAGAGATATACCAAGTGATGAAAGACCAAGAGAAAGAGCTATTAAATATGGAGTAGAAAATTTATCAAATGAAGAATTAATTTCGATTATTTTAAAAAGTGGTACTAAAAATTATTCTGTTAAAATGATATCCAGTGAATTATTATCAAATATAAAAGATATAAGTAATTTAAGAAATATTACAATTAGTAAACTTAGTAATATTAATGGAATAGGTAGTGTTAAAGCAATTACATTACTAGCTTCCTTAGAACTTGGTAAAAGAGTATACTATACTGTTAATAAAGAAAGCATTAAACTAAATAATTCTAAAGTAATATATGAATACTTCAAAGATTTATTTGAATATGAAAATCAAGAATGTTTTTATGCTATATATTTAGATTCAAAATCTAAATTGATATCTTATAAATTATTATTTAAAGGAACTTTAAATACTTCATGTGTTCATCCAAGAGAAATATTTAAACATGCCTTTTTAGAAAGTGCTTACTCAATAATAGTGATGCATAACCATCCAAGTGGAGATCCCACTCCTAGTAGTGAAGATGAAAACTTAACTTCATCTTTAATGAAAATTGGTTTAATGTGTTCTATACCTATAATTGATCATATCGTATTTGGAAAAAACAAATATTTTAGTTTTTATGAATATATGCATAGTTCTTAGAATACTATTTAATATGACATACGAAGAATATAAAAATAAAAAAAGTAACAAAGGTATTATTAGAACTATATTAAGTAAGCTGTTTACTGTAATATTATTTACTATGATTATAATAATTCTATCTAATTATTCTCCTAAGTTTAAAAAATTTATAGTAAATGATGTATTAAATAGCACTCTTGATTTTAGTAAGTTTAATAGAGTGATAGGTAAGTTTACTAATGTTTTTGATAATAAAAAAGTAATGAATGTATCATCTAATATAGATATAGGTACTAAAGAAAAATATAAAGAAGGTTATAAATATAAATTAAATGGAAATGATTTAATATATGTAAAAGATAGTGGAATAGTGACATATATTGGTAATAAAGAAGGTTATAATAATACAATCATTATTCAGCAAAGTAATGGATATTATGCATGGTATGGAAATGTAAGTGAAAAAGTTAAATTATATGATTATGTAGAAAAGGGTAGCATTCTTGGCAATGCTAAAGATGAATACTATTTTGTTTTATATAAAGATGATAAAGTAGTAAATGAAGATTAATATAGATAAAACCACATATATATTCTTACTAATATCATTTCTTTCTGGATATTTTGAATATATGTATTTGTTTTTACTGATAGTTTTTATTCATGAAAGTGGGCATGCTTTTTTTGGTAAAATAGTCCATTTTAATAATCCAATAATAACAATATATCCATTTGGGGGTATTACTTTATTTAATGAAGATTTAAATACTAGTACAAACAGAGAACTGTTTTCTTTGTTAGGTGGTATATGTTTTCAATTAATTTTTTATTTATTATGTTTAATTTTATACAATAAATTATTTATAACTAGGCATGTTTTTGATATTATTAAAAGAATAAATATAATACTTGTTTCCTATAATTTTATGCCAATACTTCCTCTTGATGGAGGTAGATTACTAAATATTATGTTAGATAAGTTATTTTCATATAAATTATCTAATAAAATTACTATTATTATTTCGATTTCTTTTATATTTGTTTTCTTATTCTGTAATACAAGTTTATTCGCTTTTCTTTTGTCATTGTTTTTAATCAAATGTATAGTTATAGAGATAAAAAATATAAATTATAAATATCATATATTTTTATTTGAAAGATATGAAAAAAATTATAAGTTTAACAAGATTAAATATATAAAAAATATTAATTTATTTAAAAGGGATTATAATCATATAATAAATAATGAATTTGAAAGTGTTGTTTTACATAAATTGTTTGACAGAAAGTATTAATTATGCTAAAATACTGATGTTTGTAGAAATCTTTCTCTACAACCGCACGATAAAGGTTTATAAATAGATTTAATCTTACCTTAATTCGGCGAGTCTTATTGAAGGAGGAATATAATGAAAGCAATATTTGTAACTGGTGGAAAGCAATATATGGTTGAAGAAGGACAAGAACTATATGTTGAAAAACTAGATCAAGAAGAAAATAGTGAGATTGTTTTTGATGAAGTTTTATATGTTGATGGTAAAATAGGTACTCCAACTGTTAAAGGAGCTAAGGTTGTTGCTAAGGTTTTAAAACATGGAAAACAAAAGAAAATTTTAGTTTTCAAATATAAACCAAAGAAGAAATATAGAAGAACTCAAGGACATAGACAACCTTATACTAAGATACTTATTAAATCTATTGTTAAATAATGATAAAAGTAAGAATTAAAAAAAACAATGAGTTAATTGAAAGTATTAACCTTAAAGGTCATGCAATGTATGATGATTATGGTAAAGATATTGTTTGTGCATCTTTTAGTACAATGGTTATCACAACAATAAATGCAATACTTGAGATTGACAAAGATGCTATTAGCTATACTGATAGTAATAATATGAGTATTATTAATATTAAGAAAGATAATATAACTAATAGTTTACTTAAGAATTTAGTTAATATGATATATGAACTAAAGTCTAACTATGATAAAAATATAGATATTAAGGAGGAAAACCATGATTAAAATGAATTTAAATATACAATTATTCGCCAGTAAAAAAGGTGTAGGTTCAACTAAGAATGGTAGAGATTCTGCTGGTCGTAGATTAGGAAGCAAAATTAGTGATGGACAAAAATGTAAGGCTGGAAGTATTATCTATCGTCAAAGAGGAACTAAAATTTATCCAGGTAATAATACAGGAATGGGTAAAGATCATACTTTATATGCTAAAATTGATGGTGTTGTTAAGTATGAAAGAAAAGGAAAAGATAAAAAACAAGTTAGTGTTTATGGGAACTAGAAATAGTTCTTTTTTTTTGGTATTTGTTATGCTATAATTTTAAAGTAGGAGACTAATATGAAAAAGGTATTTTTATTTTTTATTTTATTTATTATATCTTTTAATTGTGTTAAAGCTTTAGAAATATGTACTCCTAGTGATGAATATTTAAAATATATGTCTTTAAGTGAAGAAGAAAGACTTTTATATACCGAGCCAAATTATTGTAAAGAATTAGAAGAAGAGGAAGAAGATAACATGATTTTATCTCTTATAAAAGGGCTTAATAGTTATGTTGCTGCTTCTTTTAGTGAACCAAAATATAATTCTTATAAAGAGGGGTATATAACTAAACCTAAATATCAGGGTTCACTTGGTACATGTTGGGCTTTTTCATCTATTTCTGCAGTTGAAGCAAATGCACTTAAAAACAGAATAGGATCATACGATTTTAGTGAATCTCATATGATTTATTCTGTTCTTCAAGCTGGATATAGTGATGAAGCTGGTAAAAAAGGAAAATATTATACTACTAATTTTGATGGTGGAAAAGTAACATTTGCAGCATCATATTTTTTTAATGATTATGGACAATTATATGAAAATGAAATGGAATATTCTGATAAAGAAACTAGAATAACTTCTTCTCAATACAAAAAAGGAAGAAAGATTATTTCCTTAGGTGGTTTTTCTCTTGCAAATTTAGGTAATTATGGAGCTTGTACAAATGATGAAATGTCATACATTAAAAAACAAATAGTAGATCATGGTTCTACTCAAGCATCTATGTATATGAGTGAAAATTTATTTAAAGATTCAAATAATGAATATTATCTATCTACACTTGCCAATTCTAGTCTACCTAATCATGGAGTTTCAATAGTTGGATGGGATGATACTATTAGTGCATCTAATTTTAATGGAGCAAGAAGAAACGGAGCATGGCTTATTAAGAACTCATGGGGAACATCTTGGAGTGGAGATGGTTTTTTCTATATATCTTATGATGATGCATTTATTTGTAAAAATACTGCTACTTTTTATGATGTATCTACTACTACTTTTGATAATTACTATGCTTCTAGTGATATGTTAGGTGTTCCAACATTTACTTTCCAAGGTGACTTTTATATGAGTTCTAAGTTTAAGAAAAAAACTAATTATGATGAACAAATTAAAAGAGTTAGTTTTCCAGTTGGAGAAAATGCTTCATATACAGTATATATTTCATATGACAATAATTTAAAAACTCCAAATAGTTGGAAACAATTAGTTAGTGGTTATAGTGATACATATGGTATTAAATCTGTTAATTTAGCCGGTATTAAAGTTACACAAGATTTTACTATAATAGTTAAATACAATTCATCAAAACAAACTTCCGTTTTTACAATGTGTAATAATCAAGAAGATACTAGAAAGATGGATTATAGCTCAAATACTAACTTTATAAGTATAAATACCTCTTCTTGGGTTGATATGAGGGATATGATGGTTTCTTCTCAAAGTTTAGCATGTGAACCAAATATATATGTTTATACTAATAATACAAATGCACCAGTAATATCTCAAGGTAATATAACAATTAACTCTATAACTAATAATTCTGATAAATTTATTGTTAGTTTTTCTAGAAAAGAAGTAAGTCCAAATGATATTAATTATCAAATATTAGCTTCTAATAAAGATATTACTTCTCACTTTACTATACAACCAGATTATAACAATAATAAATATACTTTTTATAGTGATGGATTAACTAGTGGTACATTTACTTTTGTTATTAAATATAAAGATAAAAAAGCAACATCTACATTTACTATTAAAGAATCCATTTCTAGTAAAGACACTAATATAATTAAACTATCTGGTAGTAATCTAATTATTAATTTAAATAATAATTCTACTATTACATATCAAAAACTAATTAATAATCTTAGTACAAAGAATACTACTATTAATGTGTATGATAAAGATAATAATAAAGTAAATTTATCTAGTACTTTGATTACTACCAATTGTAAAGTTAAATTAAATTCTACTTCTTACTTAGTAGTTATTAATGGAGATGTAAATGCCGATGGAAAAGTATCAGATTTAGATGTTTTAGAAATAAAAAATCATATAATGGGTAATACAATTAAAGATAAAGGTAGACTTTCTGCTGGAGATATAGACTCTAATAATAATGTATCTTCGCTTGATTATATTAAGCTAAAAAATAGGTTAGGAAGGTGAAACATATGAAAAAGATATTGTTGTTTTTCTTATTGTTAATTCCTATTACTTTAGTAAATGCTGAGGGAATTAGTATTAGTACAAACTCTATTTCGCTTAAGGAAGGTAATACTAAATCTTTTACTATTGATGCATCTTCTTGTGCTGGAAGAGTAGATATAATGTCTTCTGATGATAATGTAGTAAGCGTATCCTCATCGAAAGAATTTTTAGATAATAACCAAGTAAGCATTAAACTTACAGGAACAGGTGTAGGAAATGCGGTTATAATAATTAAATTAACTGATATTGCAGCATATTCAGAAGCATATCTTGTTGGAACTAAAACTATTAATGTTGATGTAAAAGAAAATGATGGAACTACTATTGATGGCTCAATGATAATTAACAAATTTGAAGTTGTTGGTTATAACTTAAATTTTGATCCTAATACGTATGAATATACTATTGATGTTAGCTCTAATGTTAAAGAGTTATATTTAGTAATAGAGGGAGAAAACTTTACTTCTTCTAGTAATGGTAAAATTAATATAGAGGGTCTTGATGAAATTAATATTAGTCTAAAAAATGAAGATGAAATAAAGAATTATACTATAAAACTTAATAAAGAAGAAAGCGTAGCTAAAAAAAGTTATATTGTTTATTATGTAATTGGCTTTTTTGCACTAATTATTTTAGTTAGTGTTGCTATTATAATTATTAGTAGAAAGGATAAAAAAACTAATCAAGTAAAAGAAACTACTTTAAATATTCCACAACAGCCTAATAATCAGTTTCATAACCCTGAAGTTAATACAAGTATTCCTTTTAAAAATCCAGAGGTTAATACTCAGTTAAATCAAAATCAAAATAATAATATAAATAATATGGGTCAATAGTGTAACTAAATATTACTATAATTCATAACTTATTAATGAATAGATAAGGAGTGAATTATATGTGTAATAACAATAATAATGATTGTGATAATTGCATAATGGAAATATTAAAAGTTATTAATGTTCTTCAAAGTAATGCTTGTCCTGATAATTGTTTACAGTCTTGTGATAGACCGGCATTAGGTGGAGGACCAAACTGTATTATATGTAATACTAGACCAATAATGCTATATTTATGTGGATCTAATGGAGTAGCTTTATCAATGCCAACTAGTAGAGCAAATGCACAAGGAGAAACAAGTAATGTGTTTAGAGTAGAAAAGGTTGATGGATGTTGTTGTACTTGTAGAGTATTATCTCCAAATACAGAAGAAGGTGCAACATATCCATATGTATCAACTGATTCATTATTTACAATAAACGCTAAATGTATATGTAGCATTAGATGTTTAAATGATACGTATGTTGAATGTGTATAAAAACGTAAATATATTTTACGTTTTTTAATTTATATGTTAAAATTTATTTATGAAAGATTATGAAAATGAATTATATAAAAATGGAATAGAATTAGTAGCTGGTATTGATGAAGTGGGAAGAGGACCTTTAATTGGAAGTGTAGTTTGTGCTGCAGTAATACTTCCAAAAGATTTTTATGATGAAAGAATAAATGATTCAAAGAAATTAACACCCAAGAAAAGAGAATTATTATATGATGTAATAAAAGAAAATGCTATTAGTATTGGAATTGGTATGTCATCAAATGAAGTAATTGATGAAATAAATATATTAAATGCTACAAAGAAAGCTATGTTAGAAGCGATTAATAATCTTAATATTAAACCAGAGCACTTATTAATTGATGCAGTTAAGTTAGACACTAGTATTCCAAGTACATCAATTATTAAAGGTGATCAAAAAAGTCAAACGATTGCTGCTGCTTCAATAATTGCTAAAGTAACTAGAGATAGAATGATGTTAGAACTAGATAAAGATCATCCAGAATATGATTTTAAACATAACATGGGTTATGGAACTAAAAAACACATTGAAGCCATATATAAATATGGAGTATTGAAAGAACATAGGAAAACATTTGAGCCAATATCCTCAATATTAGGATTAAAACATAAGTGAAAAAACTTATGTTTTTCTATTGCATTTTATCATTTCTTTGTGTTATTATTAGAATGTAATAGAATAAGAAAGGGTATATCGAAAACATAGTTTTTTATTGTGTTTGTTGATATACCATTTTTTTTGGGAGGTAGGTAATATTATGAAGAAGAAATATAGTGATGAATTATTAAATATGGAATTTAGTGTAGAAGTAATGGATGGTATTAAACCTGAAAAAACATTTTTTTCAATAACAGAAGAATCTTTAAGAGATGTATATCATGTTCTTCCAACTGATTCACTTGAAGAAGCAAGAAAGAAGATAATTGATGTTGTCTCAAAGGATGATTTTTTATACAAATATTTTAATAAAGACCCAAGAACATGGGAATTAGTTAGTTTTGAACCAGGTTATTGGACAATGACTGTTAAAGAAGAAAAAGTGTTATCAAAAAATGAAATAAAGAGTTTTGGATTTAATGATGCTGAAATAAGTAAAATGAGATTACCTATCAAAAGTACAACTCCAATAACTACATTCCAACAAAAATTAACAATTAAATTTGCAAGAAGAAATCCACTTAATGCCTTTAGTGATGAAAAGTTTTTTGAAATATATGAAGATGAGTTTAAAAAGTTTTTATCTGAAGATACTGTATATACTTCAATATTAAAAAATAAATTTGATTCAAAAAGCAAAGAAAAAAACATTAAACAAATATATGACTCAGATAAATTATTATATATACCTGATGTAGAATTGCATATTGGAAAGCTTGCTAGTAAATTTGACTCAACAGATTCATATGATTATAAAAAAGCTTTATATAGATATGTAAAAATAATACTTGAAGCACAAAAAGTACAAGATCAATACAAAGCAAGTCAAATATGTATGACTATTGGTAATGATTTTTTCAATACAGATACTGAGCAAAATACAACTACTGCTGGAACTGAACAACATAATGATACTAGATTCCAACAAATGATTGCAAATGGAATTGTTGCTCATATGTGGGCAATTGAGAGAATGAAAAAAAATTGTGATAAATTAATCCTTAAATTTAATCCAGGTAATCATGATTATTTAACAGATTATACATTATTTATGCAATTATACTATCAATATAGAAATGATCCTAAAGTTGAAATAGAATGTACTGTTAAAAATAGTAGATGGGCAAGTGGTCTTGTCTGGGGTAAAAATTTAATAATATCTGCTCATGGTAAAACACCTGAAGGAAAAGCGTTGAGCGATGATAATTTAGCTTTAATTAGAGACACAATGTTTAAAGAAGAAGCAAAAGGTATTGATTATACAACAGTAATTGCAGGACACTTACATAATGCAAGTGAAAATAATTTTTCTAAGAGAAAAAATGCATCAAACGGAGTAACTGTTTTAAGAAGTGGTTCACCATCAGGTGATGGAGCATGGGATAGTGGAAACCTTTATTCATCTGATAAATCTCATCAAGTATATGTGTTTGATTATAATAGAGGATTATATTCAACAGTTAATATTAAATTAACTAAAGAAGAGCTTGAAAGAGGAATAATAATGCCATTTATAACAGATGATACTGATTATATAAAAGTAGTAGAAAGAAGTGTTGATAAACAAAGCGAAGAAATACTACTAGAAGATGCTAAGAAAATTTATACTCATAATCAAAAAGAAATTAGAAAGATTAATAAAAAGTATTCTGAAAAATTAGATAAAGTAAAATTACTATTAAATGTAGATGTTTTAAGTAATGAAGATAGAGAACAAATACTTTTGTTAATGGGTTATAATGAAGAAATCAAGCCTTACTTAGAAGAGCAAGAACTAATTGAAAATTATTTGATTAGAAATAAAAAGGTATTATCTAGAAAGAGATAATACTTTTTTAATTTTGATATTAATTATAAATATGTTTTTACTATATAATATCTTGATAATAATTCTAGTATATGATAAAATCTTCTTGTTAGGTGATGATGATGTGATGGGAAAGCATCTAGGCCATAAAAATAGAGTGATTCTCCATAGAATAAGTAAGGTGGGACCGTCCATATGGACCCTTACATGTTTCTTGGAGTTTTTTGATTTTTAGGAGGAAAAATGGAAAATAATATTACAATGGATGATTTAACTAATTTTTGTAAGACATATGGGTTTATATTTCAAGGAAGTGAAATATATGGAGGGCTAGCAAATACTTGGGATTTTGGACCATTAGGTGTGGAACTTAAGAATAATTTAAAGAAAGCTTGGCTTAAAAGATTTATACAAGAAGATATTAATAATGTAGGTCTTGATAGTGCGATACTTATGAATCCTCGTGTATGGGAAGCAAGTGGACACTTAAAAACATTCTCTGACCCTTTAATTGATTGTAAAAAATGTAAGACACGTCATAGAGCAGATAATTTACTTGAAGGTTTAGGAGTAGATGTATCTAAATTTAGTAATGATGATTTAATAAATTATATTAGAGATAATAAAGTAAAATGCCCTAATTGTGGAAGTACAGATTTTACTGATATTAGAAACTTTAATCTAATGTTTAAAACATTCCAAGGTGTAACAGAAGACTCTAAAAGTACTGTTTATTTAAGACCAGAAACTGCCCAAGGTATATTTGTTAACTTTATGAATGTTCAAAGAAGTATGCGCCTTAAAATACCTTTTGGTATAGGACAAGTAGGAAAGAGTTTTAGAAATGAAATAACTCCAGGTAATTTTATATTTAGAGTTAGAGAATTTGATCAAATGGAACTTGAATTTTTCTGCAAACCAGGAACTGAACTTGATTGGTTTAAACATTATAAAGAATATTGTAAAAAGTTCTTATTAGATCTTGGTATTAAAGAAGAAAACTTAAGATTAAGA
>JAEEGL013982790.1_pt1 | contig 16853 bp, 17 predicted proteins | sample 9134231 | NCBI WGS metagenome assembly JAEEGL01 (sample SAMN16246548, study PRJNA631951) | gut metagenome | biome: gut microbiome; feature: rumen; material: fiber-attached | host: Bos | place: Iran: Karaj | collected 2018-10
ACAAGTATCAGGAGGAAAAGAAAACTATGGGTAAGATCATCGGTATCGATTTAGGCACGACCAATTCCTGCGTCTCCGTCCTGGAGGGCGGCGAGCCGGTCGTTATCCCCAACAGCGAAGGCGCGCGCACCACGCCTTCCGTGGTAGCGTTCAAGGACGGCGAGCGCCTGGTGGGCACCATCGCCAAGCGTCAGGCCATCACCAACCCCACCCGCACCGTGGCTTCCATCAAGCGGGACATGGGCAGCAACCGCAAGGTCCACATCGACGGCAAGGACTACACGCCTCAGGAGATCTCCGCCATGATCCTGCAGAAGCTGAAGCAGGACGCGGAATCCTATTTGGGTGAGAAGGTGACCCAGGCGGTCATCACCGTGCCCGCCTACTTCACCGACTCCCAGCGGCAGGCCACCAAGGACGCGGGCCGTATCGCGGGCCTTGAAGTGCTTCGTATCATCAACGAGCCCACGGCGGCTTCTCTGGCCTACGGTCTCGACAAGGAGAACAACCAGAAGATCCTGGTCTACGATCTGGGCGGCGGCACCTTCGATGTGTCCATCCTGGAGATCGGCGACGGCGTCTTCGAAGTGCTGGCCACCGCGGGCAACAACCGTCTGGGCGGCGACGACTTCGACCAGCGGATCATGGAGTATGTGGCTTCCGACTTCAAGCGCAACACGGGCATCGACCTCATGCAGGATCGGACCGCCACCCAGCGGTTGAAGGAGGCCGCCGAGAAGGCCAAGATCGAGCTCTCCGGCGTGTCCACCACCAACATCAACCTGCCTTACATCGCCATGGACGCCTCCGGCGCCAAGAACATCGACATGACCATCACCCGGGCCAAGTTCAATGAGCTCATCTCCGACCTCATCGACAAGACCAAGGCCTGCGTGCAGAAGGCCATGCAGGATGCCGGCCTCAACAACTCCCAGATCGACAAGGTCATCCTGGTGGGCGGCTCCAGCCGTATCCCCTGCGTCCAAGACATGGTCCGCACCATCACCGGCAAGGAACCCTTCAAGGGCATCAATCCCGACGAGTGCGTGGCCATCGGCGCGGCCATCCAGGGCGGCGTTCTGGGCGGCGAGGTCAAGGATGTGCTGCTCCTGGACGTGACACCCCTTTCCCTGGGCATCGAGACCGTGGGCGGTGTGTTCACCCGCCTCATCGAGCGCAACACCACCATCCCCACCAAGAAGAGCCAGATATTCTCCACCGCCGCCGACGGCCAGACCTCTGTGGAGGTCCACGTGCTCCAGGGCGAGCGGGAGATGGCTCAGTACAACAAGACTCTTGGGCGGTTCCAGCTCTCCGGTATCGCGCCCGCGCCCCGCGGCGTGCCGCAGATCGAGGTCACCTTCGACATCGACGCCAACGGCATCGTCCACGTGTCCGCCAAGGACCTGGGCACCGGCAACCAGCAGCAGGTGACCATCACCGCCTCCACCAACCTGACCGAGGACGAGATCAAGAAGGCGGTCAACGAGGCCGAGCAATACGCCAATGAGGACAAGAAGCGCAAGGAAGAGGTTGACGCCCGCAACCATGCCGATCAGCTGGTCTACACCACCGAAAAGACCATGAAGGAGCTGGGCGGCAAGATCAGTGGTAGCGACAGGAGCATGCTGGAAGGCATGGTTGCCGAGCTTCGGAAGGCTTTGGAAGGCACCGACACCGAGGCCATCAAGCGGGCTACCGAGACCTTGACCGAGAAGAGCTACGAGGTCTTCGGCAAGATCTATCAGCAGCAACAGCAGCAGGGACAGCAGCCGCCTCACACCCCCAATGACGGCACCAGCTATGGCCCCAACGAGGGCGGCAACGACGACAACGTGGTCGATGCGGATTACGAGGTCGTCAAGTAACCAAACATCAGTAAACGGCGAAGGGGCGGGCAGCCGCCCCTTTACGCCGAGGAAACGAGGTGAGGATCGTGGCAGATAAACGGGATTATTACGAGGTCTTGGGCGTCAGCAAAAGTGCTACCGACAGCGAGATCAAAAGCGCTTTTCGGAAAGCGGCCAAGTCCTGCCATCCGGACCTGCATCCCAACGATAAGGCCGCCGAGGCCCAGTTCAAGGAGTTGAACGAGGCCTACAGCGTCCTTTCCGATCCTGATAAACGAGCAAAGTACGATCAATATGGCCATGCGGCCTTCGATCCCACCATGGGCGGCGCCAACCCCTTCGAAGGCGCGGGCTTCGGCGGGTTCGACGATATTCTCAACAGCTTCTTCGGCGGCGGCTTCGGCGGCGGTTTCGGCAGTCGCTCCGTAGGCCGTGACGCTCCTATGGCGGGGGACGATCTAAGGTACAACCTGAGCCTGACCTTTGAGGAGGCGGCTTTCGGCGTGACCAAGGAACTGCTGATCCCCCGGGAAGAGAGCTGCGAAGCCTGCGGCGGTACTGGCGCCAAGAAGGGCACCAGCCCCGTGCGTTGCCCCACATGCAACGGCACGGGCCAGGTCCGCACCCAGCAGAACACCATGTTCGGGGCCTTCACCACCAGCCGCCCCTGCTCGGCCTGCAACGGCACGGGCAAGTACATCAAGGAGCCCTGTCCGGAATGCCGGGGCAAGGGCCGGATCCGCAAGAACACCCGCATCCAACTGAAGGTCCCCGCCGGCATCAACGACGGCCAAACCATCAACATGCGGGGCGAGGGCGAAGCGGGCTACAAGGGCGGTCCCAGGGGGAACCTCTACGTGACCGTGTCCGTGAAGCCCCATAAGCTCTTCACCCGGGATGGCTGCAATCTATTGCTGAATCTGAAGGTGCCCTTCACCACCATGGCTCTGGGTGGCGAGATCACCGTGCCCACCCTGAAGGAGAAGGTCCGCTACACCATCCCCTCTGGGACCCAGAACGGTACCACCTTCCGGCTGAAGGAACAGGGCGTGCCCATTCCCAACGCCAGCGCCCAGGGCAAGGGCGATCTGTTGGTCACGGTGGAGTCGGACATTCCCCGGAGGCTTTCCGAGGAGCAGCGAGCCCTGTTGCAGCAATATGCCGCCCTCAGCGGCGAAGCCACCACGCCCTCCAAGAAGAAGGGCGGCATCCGCAATATCTTCAAGTAAGGATGAAAAGGAGCGCCTATGCCGGTATATCCCTTTGAGGGCGTCATGCCCAAGATCGAACAGGATGTGCTGCTCTGCCCCGGCGCCATGGTCGTGGGCCGAGTGAAGATCGGGGAAGGTTCCTCCGTCTGGTACAACGCTGTGATCCGGGGCGACGTCCATGACGTCGTTATCGGAAGATATACCAGCATCCAAGACGGGACGCTGATACACGAGGACTCCGGTCGAGGCAGCGGCCTTGACGGGGGCCTCCCCACGGTGGTGGGGGACTACGTGACCGTAGGCCACGGGGTCATCCTCCACGCCTGCCGGGTGGAGGACTACGCCCTTGTGGGCATGGGCGCCATCATCATGGACGGTGCTGTCGTCGGCAAAGGGTCCGTGGTGGGCGCTGGCACCCTTGTGACCAAGAACACCCTGATCCCGCCCTTTTCCGTAGTCCTGGGAAGTCCGGCTAGAGTGGTCAGGACCCTGCCGGAATCGTCCATAGAGCAGCGCAAAGAGCAGGCCATGCACTATCATGGCCTTGCGCAGGCCCATCTTAGGATGCTGAGCAAACAGTGACCGAACCACAGAAAAAGCTGTCGCTTCAAACGACAGCTTTTTTTGTGGCTTGAAATCGTCGTTCAGGCGAGGACGTACTCGGAGATCATGCGGCCTATGCGTCCGATGTCCACATTTCCCTTGAATTCGAACTTGGCGGTGAAGCCGTTGGTGAACATCAGGAACAGCTCGGAATCAGGGATCAGCTCCAGAAAACCAGCGGTTTGGATGGAGAAGAACTGAACCTTGGCGTAGGGCATGGAAGCGTAGGATTTGCGTTTTCCGGTGATGCCCTGGACATCGATGGCGATGATGCGTTTGTTGGTGAAGATCAGCTGGTCCCGGATGGTCTGAAAGGCCATGACCGGCGTCTCCCCGGCGATAAGCAGCCCGTTGACCTCGCTGCGGATGCTGTCCACAGCAATGGGCTTCAGGTTCCAGACGGAGTTGGTATTAAAGTTGATGGCCATAGGGACGATATCCTCCTTCCGTTGCTGGACTCAGCATACCATGCTCGCCCCGCCGGAGCAAGGGGTATCTTGACGAAAGCAGGCGACGAGGATATAATGGCACCAGTTGAATAGCGTGTTCTTATCTGCAGCAAGCAGCGGCCTTTGAGCTGAGGGAATCAGGTGAAAAACCTGAGCTATCCCAGTAACCGTAAGGCGGACGAAAGAGCGAGGACCCACTGTTCCTTCGGGGATGGGAAGGGGCTCCGGTAGGAGGAAGCCAAGCCGGGAGACCTGTTTGAACATGTATACTTCTGGGATTGAGTGAACCATCGGGCTTTCGTGCCCGAAATATGCACAGCTCCTCAATTCTGGGGAGCGTTTTTCTTGCTCCCGTCTATTCAACAATATCAGAAAGGGGAAGAAAATATGAAACTCAAAAAGATCATGGCCATCCTGCTCGCCGCTTTGCTCCTGCTGTCTTTCGGCTGCAAGAAGGCTGAGACCACCGAAGAGCCGGCGCCCGCGCCGGCCGTTACGGATGCGCCCGCGCCGGCCGTTACCGATGCGCCCGCGCCGGTGGACAACTCCTTCATCGTCACCGATATGGCGGGCCGGGAAGTCAAGTTTGAAAAGCCCGTGGAGAAAGCCGTTGCCCTCACTGCCGCCGACTGCGAGATCATCTTCGCTTTGGGCGCGGAGGAAGCTCTGGTGGGCCGCGGCGAGTATTGCGACTATCCCGCTGAGGTCATGGATATTCCTTCGCTGACCTCCGGCGCAGGGACCAATATCGAGCAGATCCTTGCTTTGGAGCCTGAGGTGGTGTTTCTCAGCATGATGGCCCAGACCCAAGAGCAGGTGGACCAGCTGGAGAAGGCCGGCGTCCGGGTGGTGGTCAGCGATGCCCAGGATATCGCGGGCACCTACACAGCCATCGCCATGATCGGCGAGGTCATGGGCAAGCAGGCGGAGGCCCAGAGCATCATCAGCGACATGAAAGCCGTGTTCGATGAGATCCAGGCCAACAAATTGGACGGCACCAAGACCGTGTATTTTGAGGTCTCCCCCCTGCAGTGGGGGCTCTGGACCGCCGGGACCGGCACCTTCATGAACGAGGTAGCCGAGATGATGGGGCTCAAGAACTGTTTCGACGACGTGGAGGGCTGGGCCGCCATTTCCGAGGAGCAGGTCCTGGAGAGAAACCCGGATTACATCGTGACCATTACCATGTACTATGGTGAAGGGCCCACCCCCGAAGAGGAGATCATGAGCCGTCCCGGCTGGGAGAACGTGACCGCCGTGAAGAACGAGGATATTTTGCTTCTGCCCAATAACGAGCTGTCCCGGCCTGCGCCTCGCCTTACGGAAGGCGCTCAGATGCTCTTCGATTTCGTGGTGGAAAGCCTGACCGCTCAGGAACTGGCGCCCGCCGCTTGATACGGGGATATGAACGGGAGGAACAGCGAACACTTTCGCGGATGGGAATATCTGCTTTTTGCTGCGGCAGCGGTGCTCACGCTGCTCCTCTCGGTCTGTGTCGGCAGCGTCGGCATCCCCTTCAAAACCACCGTTGCTGTGATCTGGCGGGGGATCTGGGGTCTTGAACAGCCGGCGGGCACCGCGCCTGCCATCCTGCTTACCTCCCGGCTGCCTCGGGTGTTGGCCGTCATGCTGGTGGGGGCCAGCCTTTCTCTCTGCGGCGGCGCCATGCAGGGACTGCTGAAGAACCCTTTGGCCGACGGTTCCACCCTTGGCGTGTCCTCAGGAGCTTCCCTGGGGGCGGTCATCGCCATAGCCTTTGGGATCACTATACCCGGTCTGCCCTTTGCGGGCACCATGGTCATGGCCATGGTGTTCGCTTTTTGTTCTCTGCTCATCATCCTGGGGCTCGCCTATAAGCTGGACTTTTCTCTGTCCACCAACACCATCATCCTGATCGGCGTCATCTTTTCCATGTTCGCGTCCAGCGTCATGAGCATCGTCATCACCTTTTCCGGAGAACATCTCAGGAGCATCACTTTCTGGACCATGGGCAGCCTTCAGGGCACCAGCTATACAAACGTGCTGGTGGTGCTCTGCGCCCTGGTCCTCTTCGGCAGCGTCATCCTGCTCCACGCCTGGGAGCTCAACGCCTTCGCCGTGGGGGAGGAGAACGCCCGCCACGTGGGCGTGAACGTGCGGAGGGTGAAGCTCATCATCCTCATCGCCGTTTCCGGTCTCATCGGCGTGTGCGTGTCCATCGGCGGCACCATCAGCTTCGTGGGGCTGGTGACGCCCCATATGGTGCGGCTCCTGGTGGGGCCGAACCATAAGCGGCTGTTGCCCGCGTCCCTCTTCGGAGGCGGCATATTCCTCATGCTCTCCGATCTCATCGCCCGGACCCTTCTCAACCCCAAGGAACTGCCCATCGGCGTGGTCACGTCCATCATCGGGGCGGTTGCTTTCGTGTACATTTACGGGTCCACCCGGAAAGGACGGTGATAGTATGCTGAAAGTGGAAAAACTGTCCGTCGCCTATGGGGACCTGACCATATTGAATGAAGTCTCCTTTGACCTCAGGCCCGGGGAATGGCTCATGATCGTGGGCCCCAACGGGGCGGGGAAATCCACCCTCCTCAACGCCATCACCGGCGGAGTTCCCTCCAGGGGCAGCGTTTTCTTCGAGGGGAAAAAGGTTCGGGCCATGAAACCTCATGAGCTCGCTCGGGAAGTCGGCGTCCTTTCGCAAAACCATTTCGTGGGATACGCCTTTTCCGTGGAGGAGGTGGTCCGATTGGGCCGATATGCCTACGCACCCACCATCTTCTCCCGCCACAGCGGGGAAGAGCAGGCTGTTCGATCGGCTCTGGAGCGGACAGGCCTTTGGGAACAACGGCATCAATCCGTGCTCACGCTCTCCGGCGGTGAGCTGCAGCGGACGTTCCTGGCCCAGACCTTCTGTCAGGATCCGCGGCTTCTGCTGTTGGACGAGCCCACCAACCACCTGGATCTGGTGTATCAAAAGCAAGTCTTCGAGCTCCTGCAGCAATGGCTCCGGCAGAAGGACCGGGCGGTGATCTCCGTGGTCCATGACCTGTCCCTGGCCCGGGCCTACGGCACCAGGGCCCTGCTCCTCGATCGGGGGCGGGTGGTGGCCGACGGTTCCATGGAGAAAGTGTTTTCGGATGAAACGCTGAATCGGGTCTACCACATGGATGTCCGGGATTGGATGACCCGCATGTTGGCCCAGTGGAAGGAGGCATAGTGTATGGAGGAATTGCTGCAGCAATGGCACAATGAGCTGCGCAAGCCTGACTGGACGGCCCGGGCAGCCGCTCAGCGTCAATGGGACAGCATCGCCAAACCCTTGGGCAGCTTAGGCGCTTTGGAGAAGCTGGTCATGGACATAGCCGCCCTGACCGGCGATCCTGACGTGGACATCTCCAAAAGAGCGGTGGTGGTCTGCTGCGCGGATAACGGCGTGGTCAGGGAGGGCGTGACCCAGACCGGGCAGGACGTCACTGCCCGTATGGCGGGGGAGATGGTGAGGATGAACTCCTCCGTATGCAAGATGGCCAGGACGGCCCATGCGGACGTGATCCCTGTGGACCTGGGCATGGCCCGTCGGGTGGAGGGCGTGCTGGACCGCCACGTCATGAACGGCACGGAGAACATGGCCCGTCGCCCCGCCATGACGAGGGAACAAGCCATGCAAGCTATATCTGTGGGCGTGGACCTGGTCGGGGCCTTGAGGGAACAAGGGTATGCCCTGCTGGTGTCCGGGGAGATGGGCATCGGCAATACCACTACATCCAGCGCCCTGGTGGCCGCCATGATGAACCTGCCGGCGGAGACGGTCACGGGTCGCGGCGCGGGGCTTAGCGATGCGGGGCTTCATCGGAAGATATGGGCCATTGAACGGGCCATCACCGTGAATCGGCCAGACCCCAAGGACCCTTTGGACGTGCTCAGCAAACTGGGCGGGCTGGACATCTGCGGTATGGCCGGCATGTTCATCGGCGGCGCCATCCACGGCGTGCCGGTGGTCATCGACGGGTTCATCAGCGCCGCGGCGGCGCTCATGGCTCAAAAGCTGTGCCCAGGGGCGGACATCGCTATGCTGCCCAGCCACTGTTCCGACGAACCGGCGGCGAAGCGAGTGCTGACGGTGCTGAATAAATATCCAATTATATACGCAAATATGCGCCTTGGCGAAGGCACCGGCGGCGTGTGTCTGCTGCCGCTGCTGGATATGGCCCTGGCTGTGTACAACGGCAATTCTACCTTTGACGCCGTGGGCATCGATGCCTATCGGCCTCAGGAGGGAAAATGATGCTGATCCTGCTCACCGGCGGCTCTGCCTGCGGTAAAAGCTCATACGGGGAAAAACTGGCGGTTTTGGGACTAAAACCCCTGTATTATATCGCCGCCATGCAGCCCTATGACGACGAGTGCCTGAAAAAGATCGCTCGCCATCGGAGCATTCGGGCGGGCAAAGTCTTTGAGACCATCGAGCGGTATACGGGCATGGACACCTTGGAACTGCCCCAGCCCGGCGGTACAGCCCTGCTGGAATGCCTATGTAATCTCACAGCCAATGAAATGTATATACAGCCGGATCATCCGGTGGATCCCGTTGAAAAGGTGGTAGCCGGGGTGGAGAACTTGCGCCGGCAAACGGACACCCTTATCGTCATCACCAACGACGTGGGCAGTGACGACGAGGATTACTCGGAGCAGACCCGCGCCTATATCCGGTATCTGGGCCAAATCAACGCCCGGGTGGCCACCATGGCGGACCGGGTCTACGAGCTGGTGGCGGGCATCCCCCTCTGCTTGAAAGGAGAGACGGTATGAACTTCATTTACTCCCTCTTTGCCGCCTTCTCCATGTTCTCGGCCCTTCCTGTGCCGCAGGTGCCCTGGGAGAAGGAAAAGATCCGCTATATGCTGGTTTGCCTGCCTTTCGTGGGCATGGTCATCGGCGTGGTCGAGTATCTGTGGCTGCTTCTTTGCGAAGGACTTCAGTGCGGCGCGGTGCTCACCGCTGCCGGCTTTACGGTGATCCCCGTGTTGCTCACCGGCGGCATCCACTTGGACGGCTTCATGGATACGGTGGACGCCCTTAAGAGCCACGCATCACCCGAGAAGAAGCGGGCCATCCTGAAGGACCCCCACGCGGGCGCTTTCGCCGTTATCGGCCTTGGTTGCTATCTGCTGGCTTATTTTGCCCTGTGGTATGATATTGGCCCCGTAGCCTTGAGGTTCATGATGCCCATGCACGTCATGAGCCGGAGCCTCTCCGCCGTGTCCGGCACCCTGCTGCCCGTCCGGCCGGGGGAGGGGACGCTGAACTTCTTCCGCCAGGCGGCGGACAAGAAAGTCGGGATCATGGCCGTCCTGTGGGTGATCCTGTCCGCGGCGTATCTGGTCGCGGTAGATCCGCTGACAGGCAGCGTCATGGCCCTGGGAGCGATCCTGACGCTGCTCCTGGTGCGCCGCATGGCCATGAAGCAATTCGAGGGCATGTCCGGGGACCTCGCCGGGTTCCAGCTCCAGGTGGCGGAACTGGTCATGCTGGCCCTTATGGTGCTGACGGAAAGGATACTGGCTGCTATATGATCCTGATTTTAGGGGGCGCTGCCTCAGGAAAACGAACCTATCTAGCTTCTTTGGGATATACGCCCGAGGATATCGCCGACGGTGTGCTGAATGAAAAAAAGGTCCTGTACGGCCTGGAAAAACTGGTGGCCGCCGATCCGGAAAAAGCGGAACTGTTGCTGCCGGACCTTCTGAAAAAGGAGGCCGTGGTCTGCTGCGAAGTGGGCTCCGGCGTCATCCCCATCCATTATGAACAGCGGCGTGCCCGGGAAGCCACGGGCCGCCTGTGCATCCAGCTGGCCGCTCATGCGGACAAAGTGGTCCGCCTGGTGGCGGGCATCCCCACGATCATCAAAGGAGCATAGATGCAGGTTTATCTCTTTCGCCATGGGCAGACGGCGGGCAACGCAGCCAAAAAGTATTTAGGCGCCACAGACGAGCCGCTGTGTCCTTTGGGCATCGAAACGGCCCGTGCCGCCGGCAGCGACCAAACGGTGGAGGAAGTGCTGGTGACGCCTCTGAAACGGACGCAGATGACCGCGTCCCTCCTGTTTCCCAATGCCGAACAGATCATATGCCCCGGCCTTCGGGAAATGAATTTCGGCGACTTTGAGGGTCGTTCTGCCGAGGAGATGCGCGACGATCCGGACTATCGCTACTGGGTGGAACAGACCCGGTGTATGGGTCCTTGCCCTCATGGAGATGCAACGGTGGTTTTTCAGCATCGGGTGTGCGCCGCCTTTCGCCGGGAGGTGGAGAAAGCGCGGCGGGCGGGAAAGGACCGCCTATATTTCGTGGTCCACGGCGGGGTCGTCATGTCCGTTCTATATCGATTCGCTCATCCTCGAAAACCCTTTTACAGTTGGCCCCTCAGCAATTGTCAGGGATACCGATGCACCGCTGCAGAAGGGCCTGAAGGGTTGGTGTTGACAGACGTAACCCTGTTGGAGCGGGTCGATCCATGAAGTACACATTCAATCTGACCACATACAGCGAGGACTTAGACCGGTATCGCGACAGAGCCGATCTGCTGTCCGCGTTGGACGGTTTCGACGGAATTGAGCTCATGCATTGCGGCGAGGACGACCGGGGCGTCATTCCTCCGGAAAAGATCGTTGGCGTGCATCTGTGCTTTTTTCCCTATTGGTACGATTTTTATGCGGGCGATCTGGCCGCATGTCGGCAAAATCTGGGCAGTACGGAAGCCGTTCGCGCCTTTTACGGCGGCGACATGCCCGAGGCTCTCGTGGACGCCTATCGCCGGGACATCCAAAAAGCCAGGGCCGAGGGAGCCGAATATGTGGTCTTCCATGTGGCTGACTGCTCCGATGAGGAGCTGTTCACCCTGCGCTATCGCCACACCAGCCGCGAGGTAGCGGCAGCGGCCGCCGACCTTTTGAACATCATCTTTCCCGAATCAGATGGAGAGCTGATACTGCTGATGGAAAACCTGTGGCATCCGGGACTGACCCTGACGGAGCCCCATGTTACGGAACTGCTCCTGGACCGAGTTCGCTACCGAAACAAGGGGATCATGCTGGATACGGGCCACCTGATGCACACGGATCTTTCCCTCAGGACCCAGGAGGAGGCCCTCCGGTATCTGTATCAACGCCTCAAAGAACAGGGGGAGGAGGTCCGCAAAGCCATCCGCGGCGTCCACCTCCACCAGTCGCTAACGGGGGAGTATATGGCTCGTGTGGCCGCAAACCCGCCGATCCTGTCCGCCGAGCCCCAAAAGCGCATGGAACAGGTCTATACCCACGCCTTCGCCTCAGACCGGCATCGGCCCTTCACCTGTCCCGGCGTCCGTGAATTCATCGACTGGATCGATCCGGAGTATCTCACGTTCGAGTTCATCTCCCACTCCCGGGCGGAACATGAGGCTATGCTTCGGGAACAGCGCGCAGCGTTAGGAATGGGATAAAGGGCGGATCTCGGCAAGAAAGCAAACGAACGGTAAAGAAACGGAACGCAGCTTGACGGTCCGTTTTTTTGCGGGTATGATACAGATATGAAAGCAAAGCATATCGTCATCATCGGTGCAGGCCCAGCGGGCCTTACCGCCGCCATAGAGCTGCTGGGAAAAGGGCATATCGTTACCGTTCTGGAAGCCACCGACCGCATCGGCGGCATCTCCCAAACCGTTCGTTACCGGGGAAACCGGATGGATATCGGCGGCCACCGGTTCTTCAGCAAGGACGAGCGGGTGAACCGATGGTGGGCGGACCTGATGCCTTTGCAGGGCACGCCCGCATGGGATGACAAGCTCCTGAACGCGGAGAAGGAGTTTGCGCCCGGCGGCCCGGACCCGGAGAAAGAAGACCGGGTCATGCTGATCCGCGACAGGGTGAGCCGCATCTACTTCCAGCATCATTTTTTCGATTACCCCATCTCCATGAAGTGGTCCACCATCCGCAGCATGGGCTTTTTCACCACGCTGAAGGCGGGATTCAGTTATATCTTCTCCTGCGTCCATAAGCTCCCCGAGACCTCGCTGGAAAATTTTTACATAAACCGCTTCGGCCGGGTGCTGTACTCCATGTTCTTCGAGAGCTACACCGAGAAGGTCTGGGGCCGTCATCCGTCCAAGATCTCGGCGGACTGGGGCGCCCAGCGGGTGAAGGGCCTGTCCATCCGCGCCATTTTGAAGGACATCTTCCGCAAGATCCTGGGGACTAAAGGGGAGGTGGAGACCTCCCTCATCGAGCGGTTCTACTACCCCAAACTGGGCCCCGGGCAGCTATGGGAGCTGGCGGCGGAGCGAGTGCGGAACATGGGCGGCCAGATCAAAATGAATTGTGCCGTCACCGCTTTGGAAGCTGACAGCGGCCGGATCGTCGCCGTTCGCTATAGGGAAGCGGGGCAGGAGAAGCGCCTTGAGGCGGACGGCGTATTTTCCTCCATGCCTGTACGGGAGCTGATCGACGGTCTGGAAGGAGTGAAGGTGCCGGAGGAGGTGCGCACCGCCGCAGACACACTGCCCTATCGGGACTTTATCACCGTGGGCTTGCTGACCCGTGATCTGATGATCCACAACGACACCAGGCGAAAGACCATTCAAAACCGGGTCCCCGACTGCTGGATCTACGTCCAGGACCGGGATGTGAAGCTGGGGCGCGTTCAGATATTCAACAACTGGTCACCCTATATGGTGAAGGATCCGGAAAACACCGTGTGGATCGGCCTCGAATACTTTTGCGACGAGGGGGACGATTTGTGGTCCAAGACCGAAGCGGCATTGATCGACCTGGGCAAGCGAGAGATCGAGAAGATCGGTGTCGCCCGGGCCGCAGATATACTGGACGCCCACGTGGAGCGGGTGAAGAAGGCCTATCCTGCCTACTTTGACGGCTATGCCCAAATGGATCGGATCGTCCGCTTTTTGGACGGGTTCGAAAACCTGTACTGCATCGGCCGCAACGGGCAGCACCGCTACAACAACATGGACCACTCCATGGCCACCGCTTTTGCCGCCGTTGAGATCCTGGAGCAGGGCGGCGGCGATAAGGCGGCGTTGTGGCAGGTGAACACGGAACAGAGCTATCACGAGCAGAAGGAAGCGGAGAAATGAATCATTTTGGGGAGAAACCGTTTCTCTGCTTGCAAAAAAAGTCATATCAGCGTACAATACTACTATACCACTGAAGGAGGCGTATGAATTGATCGAGATCATCTGTGGAGAAAAGGGGACTGGCAAGACCAAAAGGATCATCTCTCTGGCCAACGGCATTTCCGACCAGGCCAAGGGCAGCATGGTGTTCATTGACGACGACAACAGCTACATGTACGATTTGGGATACAGCATCCGCTTCATCAACGTGACGGACTATGCTTTGAACGGCCCAAATATGTTCCTTGGCTTCCTATGCGGTCTGTGCGCGTCGGATTTCGATCTGGAATATGTGTTCGTGGACCGGTTCGAAAACGTGATCCGAGCGGATTTGGCGGAGCTGGGGTCCTTCTTCGAGCAATTGGAGGCCCTCTGCAAACAGCATTCCCTCCGCATCATCCTGTCCGTCAGCAAGGGAGAGGATGCTCTGCCGGCCTTTATGCATCCCTACATAAGAGAGTGACTTGATTTATTCATGGAAGAAACCAGTTTATCCTTTGAACCCTATTCCCCGGAACCCAGGAAAAAGAAGAAGAGAGGCCTCCGTGTCAGCCTGTGGCTGTGCCTGCTGGGCGTCGTTGTGTCGGCTGCCTTGGCCGTCCTCTGCACGTCCTATTATTACGTACGCCGATACAGCGGGTTGCAGCCCGTATCGGAAGCCATTGAGCTGGTGAGAAAGAATTACTTTTTCTTCGATGACAAAACTCAGCAGAGCATGGTCACCGGTGCTCTCAAGGGTCTCTCCTCCTACATAGGGGACAAATATGCCGAGTACTACACCAAGGAAGAGTACGAGGAGCTTATCTCCAGCAATTCCGGCAATTTTATCGGCATGGGCGTGCTGGTGTCCGAGGAAGGACCGGGCGTTTACATCATCACCGCGGTCTACGACAACACACCCGCTCAGGAGGCGGGCATCTTGGTGGGAGATCAATTGATCCGCGCCAACGGCCATCCGGCGGAGGGAACGGATCTTCACGGGTTCTTGGATTTCATCACCCATGAGGAAGGGGATGTCAACACCGTTGTGGTGCTGCGGGATGGGGAGGAGCTGACCTTCACTGTCACCATGCGGCAGGTGTATTCCCCCTATGTCACTTATCGGATGCTTGATTCTTCCATTGGATATCTCTATATCTCCGGCTTCCACGGCCAGGTGGTCCGGGAGGTGAAGGACGCTTTGGCTGAGCTCAAGGGACAGGGTATGCAAGCCCTGGTGCTGGACGTACGGGACGATCTGGGCGGATCCTTGTCCGACGTGTGCGACGTCGCGGACCTCTTCCTGCCCAAGGGTTGCGTCATCACCACCGTCAAGAGCCGCGTCAACAAGGAGACGGTTTTCAAGACCCATTCCGACGGGCTGGATATGCCCATCGCCATGTTGGTCAACGGCTATTCCGCTTCTGCCAGCGAGCTTCTGTCCGGCGCCCTGAAGGACAACGGCGCAGCGGAGCTGTTCGGCACCGTCACTTACGGCAAGGGCATCGTGCAGACCTTCTTCGACATCAACTTCGGCCGGGACGGCACCATCAAGTTCACCACTGACGCCTATTATACGCCCAACGATGTGTGCATCCAGGACACGGGCATCACCCCGGATCACATCGTGGAGTTGCCGGAGGGGCTGACCTATTATTCTATCCCCTCCATCCCCTACGAGAGCGACACCCAGCTGCAGGCGGCTGTGGAATACCTCAAGGGCCTGGGCCATTGATGCTACATCTAACCAGCCGCCTTGGGGCGGCTTTTTTCAGGAGGAGGCCATGGACGCTTTCGTAAACGGCATACGGCTTTCCTATGAGCAATATGGGGAGGGGCGGCCTCTGGTGCTGCTCCACGGCAACGGGGAGGACCATACCATCTTCGACGAGGCCATGGAGGTCCTGGGGGAGCATTTCACCTGCTTTGCCCTGGACAGCCGAGGCCACGGCGACAGCGACATGGTGGACGAGCTCCACTACGAGGACATGGCCTCGGACCTGCTGGCGTTCCTGGAGGAGCTGGACCTGTGGGACGTGGCCCTTTGCGGCTACTCCGACGGGGGCATCGTGGCGCTCATGGCGGCCCGCTGGACGGACCGGGTCACGGATTTGATCGTCTGCGGGGCCAACACCCGACCAAGAGCCCTGAAGCGTCGAGCCTATATGGAGATCCGCTGGGAGCACAAACAGGCCCCCAACATCTACAACACCATCCTGCTCACGGAGCCCCATATCCCTGCTGAGGACCTGAGATCCATCCGGGCTCGGACGTTGGTGGTGGCGGGGAGCCGGGACATCATTCGGGAGCGGAACACCCGGTTCATCGCTGAAACCATCCCCGAGGCGGAGCTGTTGATCCTGCCGGGAGAGGACCACGGCAGCTACATCAACCACAGCGACAGGATCGCGTACATCATTCTGGATTTTTGCCAATAAGGAGGAATCACATGGACAGCGTTATCCGAGACATTTCCCTCTCTCCCTCCGGAGAGAATAAGATCGAATGGGTCCGTAGGAACATGCCCCTGCTGAACGGCATCCGGGCGGACTTCGAGAAGGAAAAACCCTTCGCCGGTTTGACCGTAGGCCTGTCGGTCCACCTGGAAGCCAAGACGGCCTACCTGTGCCGGGTGCTCCAGGCGGGCGGCGCCAATATGATCGTCACGGGCAGCAACCCCCTGTCCACCCAGGACGACGTGGCGGCGGCCCTCGCCCACGGGAACGAGGAGAGCGCGCCCATGCACGTGTACGCCCTCCATGGCTGCACGGCGGAAGAGTACACCCAGAATATCGACAGGGTCCTCTCCCATAGGCCGGACATCCTTATTGACGACGGAAGCGATCTGGTCTCCGCCGTCATGGAACGGCATCCGGACCTGAAGGACCATATCCTGGGCGGCTGCGAGGAGACCACCACCGGCGTCATCCGTTTGAAGGCCATGGAGAAGGCCGGCGTGCTGCCCTTCCCCATGATGGACGTGAACGACGCCGACTGCAAGCATCTCTTCGACAACCGGTACGGCACGGGCCAGTCCGTCTTCGACGGGATCGACCGGACCACCAATCTGATCGTGGCCGGAAAGACCTGCGTGGTGGCGGGTTACGGCTGGTGCGGCAAGGGCGTGGCCATGCGGGCCAAGGGACTGGGCGCCCACGTGATCGTCACCGAAGTGGACCCGGTGAAGGCCATCGAAGCCATCATGGACGGGTTTGCGGTGATGCCCATGGCCGAGGCGGCACGGGTAGGGGACCTGTTCGTCACCGTCACCGGGGACAGGGACGTGGTCACCGCAAAGCACTTTGCACACATGAAGAACGGGGCCATCCTGTGCAACGCCGGCCACTTCGACGTGGAGGTGGATGTGAAGTGGCTTCGGGAAAATGCTCTCGAACGCCGGGAGATGAAGCCCAACATCGAGGGTTTCCGGCTGGATGCGGACCGCTGGGTCTATGTGCTGGCGGAGGGGAGGCTGGTGAACCTGGCCTCCGGCGACGGCCATCCGGCGGAGATCATGGACATGAGCTTTGCCATCCAGGCCCTGTCCGCCCGGCACATCGCCCGGAACCACGAACGGCTGGAAAAGAAGCTGTATGCCGTGCCGCAGGACA
>JAEEGL014406208.1_pt1 | contig 16853 bp, 12 predicted proteins | sample 9134231 | NCBI WGS metagenome assembly JAEEGL01 (sample SAMN16246548, study PRJNA631951) | gut metagenome | biome: gut microbiome; feature: rumen; material: fiber-attached | host: Bos | place: Iran: Karaj | collected 2018-10
CGCGATCGAGACGACGAAACGCGCCGGCGGCGTACCTTCCTTTGAAAACGACAGCGTTATCATTCCCTCGCTCATGAGCCGGGGACATACGCTGGAAAGCGCCAGAAACTACTGCCTGATCGGATGCGTCGAACCCGGAGGCTGCGGCAACGAATGGCCGGCCAGCGGCGGCGACGGGGCGGATTCCTACTGGAACATCGTCGGCGCGCTGTTCCTTGCCATCAACAACGGGCACTATCCGTGGGGGATCTTCGGGACCGGCATCCGCTGGGACGAAAATACGGAAAACGATCATACGGCCCCCGCTACCGGGTACCTTTACGATATGACCGATTTCCAGCAGGTCCTGGACGCTTTCAGGACACAGGTCGAGTATTTCGCGCGCTGGCACGTCACATGCACCAACGTCTTTGAATATGTGGCAAGAGAATACCTGCCTCAGCCGGTCGTTTCGGCCACCATGAAAGGCTGCATGGAAAAGGGCATGGACGTCACATACGGCGGCGCGGAGTTCAACTCCTCCGGAATCGCCGGCGTGGGGATCGGGAACGTAGGAGACAGCCTCCACATGATCAAGCATCTATGCTTCGATACCGGGAAATGCACGACCAGAGAACTTTACGACGCTCTGAAAAACAACTGGAAAGGCTACGAGGACCTGCACGATTATATCGTGCATGAGGCCCCTCATTACGGGAACGGCATCGATGAAGTGGACCAGTGGACGGCATGGGCCGCCAAGGTGTTTGCCGATGCCGTAAACAGATGCTCCGGTCCGAGAGGCCGCTTCAGCGCCGGCCTTTACCCGATCACGACCAACATCATGTACGGAAAACTGTCGCCCGCGACACCCGACGGACGGTGCGACGGCGAACCTCTGGCGGACGGGATATCTCCCGTACAGCAGATGGATGTCAACGGTCCCACGGCCGTCCTGGCGTCGGTTTCCAAGATCAACCAGGTGGATTATCCCAACGGAACGCTTCTGAACATGAAGTTCCATCCGAGCGCCGTTTCGAACGCAGAGGGGGTCCGGAAGCTTTCCCAGCTGATTGACACCTATTTCGATCTCGGGGGCATGGAGGTCCAGATCAACATCGTGAATGCGGAGACGCTGAGAGACGCTCAGGCGAACCCGGATTCCTATAAGGATCTTGTGATCCGTGTCGCAGGATTCTCCACGTATTTTGTAGAACTGCACGCGGAATCCCAGAACGATATCATCCACCGCACGGAGCTGCAGCTCGGCTGATCCGGATGCGGTTATCGTCCGACAGTTCGGGAGAAGGGCGCGCGGTACACGGCCTGCCGGATTCCAAAGAGACGTTTTACAAAAAGAACGCAGGGCAAAAGAGTCCTGATCCTTTGAACCGCCTGTTTTCTGCCGCCTGCGGGCTGCCTTGAACGGAAAAGGATCTGTCTGATTTTTGCACAACGAAAAAACGTATTTCTCTTTCCAATCTGTTATTTTTATACTATAATCAAATCACCAACGAGAAGAGAAAGAAGGAAGGAAGGACATGTTAAGGTACATTGGTAAACGTCTGCTGATGTTGATCCCTGTGCTGATAGCCATTTCACTCCTTGTTCTGGTCATCATTGACCTGACTCCGGGTGATCCGGCAAGAATCCTGCTGGGGACACAGGCGACGGAAGAACAGGTACAGGAACTGAGGGACGAGCTCGGACTGAACGATCCCTTCTTTGTGCGGTGGTGGAACTACGTATCCGGAATCATCAAAAGAGGAGATTTCGGAACTTCCATGATGACCAAACGTCCTGTTGTCACAGAAATGCTGGAACGATTCCGATACACGCTGCTGCTCGTTACGTTCGGAACCGCATTCGCTGTACTTGTAGGCGTCCCGGTGGGCATTTTTGCTTCTACACACCGGGGCACATGGAAGGACTCCCTTGCCATTTTCCTGTCGCTGATAGCGATCTCGGTGCCAAGCTTCTGGTTTGCCCTGCTGATCATCCGATTGTTCGGCGTACAGCTGCGATGGCTCCCGATCTCGGGCGTTGAATCGTGGAAAGGCTGGATCATGCCATGCGTTTCCATGGCTCTCGGTACGATCGCCATGCTGGCAAGACAGATGCGTTCGGATATGCTTGAAGTACTCCGTTCGGATTATATAACCACGGCGCGCGCCAAAGGCCTTTCCGAGAGACGGGTCGTGTTCCGGCATGCCATGAAAAACGCTCTGATCCCAGTTATTACGATCGTCGGCGGAATGTTCGGCATGTCTCTGGGCGGTTCCCTGATCACGGAAGTCATTTACTCCATTCCCGGCATGGGCCAGTATGTTATGACCGGCCTGAACAACAGAGACTATCCCGTCATTCAAAGCGGCATTCTGATCCTGTCAACGCTGTTCTCGGTGATCATCCTGATCGTTGATCTTCTTTACGCGGTCGTTGATCCCAGAATCCGTTCGCAGTTCAGCAGAAAGAAATCCAAGAGAGGGGGGACGCATGATGAATACGAAGAAGACGAAGAAGCTGAAGAAGAAGTCGCAGCTGTTTGAGATCTGGAAGCAGCTGAGAAAGAAAAAGCTCGCCGTCGTTTCCATGATCGTTCTGTGCGTTATGATCCTTGTCGCGGTCTTTGCCCCTCTGCTCGCTCCCTACTCCTATGAGACCCAGGACGTCAGGAACGGCAACGCTCCTTCCAGTGCCGAGCACTGGCTCGGTACGGACAAACTCGGCCGGGATATCCTCAGCCGTCTGATCTACGGTTCGAGGGCGTCTCTGATCATGGGCTTCAGCGCCATCGCGATCGGCGCCATCATCGGGATCACCATCGGCGCCATTTCCGGATATTTCGGAGGCTGGACAGATAATGTCATCATGCGACTGCTGGATATCTATCAGGCGGTTCCCATGCTTCTGCTCTGTATCGCGCTTGCGGCCATTCTCGGCCCGAGTCTTCGCAACGCCATCATCGCGCTCGGCGTCGGCATGGTGCCGGGATATGCGCGAATGATGCGCGCCTCCGTCATGACGGTACGCGAGAAAGAATACATCGAGTCTGCAAGATCCAAGAACTGCAGCACCGCGCGTATCATTCTCCGCCATATCGTTCCCAATGCCATCGGTCCGATGATCGTGCAGATCACGATGGGTGTCGGCAGCTGCATCCTTTCCGGCGCCATGCTGAGCTTTATCGGTCTGGGCGTCCAGGCCCCCACGGCAGAATGGGGCGCCATGATCTCCGATGCGCGCAGCTCCATCCGTCAGTATCCGACCCAGGCGCTTTATCCCGGACTCTGCATTATGATCAGTGTTCTGTCCTGCAACCTTCTCGGTGACGGCCTTAGAGATGCACTGGATCCGCGTCTGAGAAACTGAGGTGAGTGCCATGAGTGAACGTTTACTGGAAATCAATAATCTTGAAGTACGTTATCATACGGATGACGAAACCGTATATGCCGTCAACGATATCAGTCTGACTCTTGACCGGGGCGAGACCCTCGGCCTCGTCGGCGAAACGGGCGCCGGCAAGACGACCGTCGCAAAAAGCATCCTCGGCATCCTTCCGAAGGCCCAGGCGGAGATCGCCTCCGGCGAGATATTCTTCGAAGGGGAGAACCTGCTGAAATACAGCAACAAAAAGATGCAGAAGATCCGCGGCAACAAGATCGCCATGATCTTTCAGGATCCCATGACCGCTCTCAACCCGATCGAGACCGTCGGGTTCCAGATTTCCGAAGCCATCCTTCAGCATAACGACATCACGAAAGCGGAAAGCCGGGAAAAAGCCTGTCAGATGCTCGAGATGGTCGGAATCCCGAGAGACCGGTATAACGAATACCCGCATCAGTTCTCCGGAGGCATGAAGCAGAGAGTCGTCATTGCCATGGCTCTGGCCTGCAGTCCCGAACTGCTGCTTGCTGATGAACCCACGACCGCGCTGGACGTTACGATCCAGGCGCAGGTGCTGGACATGATGCGGAACCTGCAGAAACAACTCAACACGTCGGTCATCCTGATCACTCATGATTTCGGCGTTGTGGCGGATTTCTGCGAGACCGTTGCCGTCGCCTATGCCGGCGAGATCGTGGAAAAGGGTTCTGTCGACCGGATCTTCAACAATCCGAAACATCCTTACACGCAGGGGCTGTTCAGTTCTCTGCCGAGCCTCGATACAAAACAGCGCCGTCTGAATCCCATCAAAGGCCTGATGCCCGACCCGACAAAGATCCAGAAAGGCTGCGGATTTGCGGCCCGCTGTCCTCACGCAACGGAGCAGTGCCATGCCGAGAAACCTTCTCTCCATGAGATCGAGCCGGGTCATTTCGTGAAATGCCACCTGATGAAGGGAGAGGAGGGAGAGCCGTGAGCACCCCATTGCTGGAAGTCAGAAACCTGAAGAAATACTTCAAGACCAGCGCAGGCATGCTGCATGCCGTCGATAACATCAGTTTCACGCTGGAGGAAGGAAAGACACTCGGTGTCGTCGGCGAATCCGGATGCGGCAAGAGCACTCTGGGACGCACCGTTCTTCATCTTCTGGATCCTACGGGAGGAGAGATCTTCTTCGAGGGCAAAGACATTACGGATCCGAGCCGTCATGAACTGAAGAGACTCCGCGAGAACATGCAGATCATTTTCCAGGATCCGTTCTCGTCTCTGGATCCGAGAAAAACCGTGTGCGAAGCGATCATGGAGCCTCTGATCGTGCGCGGGGGAATGAGCAAATCGGATATGCTGCTGAAGACCCGCGAACTGATGGATACGGTCGGTCTTGCCGCAAGACTGGAAAACGCCTATCCCCACGAGCTTGACGGAGGCAGACGCCAGCGTATCGGCATTGCCTGCGCGCTTGCTCTTGAACCGAAGTTCATCGTCTGTGACGAACCGGTGTCCGCACTGGATGTTTCCATTCAGGCTCAGGTCATCAACCTGATGCTCGACCTGCAGGAGCAGCGCGGCCTGTCCTATATGTTCGTTACGCACGACCTTTCCGTCGTGAAATACATTTCCGACGACATCCTTGTCATGTATCTCGGTCAGGTGGTGGAAAAGGCTCCTTCCGAAGAACTGTTCGAGAATACCCTTCACCCGTATTCCAAAGCGCTTCTTTCCGCCATACCCGTTCCGAAATATCCGAACAATACGCACAGGATCCTTCTGACCGGTGAGATCACTTCGCCGATCAACCCGAAACCAGGCTGCCGGTTCGCCGCAAGGTGCCGTTATGCCTGTAAGGAATGCCGCAAACCTCAGCATCTGGTGGAAAGCTCACCCGGGCATTTCGTCTCCTGCTGTCGTTATGAAGAAATCAAAAATATGAAGGAGGAAACGTAAAAAATGAAAAAGCTGATAGCGATTGTCCTGGTCCTGATCCTGGTTCTTTCTCTTGCGTCATGCGGAAGCAAAGGTTCCAGCGATCCCGCTCCCGCGGACGGCGGAAGCAGCTCCGGTTCCGAGACGAAGCCTGACGCCGGCAACGATTCTCAGGGCGGCGGGCAGCAGCCTGACGCCGGCGGGGATTCCGGAGCAAGTTCTGACCGAGTGATCCATATCGCGACCAACGGCGATACGGGCACGCTGTATCCTCTCGCGGCAGCGGGCGGATTCGTGAGTGTGGACTTTGCCTTCTATGAGCCCCTGTGGCTTTTCGACCAGAACGGCGAAAAGGTCTGGAAGCTCGCAGAATCCTATGAGCAGGTCGGTGAGCAGGAATACACGCTGAAGGTCCGTCCGAACGTAACCTTTACCAATGGCAATCCCCTGACCGCAGACGACATCATGTTCTCCATGGAGATGTGCAAGGAGGATCCCCGGTTCAATCTGAACGTCGGTTATGTGGACTTTGAAAAAACCAAGGTCGTCGATGACCTGACGATCGACATGTGGTATACCGTCCCGACTTACACACAGGAAAATTCCTTTACACAGCTGATGGTCATGGACAAGGAATCCTTTGATATGGAATCGCTTTCCCGTAATCCTATCGGAACCGGTCCGTACATCTGCACCGATTACGTGGTCAACAGCCATGTCACCTGTGTTTCCAACCCGAATTACTGGGGCGGTGAACCGGCGATCAAGAATCTTGAGTTCAAGGTCATCAATGAAACTTCTCAGATCGTCAATGCGCTGGAAGTCGGCGATGTCGACCTGGTCAACAGCGTGCCCGTTGATGAGATCGATTACATCGAATCTCTCGGCTACACGATCAACACACAGCCCGGACGTTACTGTCAGACCGCTCTGTACAGCTTTGCCGGCGCTCTCGGCACCAAGGAAGCCCGTTATGCCGTCAGTTATGCCATGGACCGCGAGTCCATTGCCTACCTCATGTACAAGGGGATCTCTTCCGTTCCCGGTTTCCCGGCATCCGAGCAGAGCATGGACTATGAGGCAAGATTCTCCGGCATGCACGATACCTATACCACCGGATATAACGTAGAGAAAGCGAAGGAATATGCGGATAAATCCGGCCTGACCGGCAAGACCCTGAAGATCATCACCAACGGTACCGAGATGTACAACGACACCGCTGCGGTCATTAAGGAGAATCTGGCGGCCATCGGTGTCAATTCCGAGATCGTCTCCTATGACAGCGCGACTTATTTCAGCGTTATCATGGACGAGACGAACTACGACATCGCGCTGTTCTATCTTTCTTCTCCGAGCATGCTGTGCTGCGATACCATCTGTGCCTATCTTGACTTTATCTCCCTCGGCTGGCACGATGAGATCCGTGATCAGTATGAAGTCGTGCATCAGAAGATCGTTGCTACCGTAGATCCGGTGCAGCGCGGCGAGTATACCTACGAAGCCCTTCAGATCTTTGTCGACGTGGATCCCTGGTATGCCATCTGCGAAGCAATGACTGCGAATGCACATTCCAATGATCTCGGCGGCGTTGCCTATATGCTTTCCGGCACGGTCGCCTATGAGAACCTGTACTGGAAGTAAGAAGTAAAAGGTTTTTCTGATCTGTCCCAAACCGGGCCCTGTGTGATCACAGGGCCCGGTTTGATATTAAGCAAAGAAGAAAAGAAAGAATGAAACTGGAGTGGCACGGAAGGGTGCAAAATCGCAGATTTTATAGTTTTTATAAGCCCGCTGAGTTTATGATTCAGCGGGCTTGTGGTATAATAGAAGATAATGACAACTCGACATTTGACGAGGTAAAGATGGTAATAATGATTACAGGTGCATCCCATGTCGGGAAAACTGTTCTGGCACAACGGATGCTCGAGAAAAACAAATATCCATATTTTACAATAGACCATTTGAAGATGGGGCTTATTCGCAGCGGCATTACTGATCTCACACCGGAAGATGATAGTGAACTGACAGATTATCTTTGGCCAATAGTACGAGAGATTATAAAGACTGCTGTCGAGAATGAGCAGAATCTTGTTGTTGAGGGCTGCTATATACCTTTTGACTGGAGAAATAGTTTTGATGAGCAGTACCTTCGGTCTATAAGATTCATTTGTCTTGCTATGTCAGATGAATATATCAATTCGCACTTTGAAGAGATAAAAGCACATGCCTCTGATATCGAAACAAGGCTTGATGATTCTTATTGTACTGCTGAACAACTGAAAAAAGATAATCATCAGATCATAGAAGGTTACCGATCTAATGGAGAACAGATTACTCTGATCACAGAAAGCTTTGATGATTCTCTGAGAGGAGTTCTGGACTGGCAAATCCCCGTTTGTCAAGAAAAGCATGAGGGGGAGTATGGAATGGGGAGCGAACAGAGTGGAATACTATCTTGAAAAAAGCGAAACCGTGCTGCAGGAGCTGAAGTCCTCCGCACAGGGACTGAGCGCTGAGGAGGCTGCCGCAAGGCTGCGGCAGCAGGGAAAAAACAAGCTTGCCGAAGAAGAAAAGCGGTCTGTTTTCCGGAAGTTTCTGGATTCCATCACGGATCCCATGATCCTGATGCTGCTCGGAGCGGCGCTGGTGCAGGTCATCGTTACGATCCTGGAATCCCAGGGTTCTTTCTCCCTGGGCTCATTTTCAGACGTTTTCGTCATTCTGGCGGTCGTCGTCATCAATGCGGTCATGAGCCTTGTCCAGGAGAACAAGGCGGAGGCGGCAATGGCCGCGCTGATGCAGATGACGGCGGACACCTCCAAGGTCATGCGGGACGGCGTGATGGTCGTCGTGAAAAGCGAGGATCTCGTGGTCGGTGACGTCGTCGTCTTCGAGGCCGGCGACACTGTCCCGGCCGACTGCCGCGTTCTGGAAGCGCACAGCCTGAAGGCGGAAGAAGCCGCGCTGACCGGCGAAGCGCTGGCGGCGGAAAAACTGGTGGACGTTCTGATGTGTGCGGACGGGCAGAAATCCGTACCTCTCGGCGACCGCTCGAATATGCTTTACAGCGGCTCGACCGTGGTCTACGGCCGCGGCGTGGGCGTTGTGACCGCCACGGGAATGAACACCGAGATGGGAAAGATCGCCGGCGCGCTCAGGATGGCCGAGAAGGAACAGACCCCCCTGCAGAGACGCATGGCGGAGCTCTCCGTATTTCTGACCAAGCTTGTGATCGGCATCTGCGTCCTCGTCTTTGCCGTGGGCTGCGTGCAGTCCATTGTGCTGACAGACGCGCCGTTTTCCTGGAGCCTGTTCGGCAGCAGCGCCGTCAACAGCCTCGTGGCGGCCATCGCGCTGGCCGTGGCGGCCATACCGGAGGGAATGCCGGCAGTCGTGACGATCGTTCTGTCCATCGGCGTGACAGATATGGCAAAGCATCAGGCCCTGATCCGCAAGCTGACCGCTGTGGAGACTCTCGGCTGCACCCAGATCATCTGCTCGGACAAGACCGGCACCCTGACGCAGAACAAGATGACGGTCGTTCAGGAATACACCGACGATCCCAGGCTGATGGCGCGCGCCATGGCGCTCTGCTCCGACGCCGAGATCCAGCCCGGTGAGGACTCGTCTGTCGGCGAGCCCACAGAGGCCGCGCTCGTGAACTACGCCATGAAGATCGGCCTTCCCAAGTATGAACTCGTCGCTGAACAGCCGCGCGTCGCGGAGGCGCCCTTCGACTCTCTGCGCAAAATGATGTCCACGATCCATCAGACGGATCACGGCTTCATCCAGTATACCAAAGGCGCCTGCGACATGATCCTTGAGCGATGCACCGGCTGTTTGAAAGACGGGAGCGTCATTCCCATGACGCCGGAAGTTCTGGACGAGATCCGCCGGATCAACAAGTCCTACGCCGACCAGGCCCTGCGGGTGCTGGCGGCAGCTTACAGGACTTATGACCTGCTGCCGGAAGACACCAGACCGGAAAGCCTGGAGCAGTCCCTGATCCTGATCGGCCTGTATGGCATGATCGACCCCTGCCGTCCGGAAGTCTATGATGCGATCAAAAAATGCCGTGCGGCAGGGATCCGTCCCATTATGATCACGGGCGACCACAAGGACACCGCCGTGGCCATCGGCAAGGATCTCGGCATCATCCGCGACGGGAGAGAAGCGGTCGTCGGCGCCGAACTCGACCAGTACAGTGACGAGGAGCTGATCGAAGTCGTCGAAAGGTTCTCCGTCTATGCGCGTGTCCAGCCGGAGCACAAGACCCGTATCGTCAAGGCCTGGCAGGCCAGAGGCAAAGTCACCGCCATGACCGGTGACGGCGTGAACGATGCGCCTTCCATCAAAGCGGCGGACATCGGCATCGGCATGGGCATCACGGGCACGCCGGTCACCAAGAGCGCCGCCGACATGGTGCTTGCGGATGACAATTTTGCAACCATCGTCCGCGCCATTGAGGCCGGCCGAAAAATCTACGACAACATCTGCAAGGTGCTCCAGTTCCAGCTTTCCACGAACCTGGCCGAGGTGCTGATCATATTCTTCGCCTCCATACTGAACTTCACCATCCTGACCCCGGTCCACCTGCTTTGGATCAACATGGTCACGGACACGCTGCCCGGCCTTGCTCTCGGCATGGAGTCGGCAGAGGGTGAGCTGATGAGGCGCAGGCCCCGTCCGAAGGACGAGAGCATCTTCGCCAACGGCGCCGGTGTGAGCATGGTATGGCAGGGACTGTATCTTGCCGCAATCGAGATCGCCGCCTATTACATCGGATACTGGCTGGAAAAGGGCTCCTTCGCCGGCATCGCCAACGGCAGCTGGTGCGAGAATGCGGTCGTCATGGTATTCCTCACCGTCAGTTTTGCGGAGATCATGTGCGCGCTGAACATGCGCTCACGCACCGGCTCCATCTTCCGGCGCGAAATGCTTCAGAACATCAACTGGTGGATGGTCGGCGCACTGCTGATCACCGTCGGCCTGACGCTGGCGGCGGCGTTCATTCCCGGCTTCCGGGAACTGTTCGGAATTCACGGAACGCTGACGTCAAAAGAACTGTTCATCTCCATCGCTCTGGCGCTCTCCACCCTGCCTGTATTTGAAGCGGGCAAAGCGATCCAGCGCCTGGGACACCGGGACATGCGGAAAAGCGCTGAGTAAACTCATACGCTTCCTCGCCCCGGACCGAAGAAAGAACTCTCCGGTCCGGGGCGCTTCCTTTGCTGTCTCCGGTGCCGCACAATCAAAGAATTGCAATTGAATGCGTGATATACACTGGTTTTTTACAGGTACTCCGCATAGTATCTTTCCCGATTTGAATATGAAGGTCACAGCTGGTCCGGATGATACGATGTGAAACGTCGTACTATTGGATAGACACCAATGATGTTAGAATGCTGAAAGCGGCCCTTTGAACAGCAACCTGTTGCCCCGAACAGTCAAAAGGGGCAGTTTTATCCCGCAAAAAAGTCCTCTTTGGAAGCTATGCAGCCGTAAATGAGGATGTTAGCATACAGTTGCCGGACCGGGAATAACATCACATACCAGATGAAGCATCACAGATCAAATTGACTGAACAGAGAATGAAATGGTATGATGCAGACGGACGTATACGGAACAAAACGGCCCCGATGGAGACGGGGACCGGAGCGGGAAGAAAGGACGGTACAGAATGAAGAAACTCACTGCGATCCTGGCGGCGCTCCTTCTGGCCGCTCTGGCAGTTCCCCTGGCGGTGACGGCCGGGGCAGTGCCGGCGGAGCCTGCCGCGGCGGACATCGGAGAGACGGTACCGGAGGAAAGCACGGCACCTCTCGCGAACCCCGCCTCGGATTTTACCTATACGGTCGCGAACGGAAAGGTGACGATCACGGGCTATACAGGGAAGTCGCTGGAAGCGGTCATCCCGGCGAAGATCGGCGGGTATCCCGTGACGGCCATAGCGGACAGGGCTTTCTACGCCAGGTACACGCTGACGGATATCGTTCTCCCGGACAGCGTGACCAGCATAGGGGACTACGCCTTCTTTAACTGCCATGCGCCGGTGGCGGTCCCGGCGGGCGTGACGAGCATAGGAGAGCATGCCTTCGACGGCTGCGGGATGACGTCGGTCACGATCCCGGCGGGCGTGACGACCCTGGGGGATTACGCTTTTACCCATTGCTACAGACTGGCAGAGGTCTCGTTCAACGCGGTGAACCTCTCATCTTCCCGGGCATTCGATGAGGCCGGAGGGGACGACGGCGTCCGCGTGACGTTCGGCAAGACCGTGAAACAGATCCCGGCTTACCTTTTCTGCGGATGCAGTAAACTGATATCTGCCGCGCTCCCGGACAGCGTGACGAGCATCGGAGAGTATGCTTTCTGGGGATGCCGGAAGCTGACATCGTTCACGATCCCAGGAAGCGTAACGAGTCTGGGAGCCTATGCTTTCTCCGGGTCCGGCCTGACGACGGTCACGATCCCCGCCGGTGTGACGGAGATAAGAGAAGGTACGTTCTTCGGCTGCGAGTTCCTGACATCGGCCGTGATCCCCGCCGGCGTGACAAGTCTGGAAGAAGGCGCATTCTCCAGCTGCATCAGCCTGACGACGGCCGTGATCCCGGAAGGCGTGACCAGCATAGGACGGTTTGCTTTCCATAACACCAGCCTGACGGCGGTCACCATTCCGAAGAACGTAACGAGCATCGGAGAATGTGCATTCGATTCCTGCAACGGCCTGACGGAGATCGTATACAACGCAGTCAGAGTGCCGGATATCACTCTCGAGGGCGTGTTCGGTGGAGCCGGATCGGTATCCGGCGGGACGAGCCTGAAGATCGGGACCACGGTGGAACGCATTCCTGCGTACATGTTCAGAAGCTGTCCCGGCCTGACGACGGTCACGATCCCGGACAGCGTGACAGAGATCGGGGACCATGCTTTCCTGCACTGCGGCCATCTGACGACGGTAAAGCTCCCGGGGAGCCTGACGAGCCTCAGAGACGGCATTTTCTACGGCTGTTACGAGCTTCAGGATGTTGTGATCCCGGCAGGCGTCAGGGACATAGGACAACAGGCGTTTTACGAATGCAGGAGCCTGACGGCGGTCACGATCCCGCAGAGCGTAACGAGTATCGGCAAGTCTGCGTTTCAGGGATGCTTCGGGCTGACGTCGGTCACGTTCTCCGAGGGCCTGAAGAGTCTGGGAGAGTACGCTTTTGCCGACTGCTGGAGCCTGACGTCCGTCACGCTCCCGGAGGGCCTGACGAGCATAGAGAGAAGCACATTTGAAAACTGCCGGGAGCTGGCGTCTGCCGCGATCCCGGACGGTGTGAAATTAATAGGAGCGCTGGCGTTCAGGTCCTGCGGTCTGACGGAAGTGACAATGCCGCAGAGCGTGACACACGTAGGACAGGGCTCGTTCTCCGGCTGCGGCGACCTGACGGACGTATGGTACGGCGGCCGGGAAACGAGATGGCTTTCGGTCAGCGTAGGAACAGAGAACTATCCTCTGCTGTCTGCCGAGTTCCACTTTGCCGAGATCCCCCCCGAGATCACGTTGCAGCCGTCCGACCAGAACGTGCCGGCAGGGAGCGCAGCTGTTTTCACGGTGACGGCGGAGGGAACGCATCTGACGTACCAGTGGCAGTACAGCGAAAACGGAGGGGAGAGCTGGATCAGCTGCGACTCGGCGGAGAGCGTGGCAGCATCGTTCCGCTTCACAGTCAGCGAATCCCTCGACGGGAGGCTGTACCGATGCGTGGTGACTGACGAGTATGGTACGGTGACCTCGGACGCGGCGAAGCTGACGGTGTGCGCCGCGGGCACGGAGGGGGTGCCGGAATTCAGGACCCAGTCCCTGATCCTGTCCGGAGAGATCGGCGTGAACTTCTACATGGATCTGTCCCAGATCCCCGAGGAGATGCGCGAAGAGAGCTGCGTGGAGTTCACCGTGGGCAAGTCGGATCCGGTCAAGGTTCCATTCGACGCGGACAAGATCAACAGCAAGGGATACTTCGGATTCACCTGCTATGTGAAATCCATCCAGATGGCCGACACGATCAGGGCCGTGTATCACTACGGTGACGGCAAGACCATCTCCAAGGAATACTCCGTCCTGAGATACATCCAGGCCGTGGAGAAGAACGCCTCCGGCTTCGACGCCAGGACGCTGGCTCTGGTGCGCTCCATCGCGGACTTCGGACACCATGCCCAGATCTATCTGGCGGAAGTGAACGGCTGGACCATCGGCGACAAGTACGCGGAGATGAGCCGGCACTTCACGGACATCTACTACTACGATGACATCCTGTCCGTGGTCCAGGAGAACGCGTTCGTAACAGAGATCAACGGGACGAACATCACGAAGGCGACGTACAAGCTGCATCTGGACGCCGAGACGACGGTCGACGTGCTCCTGACGACGAAGGACGGCAAGGCGCCGGCGAACGTGACGCTGACGATCCACGAGGAGGAGACGGGGAAGGAGAACACGAAGAAAGTGACGCCCGTCAAGCAGTCCGACGGCCGGTACCTGATCCGGATCCCGGGCATCTCTGCGCACAAGCTGGGAGACATGATCACGATCACCGGCACGGCAGGAAAGACCTTCACGGTGAGAGTATCGGCACTGTCCTATGTGAGATCCGTACTGAACAACTTCTATGCGACCACGGCGGCAAAGAACTGCCTGGCATCCCTGTACATGTATTATGCAGACACGATGGCCTACAGGGAATAAGAGGAAAGCGCGGATCCGGTCATGACTGACGTTATGAAAGATCCGAACGGTGTCGGAATATGTCTGACAGAACATACGCCTGAATACAGAGAGAACTGTCTTTAGCAGTTTTTCCCGCCTGCCGGGATGCCTGCTCCACTGATGCCGTGACCCGGTGAGGACAACGGTCCTCACCGGGTCCTTTTGCGCCCATCGCGTTTCTTTCGGACGGTGACGGTCCTGTTCGCCAACGCCAAAAGCCTCGACGCGGGACTGACGCAGGCCTATGCGGTCAGCGGCGGGAGCGTGGAATGGGACCGCTCGGCCAACGGCTACCGCCTGCCCACGGAAGCGGGGGGAGTCTGCCTGCCGTTCCGGAGTGAAACTTTTTAGAATTTCCTTCGTCTAAACAGGCAAGAAATGATCTTCTGACGCACGGAGGGATCTGAAATGAAAAAGATCACAGCGATGGTCCTTGGCCTTATACTTGTATTATTATTGGGGGCCTGCGGGACAGAGCCCGCAGGAAACGGCGCGCCGGGGGCGGCCGGCCCTTACAGGCCCGCATCCGCCGGCAGCGATACAGACGGCACCGAAAATACGGAGATCCGGACGGATGTCTGTGAGCTGTATCTCCTGGTGCTGGAAGATCTGTGGAACGTCGATCCCGGCCTGAATGACGGAATATCTCAGATCGGCATCGACCTGTCCGAACTGTCCCACCTGACTGAACCGGAAAAAGAAACGGTAATGAATGAATTTGCGTCAAAGCATGATCTTCCGTTCATCGCGGGAACATGGGAAGAACTCTGTGATCAGGGGTATATCGACAGGGATGATCTCTATTGGGAAGACGGGCTGTTCTTCTCAATAAAGACAACAAAGACAACTTCGAAACTCACGGTGTTTGATGCGCAGAAATGGCGCAGCGGGAAGGGTGCATATTTCTTCGGACAGTGTACTGCCAAGGAAAGCAGGGACGGAACATGGTCGTATACCGTGGGGCAGGAAGCCATTTCATAATCAGGCGGGTTCCGGTAGATTTGTCTTCAACGGGGAAGGGATTGCAATGAAAAAAACGGTGATCACGATAATTGCGGTTTTGGTTCTGGCGGTCCTCGGGATACTGATCTGCAGCGCTCCCAGGACTTTCGGGAACGGCATCGATGCGTCAGAGGTCGATCATATCAACGTGTTCGATGGAAATACCGGAGCCGGATTCACGATCGACAGGCCGGAGGATATCCGGCACATCGTCGAGAATATCCAAAGCCGCCCCATGAAAAGGGACGGCCTGTCATTCGGTCATATGGGGTACAGTTTCAGGATCAGCTACATAGATGAGAAGGATAAGAACATCATCCCCGAGTTTATCGTCAACAGTGACGATACGATCCGCAGAGACCCGTTCTTCTATCGCTGCGACGGCGGCCTCTGCTACGACTATCTGAAAACCATGGAAGAGGCATATGCTTCAAGGCGATGATTTCTGTCTGCCGCAATGAATACCTGATACCGTGCCCTCATCGTAAGACGGATCATTGCCAGGACAATAGGAAACGGGGAAGAAAAAGGAGATGAGCCGGGCAAGGAACGGCTGTGAGCGGATGCAACACAAATGACATCATTTGTGTTGCATTGTTTTGCGTGAATGTGCTATACTCTGCTTGAAGGAGGTGTGACGCACATGTCTACTACAACTTCTGTCCGTCTTGACGACGGCGTTCGGGAGGAGACGACACGGATCGCTGCCGAAATGGGTTTGACCTTTAATGCCGTCATGAACATTATGGCAAGAAAGTTTAATGCGGAGAAGGGATTTCCGTTCCCGGTCCGCCTGACGACATCGCAGCAATCCGTATTTGATCTCTCTTCCGATGAATTTGATGCGGCCTGTAAAAAGGCAGTAGCAGAACGCAATGCGGAGGCTGTCACCGACTATGTGACCCGTTTTGACATCGAGACGGGCAGGATCATGAAGGTGTTCCAGGATGGGCGGGTGGAATATGTCCTCGACTGATTCGCATATCCCTCAGCTCCTTGTTTTTGCAGGTCCAAACGGTTCAGGCAAGAGCACGGTAACAAAGGGGGTTCCGATCATCGGCATCTATGTGAACGCCGATGACATCAAATGCCAGGCGGGTTGTTCGGATCTGGAGGCGGCACGGGAGGCGGAACTGATTCGAAACGCATTGCTTGCGTCCCGGACGGATTTCACCTTTGAGACGGTCCTGTCCACAGACAGGAACCTTATACTGCTTCAACGGGCGAAAACCGCCGGCTATCAGGTCTGCGCGGTATTTGTGCTCACAAATGATCCGGAAATCAATGTACAGCGGGTAAGGGCGCGTGTTGCAGCCGGGGGCCATGATGTTCCCGAGGAGAAGATAAAAAGCAGGTACCATCGCTCCCTGGGCAACCTTTCCAGACTGGTCCGCATTGCCGACATGACAAGGATCGTCGACAACTCTGGGGATGCACCCAGCCTGATCTGCGAGGTGCAGGGGAAAACGGTAACCATCTGGGAAAACGAATACTGGAGCAAGACAGCCATCCTTGCCCTGCTGGCAAGATAAACAGTTTCACGAAGGCTCCGGGGCGATATGAAGAGGCAGCAACGGGTAATGATGGCTCAGTGCGACAAAAGAACAGGAAGAAGCCAAAAGGCCACAGGACTCCCGAAGCGATTATAATTTAACTACCAGTTTAGCTTGCATTTATTAAACTGAAACATTGTTTTAGTAGTAAAGAGAATACCCGTGATACCACAACCCAGGTGAGGATAAAAATCTTCAGTGGAGCATTTGAAGCGGAATGGAAAAGTACCCGTGAGCATACAGTGCCTGCAGCCGAA
>JAEEGL013139697.1_pt1 | contig 16852 bp, 17 predicted proteins | sample 9134231 | NCBI WGS metagenome assembly JAEEGL01 (sample SAMN16246548, study PRJNA631951) | gut metagenome | biome: gut microbiome; feature: rumen; material: fiber-attached | host: Bos | place: Iran: Karaj | collected 2018-10
CCGTATGTTGTATCAGCCTCAGCGAAGCCGTAGTCGATGTCAGCACGGATAGTCTGGAGCGGGATAGTACCCTCGTGGTAGCTCTCGCTTCTTGCGATCTCAGCACCGGCAAGACGGCCGGATACCTTGACCTTGATTCCCTTTGCGCCGAGACGCATTGTTCTGCCGATGGACTGCTTCATAGCTCTTCTGAAGGATACACGGTTCTCGAGGTCGAGAGCGATCTTCTCTGCAACGAGCTGGCTGTCCATATCGGGCTGCTTAACTTCGATGATGTTGATGAAGACCTGCTTCTTCATCATCTTCTCAAGCTGTACTCTGAGCTTTTCGATCTCTGCGCCGCCTCTGCCGATCACGATACCGGGCTTTGCGCAGTGGATGTGGATCCTCACCTTGTCGGCGAAACGCTCGATCTCAATTCTGGGAACACCAGCAGCATATAAGCTCTTCTTAATGAAGTTACGAACGTTGTAGTCCTCAACGAGGGTATCGCCGAAGTCTGCCTTGTTGGCATACCAGCGTGAATCCCAATCTTTAATTACGCCGACGCGAAGGCCGTGCGGATTAACTTTCTGTCCCATTTGATCAGACCTCCTTGGGATTATTCTTTTTCTTTAAGAACAACTGTGATGTGCGATGTTCTCTTTAATATTCTGTATGCTCTGCCCTGTGCTCTCGGCATGATCCTCTTCATGATAGGTCCGGGTGTTACGAAGCACTCGGAAACTACGAGGTTATCTCTGTCCATGCTGAAATTGTTCTCAGCATTTGCCTGAGCGGACTTCACCAGCTTTGCAACGATAGGGCTTGCTGCCTTAGGAGTAAGGTCGAGAGTAGCCAAAGCGATGTCAACCGGCTTGTTTCTGATGAGATCGAGGACGATCTGCACCTTTCTGGGTGATATGCGAGCATTTCTTAAATAAGCTCTTGCTTCCATTTCAGCTCCTCCTTTCGATTACTTCTTACCGTTGTTGGAAGTCTTGGAGCCTGCGTGGCCCTTATAAGTTCTTGTAGGAGCAAACTCGCCGAGCTTGTGTCCTACCATGTCCTCCGTAACGTATACCGGAACGTGCTTCCTGCCGTCGTGAACGGCGAATGTGTGACCTACGAAGTCAGGGAATATCGTGGAAGAACGGCTCCATGTCTTGAGGACCTTCTTCTCGCCTGCCTCGTTCATTGCAACGACCCTCTTCAGGAGAACTTCCTGGACATAAGGTCCCTTTTTGATGCTTCTGCTCATTTATTCAGTTCCTCCTTTCAGATTACTTGCCGTTGCGGCGCTTTACGATGAACTTGTCAGTTCTGTGGTGCTTCTTTCTGGTCTTGTAACCGAGAGCGGGCTTGCCCCAAGGTGTTACAGGGCCGGGACGTCCGATAGGCGACTTGCCCTCACCACCGCCGTGCGGGTGATCGCAGGGGTTCATAACGGAACCTCTTACTGTAGGCCTCCAGCCCATGTTGCGGACTCTTCCAGCCTTACCGTAGTTAACGTTGAGGTGGTCGATGTTGGAAACCTGACCGATCGCAGCCTTGCAGTCGATGGAGACCTTTCTCATCTCACCGGAGGGAAGTCTGATAAGAGCGTACTTATCTTCTCTGCCCATGAGCTGAGCCTGGTTGCCTGCGCTTCTTACGAGCTGAGCGCCCTTACCGGGGTAGAGCTCGATAGCGTGGATGAATGTACCAACGGGGATATCAGCGAGCTTGAGAGCGTTGCCGGGCTTGATATCAGCCTCAGCGCCGGACTCGATCTTGTCGCCGACCTTTAAGCCGTTGGGAGCGAGGATGTATCTCTTCTCGCCGTCCTCGTACTCAACGAGAGCGATGAATGCGCTTCTGTTCGGATCATACTCAAGAGTCTTAACGACTGCGATCATATTGTCCTTGTCGCGCTTGAAATCTATTACGCGGTACTTTCTTCTGTTACCGCCGCCTCTGTGGCGAACTGTTATACGGCCGTAGCTGTTTCTTCCCGACTTCTTCTTGAGAGGCTCGAGAAGGCTCTTCTCCGGCTCAACCTTAGACAGTACTGAGTAATCAGTAACAGTCATCTGACGTCTGGAAGGCGTCGTAGGCTTGTAGGTTTTAATAGCCATTTGAAATTTCTCCTTTAATGCATTTTTGCGGGAGCATTACTCCCATACTCAGAAGCAGTGATCAGAGGCAAGAAGCATGGATGCTTCCCGCCGTCCCCGCCTCTCTTAGATCATGCCCTCGAAGAACTCGATCTTCTTGGAGTCCTCTGTGAGAGTGATGATAGCCTTTTTCCAGTCAGAAGTTCTGCCGATATATCTGCCGACTCTCTTCTCCTTACCGTTAACGTTGAGGGTATTTACCTTAGCTACCTCAACGCCGAAGAGCTGCTCTACAGCCTTCTTGATCTCGGACTTGTTAGCGTCCTTGGCTACCTTAAAGGTGTACTTTCCTGTCTGGAGCTCGTCCATGCTCTTCTCAGAGATAACGGGCTTGAGGATGATATCCTGCGGTGCTTTCATTATGCGTACACCTCCTCGATCTTTCCTACAGCGTTCTTAACAACGATGAACTTGTCATAGTTGAGAATGTCGTATACGTTAAGAGTGTTTACAGCGGCTGTCTTTACGCCGGGGATATTTGCTGCGCTCTTGATGACCTTCTCGTCAGCCTCAGCTGTAACGATAAGAGCCTTGCCCTCAACGGAGAGGTTCTTGAGCATCTCTACGATAGCCTTAGTCTTGAAGCTGTCGAGAGTGAGAGCGTCGAGAACGATCATGTTGTTGTCGAGCACCTTGGTAGAAAGAGCGGACTTCATAGCGAGTCTGCGAACCTTCTTATTGAGCGTATAGCTGTAATCTCTGGGCTTGGGTCCGAGAGCGATACCGCCGTGTACCCACTGAGGAGCACGTGTGGATCCCTGTCTTGCATGACCTGTACCCTTCTGTCTCCAGGGCTTTCTGCCGCCGCCGCTTACTTCTGTTCTTGTAAGGGTGGACTGTGTACCCTGTCTCTGGTTAGCGAGGTAATTAACGACCATAGCGTGCATAACAGCCTCATTGGGCTTGATGCCGAACACTTCGTCATTGAGCTCGGTCTCGGAGACCTGCTTACCTGTCATATCAAATACTGAAATTGTAGACATTTACGCTTCCTCCTTCCTTAAGCCTTGACGCTGTCAACGATATAAACGATACCGCCCTTGGGTCCGGGGATAGCGCCCTTGATAGCGATGAGATTGTTCTCTGCGTCTATTTTAACGATCTCGAGGTTCTGAACAGTTACCTGCTCTGCACCCATGTGACCAGCAAGGATCTTGCCCTTGAAAATTCTCGAAGGCGAGGAGCAAGCGCCCATTGAACCAGCCTGTCTGTGAACAGGACCTGTACCGTGGGTCTCCTTGAGTCTGTGCTGGTTGTTTCTCTTGATAGGACCTGCATAGCCCTTACCTTTGCTTGTGCCGACTACGTCGATAGAATCGCCTACCGCGAATGTGTCAGCCTTTACGATGTCGCCGACGTTAAGTGTGTCGCAGTCATCGAGTCTGAATTCCTTGAGAGTAGACTTGCAGGCAACGTCTGCCTTGTCGAAATGGCCCTTCATGGGCTTGTTCACTCTCTGTACCTTAACGTCGCCGTAGCCGAGCTGGAGTGCAGCGTAGCCGTCGTTCTCAACGGTCTTCTTCTGTACTACAACACAGGGACCGGCTTCTACTACTGTTACAGGAACAACTTTTCCTGCTTCGTCGAAGATCTGTGTCATACCGATCTTCTTGCCGATGATACCTTTCTGCATAAAGCATTTCCTCCTAATAGGTTATTGGTCGGTGGAACCGACTTGACCGGCGGGCTACCGCCATTCCGCTTCCCGAGCGGTGCTTTCAGGGGACGTATGGGTCTTACTTGACCTCCATTACAACGTCTACGCCTGCGGGGATCTCGAGCTTGTCAAGAGCAGCAGTTGTCTTCTCTGTAGGACGGATAACGTCTACGAGTCTCTTGTGAGTTCTCATCTCGAACTGCTCACGGCTGTCCTTGTACTTGTGTACAGCGCGGAGAATGGTAACGATCTCCTTATCTGTGGGGAGCGGGATAGGACCCGAAACTCTCGCACCGCTTCTCTTGGCTGCCTCAACGATCTTAGCTGCTGCAATATCAACAGTAGCGTGATCGTAGCCCTTGATCTTGAATCTGATTTTTTCGTTGACTGCCATTATTTTCGCCTCCTTAGAAATTTTTACGGGGACGCAGATCTGGGACTTCACACGCTTCCGTGTGTTTCCTGCTTTATCTGATAAAAAAACCAGAAAACTTTGATGTTTTCCGGTCAGTCAGGAGCATATGAACGCAAAATGAGCATAGTAAGCGCATACGCAAGCTGCGCTCATGCTAAACCACATACTGTGTTCGCTATCCCAATCGCCCGGTTTGAAATCGGACATACTCCGCGGAAATTACCTGCCATACCGGCAGCAACCTTCCGCTTCAACGCATATCTTCGTGCAGTCATGCGCATTACAGCGCACTCAACGTAAGCCATTATACCATATATCACAGGAAAAATCAAGAAATCGCGAAAACTTAACTTGTAAATTTTTAGTGAACGATAATTTTTATTTAACATTAAGTTATGTAACTTTTATAATAAAAATCGCAGCCGTGCCCTAAAATTCCCACAATTTAGCCGTTTACATTTGAATATCAAGTGTGATATAATAATAACGGTCGGGAAGGCCCCGATATATACTATTATAAAGGTTATGGAGGCGCTTGTCAATGAAAAAGAACGTATTCGCGGCGGCAGCCTGTGCTCTCGCGTGCGTGCTCACTTCATGCAGCAGCGAGTCTGCGTCAGGCTCCTCAGCGCTCGAATACCCAATAAATGCATCTATCGAGTCCGTCACGGAAGCCACAGAGCCGGAGATTGCTCCGTCTGAGCTCGAGATTAGTCCCGACACGACTGAGATGCTCCCCGAAGTAACAGAGGCTCCTGAGACCACAGCGGCGGCTGAAACTACCGAAGTCTCGACTGAGCCCGCCACGGAAGCTGAGACCGACTGGACGGGAAAGTGGGAATGCGTCAGCATAACCATTGATGGAAAGACCTACAGCGGCAACTATATGGGCGTGCCGCTTTATGCCTCGCTCGCAATGGAGCTCAGCAGCGGCGGTACGGGCACTATGCTCTCTCCTATGGCTGGCAGCGAGATCGAGATAAAATGGTCCGCCGACGGCAGCGACACGATAAGCGTCGGCACGGAGGAAGAACAGCTCCCCGCCCACATGGAGGACGAGCGGCTCGTGATGAACTCCCCCGATGACGGTATCGACTATTATTTCGAACGCACCGACAGTTTCACTGAGTTCGACTACGACGAGTGGTTCGAGAACTACGACTACAGAGATTACACTGACGCTTCGTCGGGTGAGGGCACCTGAGCGGAGCACAGTATCAGTAACGGTATGCCGGAAGTTTACCCTGCGGGGGATCCCGCTTAACATACAAGCCAATCACCAGAAGGAGAAGATAATATGAAAAAGCTGCTTGCACTTCTGCTCGCCTGCACGACACTGACCTGCGCGTTCGCTTCATGCGGCGACGAGGACGACGACAAGGACGAGAAGACCACAAAGTCCTCTGCTGCTGACGAGGAGGAGTCCGAAGAAGAGTCTGAGGAAGAAACCGAGGAAGAGACCGAAGAGGAATCCGAGGAAGAAACTGAGGAAGAGACAGAAGAGGAGTCCGAGGAGGAAACTGAGGAAGAGACGACCAAGTCCAAGAAGAAGGACGATGACGAAACTGACGTCGAGGCTGTTGACCTTGAGTTCGGTGATCCCGTATCCGTTACGGAGAAGGATATCCTCGGCAAATGGGAACTCTACGCTATGATCGGCGAGGACGAGACAATGGTCGGCGACTACATGGGAGCTCCTATCGGCGCTTTCCTGCACCTTGAGTTCAACGACGACGGTTCGTTCCTCATGTACTCCGCCATCTCCGACGATCTGGGCGACCCCACGGAAGCTGAATGGTCGGTCGAGGACGGAAAGATCGTTCTTGACGGCGAAGCTGCTGAAGACGAAGATATGTACTACGACGGCACATACCTCGTTCTCAATGCAGAAGACGAGGTCATGGCATTCGTCAAGGTCGATGAGTTCACACCGTTCGACTACGACGCATGGCTCGAGGAACTGATGGCTCAGTACGAATAATAAAGACCCCTGGGCAGCGGACGCTGCTTAACATACATTCACCAACCGTAAATATGAAAAGGAGAAGATCATTATGAAAAAACTGCTTGCTCTTTTACTTGCTTGCACAACACTGACCTGCGCATTCGCTTCCTGCGGTGACGAGGACGACGACAAGGACGAGAAGACTTCCAAGACTTCCGCTGCTGACGAGACCGAGGAGGAGACTGAGGAGGAATCCGAGGAAGAGACCGAGGAAGAGACCGAGGAGGAGACCGAGGAAGAGACTGAGGAAGAGACTGAGGAAGAGACCGAAGAGGAAACTGAGGAAGAGACCGAGGAAAAGACTGAGGAGGAGACTGAGCCCACTACAGTTGACCTCGAGATCGGCGATGCTGTAGAGCTGAAGGACTCCGTTGCTGTCGGCAAGTGGGAGTGCTACGCTATGATCGAGGACGACGAGACCATTGCCGGTGAGTACATGGGTATGCCTCTCGGAGCTCTGTTCCAGATGGAGGTCAAGGCTGACGGTACAGGTACACTCGGTTCTATGATGGATCCTGAGGAGATCCAGGAGTTCGCATGGACGATCGAGGACGGCTCTATCAAGCTCACTACTGAGGACGATGACACCGCTGTTATCGGCGAGTACGACGGCACATACCTCTCTCTCCACGAGGAGGACGAGGACAGCGAGATCGTTGTTATGGTATCTGTAAAGGAATTCACTGAGTTCGATTACGATGCTTGGCTCGAGGAAATGATGGGCGCTTACACCGACTGATCGCACGCTGATATAACGACAAAAAAGAACGGTCGTTAAGAGTGGCGTTCTAAAAGAAATTTTTAAAACTAAGGTAAAGGCTGCGTAGGCTATTCTACGCAGCCTTTCTTTTTTTGTCATAGTTTCTGCTGTCAGCAACAGCAGAAGCAACTTCAACGCCGAAGCGGAAGTGTATCTCAACATCCTGAGTGCGGTGTCCGCTGCTTTTGTCGGGAGCGTGAACAACGATCTTCTCAATAATCTCGTGGACGATCGCAGGTGTAAGCTCAGTGATATGCTCATACCAACATGATCTCCGGCTATACTTTTGAGACTGAACACGATCAGGGAAAGAAGTCGGAGAGGGCGTGGGCAGGGATACAAAAGCTATCCGATGATATATGCCGTGAGAACGGTTTATCTGTCATCGAGCAGCCGAAAGGCAAGGGTGTACCCTGCCGTTTTTTATCTGAAGTATATGATCGCAGCACTGCTCAATAAATTCAGGATCGTGCGTCGAAACAAGCACTGTGCTGCCCGAATCCGCAAGCTGCCGCAGAAGTTTTCCGACTTTTTCCATGTGTGCGTAATCAAGTCCCGAGGTCGGCTCGTCAAACAGCAGCAGCTCTGCACCCGCCGCTATTGCTGAAGCTATCGCGACACGCTGTTTCTGTCCGCCGGAAAGCGCCATCGGGTGAGTGTCCTTGTATCCAAGCAAGCTGAGCGTATCGAGTATCTCATGACATCGTTTTACGTCCTTTTCTTTCATCGAAAGCAGTACCTCTTTCTCCACGCTGTCGGTGAAAAGCTGGTGGTTCACGTCCTGCATGACCATGTAGGAAAAGCCTATACGCTGTCGCTTTCTGTATTCCTTGCCGTCGGATACGATAACGCCGGTGCATTCCTTTTCCAGTCCGCAGATACAGCGGAGAAATGTTGATTTTCCCGTGCCGTTGCTGCCGATAACTGCGGTCACTTTCCCTTTTGGGATAGTAAGTTCCGGGATACACAGGCTCAGGTCATCACCGTCATCGGCTGAAAATTTCTTCCGCCGCAGAATATAGGGTTTATGATGATAGGAAAAATAAAAGTCCTTCAGCAATATCCCGTCTGATATGTCCGTATGACCGTTCTCGGCATTATCTTTATCCGAAAGCAAAGCCAGATAGTGTTCATTTATATTCGTCGGCCGCAGCCCAAGCTGTCTGGTCTCTTCCTCGGAAAGCATGGCAAAATCCTTGGCGTGCCACTCATGGGCTTTCCTGCCCTTGTCCATGAATATCACGCGGTCGGCTATATCTTTTAAATACCAGAGCCTGTGCTCGGAAATGATTATCGTCTTGCCCTGCCTTTTCCATTCACGAATGATGTCGTGCAGCATTGATATAGCCTGCATATCAAGGTTCGATGAAGGCTCGTCCAGCAGTATGATCTCAGGCAGAAGTGCCGCCACCGATGCACAGGCGATACGCTGTTTTTCGCCGCCAGATAATTCAAAAAGACTTCTGCCGAGCAGTTTGTCCAGCTTCATCTGCCGGGAGATATTATCCTTTCGCGCCATTATCTCGTCAGGAGAAAGACCTATATTCTCGGGACCGAAAACTATCTCTCCGTCGGTGTCGACCGAGAAGAACTGACTTCTCGGATTCTGAAAGACTGTTCCCACAACACCTGCAAGCTCATAGAGCTGAGTATTGGCGATATCATGTCCGTTTACCTTTACATCGCCCGTCATATCACCGTGATAGTAATGCGGGATAAGTCCATTCAGCAGCCGTATCACCGAGGTCTTTCCCGAGCCAGATGCACCGCACAAAAGAATCGTTTCGCCTTTTTGTATCGTCAGAGAAACGCCGTCAAGCGAGTTTTCCGCCGCACCCTTGTATCTGTATGTCACATTGTTGATCTGTGCTGTCGTCTGCATCATATGATATACTTAGAAACCACGAAAACTGCAAGTGCTGCTGTGAACAGCAGCATCAGCAGATAGTCTGCCGCACTCATTTTAAGCACCTGCACGCTGGTTCTTTTCACCTTTCCTCCGAGCCCTCTTGTCACAGCGGCTGCGGATAATTCATCACCGATATTCACGCAGGAAAACAGCAGCGGTATCATACGGTATTCGATAATACCTGCGGCGTTTCCTCCGCCCAGCATGATACCACGCATTTTCATAGCATCACGGATAGACGTGTATTCCTCTTTGATGGTGGGGAAAAACCGCATGACCACAGCAAGAGAGATCGTTATTCCGTCGGGGATATGCATTTTCTGCATAGCGCAGACGAATTCGCCTATCTTTGTCGTCCTTACCACATACCACGCAGTTATCATCGCAGGCATGAACTGCACGATGATACTGCAGTATCCTACCAGAAAAGCAGACAGAAATCCCTTTGAATTTTCGGAAAGGAACCTGAACGTCAGCAGCAAAGCTGTCCCATAAAATATCAGAAACCGGAACGCCGCCGCATAGTGCTTTTCAATGATAAGCAGAAGTATCGGTATCATGGTCATAGCTATTCGCACCGCCCATAGAAACGGCGTTGTTGCGCTCATCATCACTACCGCCGACACCACAAATATCATGTACAGCTTTGTCCGCGGGTCGAGCTTTAAGGACATCACACGATACCTGCCTTTTCAAAATGCTTCTTTACAACTGCCTTTCCGATCAACGCCCCCACACAGCCGAATACAAAGCAAAGTACCAGCAGTACTGCGATGGTTTTTGAATTAATTGCACGGAAGAGATTGTCGCAGTATTCAACAGAGTAACCGCCGTCGATCAGATTCTTTCTGTAAGAATCGGCAGTGATGACCACTGGGAAGTAATTCGCACATATCCACAGGCAGAAAACGCCATAGCTTATTATCGTCTTTTTGAAGCTCTTATAACCGCCCGATCTTGCGATAAGATCAGCTATCACACCGGAGGCAATGATAAGCGGCGCACCGAGGTATCCCATACCGATCACGAACATGATTATCGCAAGCAGCACTGACATTATGCTCAGCATACCGAATTTTTCTATCTTCGTATAAAAAAGCATCATCGGGATAGAGCCAACGAGCGGTATCAATACCACAAAAGCCGCTACGATGTATGGGTGGATAAATCCCAGCATTCCGCAGGCAAATTCCACAACGAACAACAGCGCTGTGAAAATTCCTATCGTAATAAAGTCCTTTGCCTGTAATTTCTTATCATTCATTTTTAAACTCTCCTTATTGTGTATTTCAAGTTATGCCAGTTTCCAGCTTACCGCCTGTTTTCTGCCGCTGATGAAGTTTTTGTAGATGCCCTCCTGAGCCATCAATTCTTCGTGACGTCCTTTCTGAACGATACGTCCCTTGTCAACGACAATGATCTGATCAGCGTTTCTGACTGTTTTGAGCCTGTGAGCGATCATAATGATCGTCTTGTGCTTTGTCAGGTTCTCTATGGCTTCGGTGAGTTCCTTCTCGTTTTCGGGATCGACGTTTGCAGTCGCCTCGTCCAGTATGATAATGGGCGCGTCCTTCATGATAGCACGGGCAATGGCAAGCCTCTGCTTTTCACCGCCCGATAGGGTAGCACCGCCCTCACCGATCACGGTATCATAGCCATTGGGCAACGACATAATGAAATCGTGACAAGCGGCTTTCTTGGCAGCATCTATGACTTCCTCCATAGACGCTTCTGGCCTGCCGAAACGAATATTATTTGCGATAGTGTCCTCGAAAAGATACACCCGCTGAAAAACGAAGCTGAAATTCTCCATAAGCGAATCGAAGCTGTATTCCTTTACATTCCTGCCGCCGAGTGTGACCTTTCCCTCCTGAACGTCCCAGAAACGGGAGATAAGCGATGTTATGGTAGTCTTTCCGCCGCCGGACGGTCCTACGATCGCAGTGGTGGTGTTCTCCTTTATTTCCAGCGATACATCGTCAATGATCTTTCTGTTCTCGTAAGCAAAGCTGACGTGTTCAAGGCGAATGTCCCTGTTCTGAGGTGTGATCGCTTCACCGTCCGTATCCATCTGCTCGATGTCCAGTATCTCATTCGCCAGATCAACACCTTTTCCTATAACACGGAGAAGAGCAGTGTAGATGCCTGCCGAATCCAGCGACTCAAACACCATGAAGGAACACAGCAGCATGGTTATGGTGTAAACAAGCTCCATACTTCCGTTCAGATAGAAATAGACCGATGCGCCCGCTATCGCAACACCTATCAGCTTGCAGATAAGATTCTGAACGCCCACGGCAGGAATTGCCGCCAGCTCTGCGGAAATGTCAGCGTTTTTCTTGCGCTCAATGGAGCTTTTGAGCTTCGACTGATTTAAACCGATGATGTTGTAATTCCTGATCTCCGAAATACCCTGAATGTATTCCAGTATCACGCCGACCATTTCCCTGTCAGCAGAGATCTTTTCATCGGCTACCCTTGCGACACTGCGATTCGTCCACTGATTCACCAGTATAAAAACGCCTATGCCTGCCAGCGAGATAAACCCGATACGGATGTCAAACGCAAACATGAAAAGTGCAATGACAACTGTTGTGATGCTGCCTTGCAATACCAGCATGATCGCACGGGTAGCGATGTCTCCCATCTGCTCCATTGTGTTTGTAGCGACCGAAGTGATATGTCCGAGACTTGTATCATTGAAGTAGCCCATAGGCAGATACCTCAGGTGCTCACCGATCTCGATGCGTTTCAGTGCGGCAGTATCATATCCGCCCTCTGTCTGGAGCATGGTGGAAAAGCGGCTTATGACTGTCTTTCCGAGGGTGCTTATCAGCATAAGACCTATGACAGTCAGTATCGCCTTCGTGTCGAGATTATCGTCAAGTACCGCTTGTATCGCAACAAATGCGGCAGGTATCTTCATGGCGGTGAACATTGCTTCAATGACACCCAGCACGATAGCCTTGTAGAATTTTCTTCTGTTCTTGTCATTACAAAAGTCAAAGAACTTTTTTATCATTTCAAGCATAAGCGTTCTCCTTTCCGTTATCGTTATCCCTGACCATGCTGTGAGCCTCCCACATTTTTCTGTAAAGCTCACAGTTTTCAAGCAGTTCCTGCTGTGTGCCGCAAGCCTCGATATTACCCTTGTTGACAACGAATATCTTATCCGCGTCAACGATAGTTGAAAGGCGGTGTGCTATCACGATCAGTGTTCTTCCCTGTACAAGCTTTGCAACGCTTGCCTGAACAAGGGCTTCGTTTTCGGGGTCAGTGTAAGCGGTCGCTTCATCCAGTATGACCACAGGCGCATTTTTGAGCATTGCTCTTGCAATGCATATCCTCTGACGCTCACCGCCCGAAAGATGTCCGCCTGCTCCGCCGACTACGGTATCATATCCGTTCTCAAGCCCCATGATGAAATCATGACAGCCTGAGGCTTTTGCAGCATTTATAACGTCCTCGTCAGTAGCGCCTGCTCTGCCGAGCCTGATGTTTTCCTTTACCGACATATCGAAAAGGTAGTTATCCTGTGCCACATAGGATATCTGTCCCATGTAGTGATCGAGGGGCAGCTCCCTGATATTTACGCCGCCGTATGTGATATCCCCAGAATCGGTATCCCACAGCGAGTCGATAAGCCTTGCGATAGTGCTTTTCCCCGAGCCCGACGGACCGACAATGGCTGCAATTTCACCCTGCTTTATCTCCATATTGATTCCGTGCAGAACTTCCTTATCCTTATAGGTGAAACGCACGTCGGAGAGCTTTATGTCCGAGCCGACAGGCTTCTTTGTCAGTTCAGTCGGTCTTACCATATCTTCACGTTCAATGATCTCTGTGACTTCACCGAAGATGGTTTGCATTTTAAGGATATCGTCCATGTAGGAAAATGCTACCACAAGCGGTGTTATCAGTCCAGCCGATAGAATGATACCTGTAATGAAGTCAACTGGAGTCAGCGAGCCGTTCCAAACCAACAGCATTCCCACCGGCAGAACGCCCAGGAAAGTTGCAGGCAGAAACGCCATAGTCCCCGACTGCGGCCAAATGCAGCGGCGCATCCAGTCGATGAAAACATCTGCGCCTTCTCTCGCGGCAGTTACGAATTTCTCATAAGAGCTTCCGGTCTTTCCGAATGCTTTGATGACCTCAATGCCGTTTATGTACTCCACAGCGGTATCATTGAGCTTTTTGGTTTTTTCAACGGATAGCTCATAGCCGCCCTTGCTCCTTGCGAACATTATAACGGCGCAGACAAGACCTATCGCAGCACCAATAAGATTAGCCAACCCTAACCGCCAGTCAAGAGTAAGCAGGTAGATGAACATGATGACAGGCAGCAGGAGATTCGCTGTAAACTCAGGCACGATATGTGCCAGCGTGGTCTCCATAGAATCCACTCTGTCCACGATAATGTTTTTGTAGCTGCCGCTGTTGTCGTCAAGCACTGAGCCCAGCGGTATCCTTGACAGCTTTTCGCAGAGCTGTTTTCGGATAGTGCCAAGCACCGTAAATGTTGCCACATGAGAAAAGGAAGTCGAGAATGAGTGCAGTGTTACCCTTATCACCCAGAAAAGCCCCATCAGCAGCGTCTGCTTCAGGTAATAATCCCATTCTCTGTTGCCGCAAAGCAGCTTTTCTACTATATCAGCCATTATCAGATAGGGGACAAACGATGAAGCCACGCCAAGAATAGCCAGCACAACGCTCCCTCCGAAATAGCTTTTCTTTCTTCCCGCAAATTCAATTACCCAGGATAAAAGACTACGTTTTTTCTTCATTTTACAGATCAGCCTCCGTATATTAAAGTTTGTGAAAACTAACAAATATGCCGTTTTATAGGGAAACGCAGATAAGCGCTTCCCTTGAAGTAATAATTAAAGACCGAATAGAGCCTTCCATGCCGGAAGATAAAACTTTTCGAGCGTGCGGGCGTAGTGCATGGCTTCATCTTTCGTGAAATCATGAATGACCGCCTGAAGTATCGCTTCAACGCTCGCTGTTACAAGCAGATGAAATTCCTTCTCGTCCACGTCATTGACAGCAATGCCGCTTTTCTTCAGCGCATTCATGTATCTGATCGTGACTTCTTCCTCCTGCTTTGCTATGTCATGGGTGAAGTTTTCGTATTTCGTCCCCTGCGACCTGCAAACTATCAGCCTGAACTCATCAAAATGATCGTAGATGTATCCCATAAATCTGACTGTCTCAGTCTGGTCTTCCCATATAGATTCTGCCGCCACTTTGCCGATCTCATCAAAATAGTCGTCCTCTATCTCATGGAAGCACTTCATAAGCCCTTCTATCGCAGGATCCACCAGCGATGCGAACATTTCCTCCTTGCTCCCGAAATGCTTATACAGACCGCCCACCTGAATGCCTGCCTCGGCTGCTATTCTTCGGAGTGAAGCATCTGTAAAGCCGTACTCCATAAATTCCTTTTTGGCAGCCTCGATTATCCTTTCATGGCTCTGCGTTTTGTCTCTCGGCATAAATTCACCTCCCCAAGAGTAAATGAACAGTGTACACTAACGTTAATAGTATACACTGTTCTCTTTTGCTTGTCAAGCAATTATACCACTATATTTCCATTACAGGCAATCTTTTCTGTTTTTCACATTTTCAAATCATGTCGGCTGTTATTTTTGTGCGTATTCGACCGTGAACGAAAGCGTGATGTTAGAATTTGTATATGAGTAAATAAATGATCATATTGCAAAGAAAGTAGGCAGATACTTCAAATAATGAAGCACCTGCCTGTTCATAGCCTGCTGTAAAGGTTTTTCTTAAAGTAGTTGTGATAAAAACTTCTATATCAGCGCAGACCTTAACGGTCGTCCTTTTCTTTGTCTTCATCATCGTCGCCGTAATCCTCGGTGTTGATGAACGACGCCGGGTCAAGGCACACGCCCATATAGCGCACCTCAAGGTGGCAGTGGTCACCGAAGGAATTACCCGTATTGCCGACCGCTCCGATGAGCTGTCCGCGCGAGACTGTCTGTCCCTCGACCGCATATACCGCGCTCATGTGCGCGTAGACTGTCTGGTAGCCGTTGAGGTGGTCTATCATTACGAAATATCCGTAGCCGCCGGAATTCCAGCCCGCAGACACTACCTGTCCGTCCGCGGCAGCATAGATGTCCGTGCCGGCAGGAGCCGCGAGATCCATTCCCTTGTGGTTGCGGTTGCTGATGAACGTATCGCTGACGTAGCCTCCGTTCAGCGGCCAGCTGAATTCGCCCGAACCGGTCAGCGGCATACCGAAGTAGCACGTCGCAGGATCGTCAGGCTTGGCGGCATAGGTGCCTATGCCTATCTGCTCGACCACCGGCTGCTTGGTGACCTCAGAGTGTACCACTGTTCGTGAGCGCTCGATGCCGTCAACGTATGTGACCTCGATATCGCTCACGCGCTCGCCCTGCTCGCCCTTGACGAGTATCGAACGCACGCCAACGTTCAGGGCGCTCGTCTCGACCTCAATGGTCTCGTAGTCGATGAACGAGAGCGTCTCCATTTCGCGGATATACTGTATCGGGAGGAAGCTCTCGGTCTCGAGCACGAACACTACCTGTCCCGCTTCGACCGTGCTTCCCGCGAGGGGGTTCAGGAAGGAGTACTCCTCGAGCTTCATGTTGTATTTCTGGCATATCCCCGCGACTGTGTCCCCGGACTGCGCGACATATATCCCGCGCGAGCTGGTCGAGGAGGTCATCATGTCGATGGCTTCCTGCTCGGTCATGACGCTCCCGAGCAGATACACGCCGTCGGTGTACTTTATCTGGTTCTTGTACGATACGTTGCGCACCGTACCGCCTGCGTCGTAGTTCAGCAGGTGCTCCGCGAGGGCGTCCTCTACGGGGGTCTTGTCCTTTACAGCACCCACGAATCTTCCGTCGATGTAGATACCGTAAGCCTGAGTGAGTTCCTCGTCGGAAGCCGCAAGGAGCTCATTCGCGAGCTGCTCTGAGGTCATTATACGGTCGCTGTCGGAGATGATCTTCAGTGAGAACGAAGCAGAAAGGTCAACGGTCTCGTCGTTTTCGCCGTATGCGATACGCTGCTGCACCTCGCGCTCAGCCTCCTCGAAGTCAGCCTCCGCGCTGATTATGCCTACCTCCCTGCCGTTGCAGGTAACGCTTATGCCATATTCAAGTCCAGAGCCGTAGCGGACTACGCCCACCAGAAACGCCGCCGAGACTATCGGCAGGATATAGTTGAACGCGGTGTAGAACACGCCGCCCTCGCCGAAGAGGTACGACCCGATGAACATGGTCAGCGCCCTGGCGTACTCCCTGCCGCCCTCTTTTTTAGCCCTGCGGACCTCTTTCTGCTGCTCCTTGGAGAGCTTCATCCTCTTCCGGAGCGACTCGGTGAAGTCGCGGAACAGCCATGCGATGACGCGCCCTATGCCGCGTACTATGCTCCACAGCTCAGACGCTATGAAGCCGGCTGCACGCAGTATCCCGAGCAGCACCGCCGCGAACAGCTTGACCGTACACAGTCCCGCCCGCGCGAAAAGTCCCGTCAGTTTGTCGAAAAAGCCCATGTTCTCACCGCCTTTCTTTCATTGATTACAAATCGGTTACACTGTAATATTATATCAGCTACAGCGAAAAATACAACCGCCGCGCACCTGTATACGGGCAGTTTTCACGCAATTTCGTGACTATGCACAAAAAATGTGCGCTCATTTGCGTCCCGTATGGCAGCGCGGAGCCCACGTTGACGGACACACTGTCGTGCGACCGTTACGGTCGCAGGAATATTCATGTGTTGAGGCGGCAAGGGGACGCCTTCACTTGCGAGGCGCCTTTCAATTTCTGTGGGGCACCGCCCCACACCCCGCCAAAAGGTCAGTCGACCCTTTGGGATCCCGTTATTCTGAACAATCCCCCGATATCCTCCGGCAGCGCTGACCTCAGCTCCACCCGCTCTCCGGTCGTGGGGTCGGTGAAGCGTATCTCC
>JAEEGL013497843.1_pt1 | contig 16852 bp, 15 predicted proteins | sample 9134231 | NCBI WGS metagenome assembly JAEEGL01 (sample SAMN16246548, study PRJNA631951) | gut metagenome | biome: gut microbiome; feature: rumen; material: fiber-attached | host: Bos | place: Iran: Karaj | collected 2018-10
CTGCATCCGCAGGGTCATCGCCATCACATAATCCGACACAATCCGGGATCCGCTTCCTGCCAGCCAGATCAGCAGGCCTGCCATTCCGGCTCCCGCCACGGCAATCACTGAAATCCGATGCAGGCAGGCCGCTTCCAGAACGATGATGACCGTTGCGGAAAGAATCAGCATGCGTGTGTCGAAAAGAGAGGGATCCATCACGCCGAGCAGCGGCATAACCGTACCGGCTGACAAAAGGAAAGCAATCAAAGCATGAACTGCCCGTGCGCGGATTTTCATGCTCATCGGCATCCCTCCTTCCCGAATTGTCATATCATGCCTCATGTATTCGGCGTTACATAGGCCACTTCAATCCCGCTGTGCTGCAGCCGGGATATCAGCGGCAGCATATTCGCATCATCCGGTGTGTATGTCACCAGGTAAAGCCGCAGGTTGGGGCCGGTCCTGTGGATCCGGGTCATAATGTCCACCATGGCATAATTCAGCCGGGCCGTCACCACCGCCACGCATCCGACCTTGCTCATCCGGCTGCTTTCCATCTGGAGCACCCGTTCAAAACGGTCCGTTTCTGAAAAATCAACTCCTGCCAGATATTTCATGGCAATAGTTGTTCCAATGCTGCGGTCAGCTTCCGCCGGCCTGCTTCCGGTCAGCGGCATCCGTATTTCATGATCTGTTCGCATCTGGGCTGAAAACAGGGATGCGGCTGTCTCCAGCAGAGCGTCCCGGATATCAGCCTCCGCCTGCAGATCTCCACGGAACGGCGGCCTGGAGCAGTCCATCAGGATGAGAACTTCCTGCATCAGGGGTTCTTCAAATTTACGTACGATCAGTTCCCGTTTGCGGATCGACAGCTTCCAGTGAATTTTCTTCATGGCGTCACCGGGCTGGTAGGCACGGACATCAGACGGTGCACTCAGGTCCTCGTTTGCCCGCGCCATCAGTTCACTGCCGGGATCCCCGGGTGCCATCACCAGCGGATCCACATCAAAAACACGCGGAAGGACCGTCAGGGAATACTCTGTTTCATCCGGGTGAATCACCCGCTGAAACAGTCCCAGAAGATCTTCAATCATGCACGTTTTTATTCCTGATGTGTAAATGCCGACATGGGCGGCATCAATCGGCATCCGAAGGCTCTGGACACGGCCGGGAATATCCTTCAGACGGATTTTCCGGTTTTCCCCGCCGCTCATGGACGGTATCTCCAGGATCACAGGCGCCACCGGTATCCATCCGCCGTGGCTGACACCCAGGACAAGTGTGGTATGCTCGCCCCGGTAGACTGTCTGCTCCTCCATTTCCGCGGTGATGCGGACAGTCGCGGAGGCCCATATCACGCTGGCCAGGCAAATGATGACCGTCAGCGCCACCATCAGTGCGAGGACAAACAGCAGCATACTGCCGGTCGACAGGGCTGCGGTCAGCAGCATCGCAAACAGTCCGGCCGGCATCAGCAGATGGCTTCTCATAATTTTACAGGGACCGCGGTGCTCTGCAGAATATTCAGCAGAATCTGTTCCGTCTGGATCCCTTTCATTTTGGTTTCCGGTGAAAGTACCATCCTGTGTGCAAGAACCGGAAGGAACATATGCTGGATATCCTCCGGAAGTACAAAATCCCGGTCATCCAGGAGGGCGCAGGCCTGGCCTCCACGCAGCAGCGCAATCGCCGCCCGCGTGGATGCGCCCAGGGTAAATGACGGATCCTCACGGGTCGCGGCGGCCAGCGTTGCAACATAGGACCGCACCTCCGGTGAACAGTAGACTCTTGTCACCTGGTCCTGCATGGCAATTACATCCTGCGCGCTGCAGACCGGTTCAATTGTTGCCATCGGAGGAATGGTCCCGGAATAACGTTCCAGAACATCCATTTCCTGCCGTACAGTCGGATACCCGATGGATATGCGCAGGAAAAACCGGTCAACCTGAGCCTCCGGCAGCGGATATGTGCCGACAAATTCACCGGGGTTCTGGGTGGCAAGTACAATAAACGGCCGCGGCAGGGGGTGCGTTTCCCCGTCAACTGTTACCTGGTGTTCTTCCATTACCTCGAGCAGTGCAGACTGAGTCTTTGGGCTTGTACGGTTGATCTCGTCCGCCAGAACAATCTGGCTCATCACCGCTCCTTCCCGGTATTCCATTTCTCCCGTCTTGAGATTAACCAGTGTATACCCGGTCACGTCTGACGGCATCAGGTCGGGGGTGAACTGGATTCTCCGGAATGTACAGTCCAGTGACCTGGCCAGCGCGCTGGCCAGTGTCGTCTTGCCAACACCCGGCACATCCTCAATCAGTACATGACCTTTGCACAGCAGCGCGATCAGCGCATATTCGACTGCTTCCTCCTTGCCGACAATTGCCTTACCGATATTCTGTTGCAGTGACATTATCATACGTCCTGGATTCAGCATGAACCTGCGCCCCCTCCGGATAGAAAAATACAATGGAATCAACTTGAATATTATACCTGTAATTGATGAAAACATCAAGATGTTGTATAATGCTGGCAGTTGAAGCAACATCTGATTGTATAAAAAAGGGGGATGAACTCCGTGCGGGATATCCGGGTCGTGGATGAAATTCTGTCCACGAATGATGATGCAGCTGCCCTGGCCCGCAGCAGTGCAGCTTCCCTCCCGGCCGGCTGTTCTTCATTACCTGCGGTGATGTGTCCTTCAGAGGAGTGAATGGGTATGTGTAACGGCATTGGAATTGATCTCTGTGAAATTTCCCGCATGGAAAAGCTGATGGCGGATGACCGGTTCATGAATCGCTGGTTTACGCCGGAGGAAATCCGATATGTGCTTGCAAAGGGGAAAGGCGCTGCGCAGACGCTGGCCGGCCTTTACGCCGCCCGTGAAGCCCTTGCAAAAGCGCTGGGATCCGGAATTGATTTTGACCTGAAGGAGGCAGAAATCCTCCATACGCAGACCGGAACCCCGTATTTCCGCCTGAACGGCCGTCTGGCAGAAAGGGTCTCCGGGAACCGGATCCTTCTGAGTATTACACATGATGCCGGTGTTGCAGCCGCTGTCTGCATCCTGGAACAGGAATAAAAAAAGAACCGGCTGTGCTATGCCGGTTCCCTGATAATGTATACCCCTGTCACTGCCGGAACAGCACTGTCTGCGGATGGCATTCCATATCACCGGATGTGACCCTGAGCGCTTCAGCATCCTGTAATACCGTCTTTCCGGAATAAGCGTTCAGGAAATCCTCCGGTCCGGAAATGGGCCATCCGGAAATATACTGTGTTTTATAGTGCATCGGCAGAACCGTGCGGGCCTCCAGGATTTTTGCCGTTTCGGCCGCCTGTTTCCCGTCAATCGTAAAGAAGCCGCCGACCGGAACCATCAGGATATCAGGCCGGAACAGTTTCCGGATTTGTTCTTCATTCAGTGCACAGCCCAGGTCACCCAGGTGAACCACCCGGAGACCTTCTGCTTCTATCAGGAACAGCAGGGTGGTTCCTCTTTTTCTGCCTTCTTCGTCATCATGGTACCCGGAGATGGCGGTAATACGGATCATCGGATCCGGGGAAAAACTCCCTTCTTCGCTGATCACAGCCGGATTCCCGGAAATATTCTCCACAGCGTTGTGATCCCGGTGAGCATGGGAAACAAGGACCGCATCCGCCTTCACCTGCTCAACCGGATACCCGCAGGAACTGTCATACGGATCTGTAGCGATCCGGAACCCGCTCTCTGTTTCAATCAGGAATTCTGCGTGATGAATCTGCCGGATAACCATATCATTCCCCTCCGCCGAAAAAAGTCAAATGCACTGCCGGGATTCCCTGGCGGTACCGCAGCGCTTCCGCCCACCGGGCATGCAGCCTGCGGCATGCCTCCTCATAGGATGCCGGGCTTTCTTCGCCCGCTTTCACCAGCATTCGCTCCGCATATCCGTCTGATACAGTCAGTCTGTTCCGGTGGCGTTCCAGCAGGCTCCTGCAGCACGCGGCCGCCGGGCAGTCCGCCCATTCCGCCGGAATCGTTCCGGGCAGCGGTGCGCTGATTTTGCGGTCCAGCTGCAGCCATCCGTTTTCCTTTCCGATCGTCCATCCGGCCTGACCGGCCCGGGTAACAAAAGTAACCACGCTTTCCTCCGTGGCGGTCATCGGAAGGTCGGTGGCATACAGCCACCTTTCTGACCGGCTCCGCCGGAGCGCTGCGGGACGTTCTGTTCCCAGCTCTGCCAGTATACTCCTCAGTTCTTCCCGGTAAGGATTCACGGGAGTTGTCTCCCTTCCTGTCTTTCTGTCAGCGGCGAACCGGCCAGGACGCTGCGTGTCGCTTCCGCTGCCTTGTCCATGCTTTTGATCTGTTCATTGTCCATTCCGTCCGGCGGAGTACGGTTGGCTGCAAGGCACCTGTAATAGTACTGGCCATCCTGCCTGTAACGCCATGTATAGAGCGGTGTGTATTCCGGCTGTTCCACTTCGGTCTTCCCGTCCCGGGTCAGGCGGATCCGGAAATGCAGCAAATACCCTGAAATCCGCCGGATGTTCGACCGTTCTCCGCTCAGTACAGTGCCCAGGCTCCATATGCACAGCGTCTTCGTTTCACTACCGTCCGGCCGCCGCCCGGTAAGATATTCCGCTGCCTGCGGCACACGGCTTCCGGCGCCGATAATGAGATCCGCCCCTGCGTCCGCAATACTCTGGGCCAGCGCCTTCTGGGCCTTGTCCGGCGTTTTTCCGACCTTTCCCCAGTTCATCAGGACAACGACGGCCTCCGCGCCGCGGTTTCTGGCTTCGGCGATATCCTCGGCAATCTGCACACTGTCCGCAGCCGGCACGGTATCGGATTCACCTTTCTTGTCCATTTTCTTCCGGGTTGCCGCGGAAACCGAATCCGTATACATCAGGACGGAGACACGGATTCCGTTGATTTCTGTTATGCTAACCCGTTCCCGGGTGTCCGGTTCAAATATTCCGGCAGGTGAAATCCCGTTTTCCCTCAGGTTTGTCCGGGTGGAAGATATTCCGCTGCTCTCCCTGGCCCATGCGTTGGCAAAACCACATGCCGCAATCTGAAATCCCGTATCCCGCAGGACTCGTGCAACAGATGACGGTGTAACTGTGTCAGACACCTTATCGTCGTCACTGATGATATTTTCCAGGAAAACAGCATTCAGATCAGACCGGATTTCACTTTTCAGAAGACTCATCACATCGGTGAAATCATATGTCCTGGAATCCGAAAGATAACTGTTTTTGCGGACTTCTCCATCCATTGCCACCGTGCCGGCCACTGTCATGGAGAAGCTTCGTTCTGTTTCGGCCGGTCCCGGAGCAGCGGTCTGCGGTACGTTGACGGCAGGCAGGGTCTTTTCCGGCTCCGCAGGCTTTGTATTCCCCTGAACCGGCTCCGGAGTATGTCCGGGTTCTCCGGTCACTTCATCCGGGCCGTTATAGCCTTCTTCAAGCTTCAGGGCATTCATCCCGGCCCCGGTCAGGTCAATTGACCGGTTGGAGGAAAACCGGATCAGGATCATAACCGATCCGATCAGAACCAGAAGGGTCACCACAAGCATCACCCGCGTACCGAGTGATACCTTCCTGTTCCCCGGATCCTTCACCGGTTTCACCTCCTTATCCGTGTTCAGGCAGTCAGACTGCGCCCTGCAGTATGGCTGCCAGCAGTACAGTTCCCAGCATGATACCGGCAAGAATCAGCGCGCCGATCCGGATCATGCTCTTTTTGCGTTCAGCAGTACTCTTTCTCGTCATTTCATTTTCTCCGTCCGAAAGCCGGTTCAGCTTTCCGTTTTTGTTTGATCCGGATTCCTTCTGCGCCGGGAACTGTTGCCGGGTTCCCGGTTTCCTTCCGGTTTGAAGGAAGCGGTGTAATCCGCATCATCTTCTGTTCCGGATGTGTAACGTCCGTAAGGATTATCCACATTCCTGGAATATGGCTTCACAGACGCCTGCCCTCCGGTGGATGTTCCGTTCGGCTTGGGAACTGCGGTTCCGTTGTTTCCTGTATAGAAGCCGGTCCTGACCCTGGCTGCCTGCTGGGCAGTGCCGGGGTCAGCCGTTCCTGTCCGTGGTGCGCCGGGCTGTTGCGGCCGGCCTGCCGCGGTTGTCTGCATGGGTCTGGCCGTCTGGGTTCCCTGCGGCCTGGCTGATCCGGCATTCTGCGCGCGCTGCTGCGCGACGCGCTTCTGGGCCATCCGCTGGGCCGCTTCCCTTTTCCGGTTCCTGTTGGCATACACGGCATATCCGGCACCGGCAGCACCGAGTACGAAGATTCCGCCGATCAGCCATCCGAATCCTCCGCCCTGGCCGGCATCCTGTTCATAAGTGATGTTTTCCTTCACTTCCGGACTTTCCGTCGGAATCGGGCTTTCCTCAGCCGGCTTTGCCGTACCGGTCCCGGTCTTTTCCCGGATATATCCGATGGCCGCGGCTATTTTCTCTTCCTTGTTGCTGGTATCCTGATAGGCGATCTCCAGTGTATTCTGCAGATCTTCCTCCTTCAGGCTGCCGTTCCGGATCCGTTCTGCCAGTGAATCCAGGTATTCGGTATTGCCGGGAGCGCTTCCGCTGTTCTCGGGAAGCGGTGCCGGCGTCGCGAACGGGTCAAACGGTTTGTAGCTCACCTTGATTTCACTGTTGGGGTTGGTCCATGTGCTGACGCGCTGGTCTTCCGCTGAAACAATCCCGGTCGGTGTCCCGGTGGTTGACGGCTGGCTGGATCCGGGACTTGTCTTTCCTGCGGAAGTCTCCGTATTGTTCGCAATCCCCTCCATGTACTGGGGAGAAGCGAAGAAATCATCCGCTTCGCTGACAGTCAGCTGTTTGAAATATCCGCCGTTTACATATCCGGTCTGCCCGTTGTAGCTGACCCGCAGCCACTGGTCTCCTCCCTGGTTGACCGTATCATATACAATGCACAGCGCATACTTTTTCAGCCGCCCGATCTTGGTCCCGTTCATGCTGGGTTCGCTGCGGAAATTGACAGAATCAGCCGATACATAGCCATAACAGCTGAGGCTGTTCGGATTGTACGGCGGAAGGGTAATTACCGGTTCCGGTTCCTGTGTCTGGGTGGCTTCTTCGAGGAACGCCGCCTCTTCCATTGCATTCATCATGCGCAGCATATCCGCCCGGATATATCCGGATGTGCCGTCATACTGGGCAACGTGCCATGCAACCCCGTCCACATATTCCTGTCCGGTAACGTAAACCACCTTGTTCGCAGGCAGTTCATCGATAATGACGCTCATGCTTCCGGGCCAGTTCCGGACATAGATGCCATCGCCGATTGTTACGGCATGGCCGACCCGCTGATAGGGTTCCTGTGTCGGTGCGGGTGTCGGCGGAACTGTGGGAGTCGGCTCAGTGGTCGGTTCCGGGGTAGCGGTCGGCTCCGGAGTTGCAGTTGGCGCCGGCGTGGCAGTCGGCTCAGCGGTCGGTTCCGGGGTCGGTTCAGGAGTCGGTTCAGGTGTCGCAGTCGGTTCCACAGTCGGTTCAGCAGTCGGCACCAGGGTCGGCTTTGCCGGTTCCTCTTCGCGGAATTGGTCCGGAGAGTACACCGGTGCCGGGGTCGCCTGTGCGGCGTCATAGTCCCGGCTTTCCTGCAGCGTCAGGCCGTTTTCAACAAATTCCCATTTGATATAGCCTTCCTGGCCGTCCACCATAATATGCGCCCATTCTTCATCCTTGTCATTCAGGACCATACGGATCAGATAGGCCATTGTATTCGGTTTCAGCTTTTTAAGCAGCGTTGAATTCGTGCTCGCTTCCTTCCGGAAGTTGACGTTCTTGCTCGTCTTTACATACCGGTTCTGGATTTCATCCACTTCCACCGGTTCCGGAGTGGGTTTCTCCGTCGGTTCTGCCGTAGGTTCCGGCGTAACCACCGGGGTGGGCTCAGCAGTCGGCACCGGCGTCGGTTCAGCGGTCGGAGCAGGAGTGGCCGTATAAACGGGAGCAGGGCTGGACTGGGCCTGATTGTAGCTGTTACTGTCATCCAGGCTCATCACATTGACAAATTCACTCTTCAGGTATCCTTCTTCGCCGTCCGCATTGACGCGGGACCAGATTGATCCGTCGTTTCCGACTTCATTCCGGATGATATAGACATGCTTTCCGCTGCTCAGGCTTCCCTTCCGTGCAGAATCAGAAGCAGGGGCTGCACGGAAGTTCACCTTAGCATTGGTAATTCCATAGACATTGATCATCTGTCCGACCGGAAGTGATTCCGCCGTCAGGACAACAGCCGGTTCTGCGGACGGCTCTGTTGTGGGTTCAGCGGTCGGTTCCGCCGAAGGCTCTGCTGTCGGGGCCGCAGTCGGTTCTTCCGTCAGTGCCGGCACTGCGGTATATACCGGAGCGGGGCTGGCCTGGCTCTGGTTATAGCGGTTGCTGCTATCCAGGCTCATGGCATCCAGGAACTCACTCTTCAGGTATCCTTCGTCACCGTTGACGCTGACCCTGGACCAGACAGCCCCGTCGCCGCCGACTTCGTTTGCGATGATATAGACATTTTCTCCGGCGTTCAGTGTCCCCTTGCGGGCGGCATCCGTGGAGGGTCCCGAGCGGAAGTTGACCTTCGCGTTGGTTGTTCCGTATATATTCAGGTACTGACCGACCGGGAGGGACTCAGCTTTCAGCCGCTCTTCAGCCGGTATCTCGGACGGGAATTCCGCAGAACCGTTCTGCGGTTCTGCCGTAGGCTCAGTCGTGGGTTCTGCCGTGGGCTCAGTTGTGGGTTCTCCCGTGGGCTCAGTTGTGGGTTCTGCCGTCGGTTCCGCGGTGGGCTCTGCGGTAGGCTCCGCCGTCGGTTCCGCTGTGGGCTCCGGAGTCGCAGTATATACAGGAGCCGGGCTGTACTGCGCCTGATTGTACCGGTCGCTGTCCTCCGGACTCATGACATCGACGAATTCGCTCTTCAGGTATCCTTCATCACCATCCACGCTGACCCTGGACCAGACAGCATTGTCGCTCCCGGTTTCATTGATGATGATATAAACCGTTTTGCCGGAACTCAGGCTTCCCTTTTTCCCGGCTTCTTTGGATGGTCCGGTACGGAAATTGACATTCGCATTGGTTCTTCCGTAAAGGTTGATATACTGTCCGGTCGGAAGAGCTTCTGCCGACATAAAGGAAGCCGGTGCAGGCGTCGGTTCCGCGGTAGGTTCCGCAGTGGGCTCCGCGGTAGGTTCCGCAGTGGGCTCCGCGGTAGGTTCCGGTGTCGGCTCCGCGGTGGGTTCCGGTGTCGGCTCCGCAGTGGGTTCCGGTGTCGGCTCCGCGGTAGGTTCCGGTGTCGGCTCCGCGGTGGGTTCCGGTGTGGGTTCCGCGGTGGGTTCCGCGGTGGGTTCCGGCGTCGGTTCCGCGGTGGGTTCCGCGGTGGGTTCCGGCGTCGGTTCCGCGGTGGGTTCTGGCGTCGGTTCCGCAGTGGGTTCCGGTGTGAACAGCTCAATTGCAGGGGTTTCCGTCATAAAGGAAATATACAGCCGGAAAGAATAATAACTTTCTGAATCAGCTGCCGTAACCACAATATAGGGGGTATCCGCATTCAGTCTGTCCCCCGCATCGGCAGGAACCGGCAGTGCGGAACCCGGCATGGGATCAAATGTATATTCATGCCACGGATGGGAAGCGTCAAAAAACAGACCGGCCGCATTTGCGTCGCCCGGAATGCAGATCCAGAAGCTTCCCGGCTGTTCATATACCGGAACAGCCTGGGCGGTCTGCTGTTCGCCGTTTCCGTCAAACCAGGTCAGGGAAAAGATCATTCCATCCCAGTCTGCGGGAGCTTCGGCCTGGGCAAACGCCATGGCTGCCGTCAGCATCAGCATTGCCGCCAGCAAAGCAGCCACTTTCAATAGCAAACCCGTTCTCTTCATATGCATTTCCTTCCTTTCGGAATCGTTCACGGAACTAATGCAAACATTGTACTTCCTTTCAGGAGGGGTGTCAATCGAGGCACCCGTCCGGAAGGAATTACAGCCTGTTCCGTCGAAAAAACCGTCATTCGATAATGATAACGGGCCGGCAGTCCGTTTTCTTCCCGGGAGGAACAAAAGCCATGTTCAAATCCTGTATTTCCACACTGTTCAGGCCCCCCGAACCGTCAGCCGGTGACCCTGTTTCCTATTTTTCCTGTCTGCCTGTGCTGGAAACCACTGATCTGGTCCTCCGCCCGGTGCGTATGAGTGACGCAAAGGATATTTTCAGATACGCCTCCGATCCGGATGTGGCAAGATACGTAATGTGGGAACCGCATAAAAGCATTTCGGACACCCGGGCGTATATCCGGTATGTCCGCTCCATGTACCGCCGCGGACTTCCTTCCTCATGGGCCGTTGTTCACAGGGCATCCGGACATGTGATCGGTTCCATCGGCTTTGTCGGATATTCGCCTGTCCATCATGCGGCTGAAGTCGGATACAGCTTTTCCCGGGAATACTGGAACCGCGGGTTTGCCACTCAGGCGCTCTCGGCCGTAATCCGCTCCGCATTTGACCGGATCGGCGGACTGAACCGTCTTGAAGCCCAGCATGATATCCGAAATCCCGCAAGCGGGCGGGTCATGGAAAAATGCGGCATGCGCCGTGAGGGTATCCTCCGCGGCCGGCTTCTGAACAAATCGGAATTCATCGATGTCGCTTTATATTCGATTCTCCGTTCCGACCGGATGGGTTGAAGATTCAGGCGGTTCGGCGTATAATAAGATGTTCGTGTGATTCCGGAGGAAAGGAGGGGTAAGCCATGAATGAATACCGGGGAAAACACGCTCCGTCTCAGCCATGGCCTGTTGCCTCCACCGCCTCCGTTCAGAGCGGAAAAGGCCGCCACCGGAAGAAAAACCGGCGGAAACGCTTCCGGGTGTTCCTCGTGGTTTTGCTGCTCCTGGCAATCATCGCCTATCCGTTTCTTGAAGCCCGGATTCTGCTGACAGACAACACGGTACTGCCGATGGATGACCTTCCTCCTGACGCCAATCACCTGCGTGTGGTATTCCTGTCGGATATTCACTGGGGGTTCTGGTATTCCAATTCTGACCTGGACAGGCTCATCTCACGGATCAATAATCTCCGGCCGGACCTGGTTCTTTTCGGCGGTGATTATGCCACGGACAATGCCTCCGCCATCCGCTTTTTCCAGCAGATGAAAAAGACGAACCGGATCCATGCCAGATATGGGATTTACGGCGTCCTGGGTGAGTCTGACCACGGGGAAACCGCTTATGAGCAGGCCCGGCTGCTGGATGCCATGAACGCAGCGGATGTGATTCCGCTTGTCAACAAAACAGCCTCCATCAACATTGGTGCAGGACGGATTTATATCGCCGGGGCCGATAAACCCTCGAAAGGAAACCCGGATATCAAATCAATTGTACGCAGTCTGTCCATTTCGGATTTTGTCATTTTCCTTGCCCACGATCCTTCGCTGATTCCCATGGCGCAGCAGGCTTCCAACGGATCCGGGGCACTTGGCTGGATGGATCTTGGTCTCTTCGGTCACACCCACGGCGGGCAGATGGCTTTCTTCTCGGACCTGCTGGATATTGCCCCGGATGTGCCGGACCGGTACCGTTCAGGATTGCTGAAGGAAAACCGCGGAACACTCCTGATCTCCCGCGGAATCGGGACATCCGTTGTTCCGTGCCGGCTTTTCTGCTATCCCCAGATCCATTGTCTTGAGCTGACAACCAACTGACATCCCGATTGTTTACTGGAGGTTACTGATACTGATGCAGACCGATACGCAGATTGACGTTAAGGATGTATCCTTTACGTATGACGGTTCATCCGCACCCGCTCTTTCACATATTCAGACGGAAATCAGGCCGGGCGAGTTTGTAGCGATTCTCGGACATAACGGTTCCGGGAAGTCCACGCTCGCCAAGCTTTTGAACGCCCTGTATATCCCCACCGAAGGAAACGTTGTTGTATGCGGATATGATACGCGGGATGAAAAACTGGTATGGGAAATCCGCCGGCGTGCCGGAATGATTTTCCAGAATCCGGATAACCAGATTGTCGCGACCGTTGTGAAGGAAGATGTGGCCTTTGGCCTCGAAAACCTGGGTATTCCTTCTGAAGAGATGATCCCGCGGATTGAAAGTGCGCTTTCTGCAGTCCGGATGAACCGGTTTGCCGATTCTGCCCCCCACCAGCTGTCGGGCGGCCAGAAGCAGCGTGTCGCGATAGCCGGTATTCTGGCCATGGAGCCCTCTGTGATTATCGCTGATGAAGCAACCGCCATGCTGGACCCTTCCGGCCGGAAAGAGGTACTCGATACCATCCGTATGCTGAACCGGAGCAAAGGGATCACCGTCATCTGGATCACCCATTTCATGGAGGAAGCCGCCCTGGCAGACCGCGTCCTGGTAGTTACAGACGGTTCAGTCCGTCTTACCGGTACTCCTGCGGAGGTTTTCGGGCATGTGGACGCAATGCGGGAAATGCATCTGGATGTTCCCCATATGACCGCACTTGCGGATGAACTGCGCCGTGAAGGAATGCCGATCCGGGACGGCGTCCTGACTGTTGAAGATCTTGCACAGGAGGTGGAAAAAGCATTATGCCCATTGAAGTCCGCCACCTGACACATTGCTATTCTTCAGGCACTCCGCTGAGCACGGTTGCGCTTGATGATATCAGTTTCCGGATTGAAGACGGGGAATTTATCGGCATCATCGGTCATACCGGTTCCGGTAAATCCACCCTGGTGCAGCACCTGAACGGCCTGCTGAAGCCATCCTCCGGAGAAGTCCTGATCGACGGGGAGGACCTGAACGGCGAGCATACCAACCGTCGTCTGCTCCGCCAGAAAATCGGTCTCGTCTTCCAGTATCCGGAGTATCAGCTCTTTGAGGAAACCGTTGCGAAAGACATTGCATTCGGTCCGAAGAACATGGGCCTGTCTTCCGCAGAGATTGACGAACGCGTCCGTTATGCCATGGCCAGCGTGCATCTGGATTATGACAAATATGCGGAGCGCAGTCCTTTTGAACTGTCGGGCGGCCAGATGCGGCGGGTGGCTATTGCCGGTGTGCTTGCCATGCAGCCGTCTGTACTGATTCTGGATGAACCGACTGCCGGCCTGGACCCGCGCGGACGGGACAGGATCCTGTCCATGCTGGAAGAACTGCATGCCAGCGGAAGCGTCACGATCCTGATGGTTTCCCACAGCATGGATGATATGGCCCGCCTGGCTACCCGCCTGCTTGTTATCGCGGACGGAAAGCTGGTTGCCACCGGCACACCGAGGGAAATCTTCGCACAGTCTGAAATGATGACATCCATCGGCCTGGATGTTCCGGAAGCGGTCCACCTCTGCCGGGAGCTGCGGAACAGGGGAATGGATATCCCTCCGGACCTGTATCGCACTGCGGAACTGAAAGATGCCATCCTTCAGCTCTGGTCCCGCAGAAAGGAGGGACCGGCATGCTGAATAATATTACAATCGGCCAGTATTATCCGGTGGACAGCCCGGTACACCGCCTGGATCCCCGCATCAAGCTGATCCTGACCATCGGCTTTATCGTCTCTGTATTCCTTGCACAGTCCTTCTCCGGCTATGTACTGCTGTTTGCATTCATTTTCTTTGTATCCCGGCTTTCCCGGGTGCCGTTCCGGATGCTCCTGAAGGGACTGAAGCCCCTCCGGATCATTATTATCCTGACATTTTTCCTCAATCTTTTCTTTACCCAGGGGGAAAATGTATGGGTGGAATTCTGGATTATCCGGATTACCCGGGAAGCATTCCTGCAGGCGCTGTTCTACTCCCTGCGCCTGATCTTCCTGGTTGCCGGCACATCCCTGCTGACGCTGACAACATCCCCCGTCGCCCTGGCCGACGGGCTGGAAATCCTGCTGAGTCCGCTGAAAAAAATTCATTTCCCGGCGCATGAGCTGGCGATGATGATGACCATCGCGCTTCGTTTTATCCCAACGCTGCTGGAAGAAACAGATAAAATCATGAAAGCCCAGATGGCCCGCGGCGCTGACTTCGAGAGCGGCAACCTGATCTCCCGGGCCAGGGCTATGGTTCCCCTGCTGGTTCCACTGTTTGTCAGTGCCTTCCGCCGTGCCGGCGATCTGGCTATGGCCATGGAAAGCCGCTGCTACCATGGCGGTGAGGGCAGGACCCGGCTCCGTTCCCTGAAGCTTACCCGTGCGGACCTGATCGCCTGCCTTGTCGTTGCCGGCTTTATTGCCCTTGTTGTATGCTCCGGCTTATTCCTTCCCTTCTGATTCCTGCATTTTCCTGATCCGGAGGCTTTGTTTTGAAAAGAATCCTTCTGACAGTTGAATATGACGGAACTGCCTATTCCGGATGGCAGCGCCAGATCAACGGTCTTGCTGTTCAGCAGGTGCTTGAGGAGGCGCTCGCCTCTGCCTGCGGCCATCCGGTTGTTGTAACCGGCTCTTCCCGGACAGATGCGGGCGTCCATGCGCTGATGCAGATGGTTCATTTTGATACAGACAGTACAATCCCTCCGGAAAAGTATCCGTTTGTACTCAACAATATCCTGCCCCCCGACATCCGGGTTCAGGCCGGAAGAGAAGTACCGGCCGGTTTTCATGCGCGCTTCCTTTCTTCAGGGAAAACCTATACATACCGGATCCTGAACCGTCGTCATGCCGGCGCACTGCAGCGGAACCTGTGCTGGCATGTGCCGGTTCCGCTGGATATCCATTCCATGAAAAAAGCGGTCAGCGACCTTGTCGGGACCCATGATTTCCGTGCGTTTGAAGCTTCCGGCGGAACCGCAAAATCAACGGTCCGTACCCTGGATCGTGCGGATCTTCATGAGGAGGACGGAAATATCACCATCATCGTCAGCGGCAATGCATTCCTTTATAATATGGTCCGCATCATAGCCGGCACACTGGTGGAAATCGGTCTCGGAAAACTGCAGCCGGATGCTTTCCGCCGGGCATTCGAATCCGGAAGCCGTCTCGATCTCGGAATGACAGCCCCGCCGTCCGGCCTTGAGCTCACAGAAGTGCGCTACCCTGCGCTTGCCTTTACGGATCCCGATGCGCTTCGCTGGCATGAGGAGGAGTAACCGATGCTTCGTCTGACTAATCTCCGTGTTCCGCTGGATATGCCGTCCGGATCGCTTCGTACACTGCTGGAGAAAAAGCTTTCCCTGCGTCCGGAAGAGCTCCTTTCTTTCCGGATTGTCCGCCGTTCTGTGGATGCCCGGGACAAAAGCGATGTCCATTTCGTCTGTACCATTGATATTGCGGTTTCGGATGAATCCCGTCTCCGGAAACGGAACCGGAATCTGACATATATTCCCGCCGCGGCAGCTGTAAAGCTGCCCCGGGTTTCCCTTCCGTGTCCTCCGCTGGTTGTCGGTGCCGGCCCGGCCGGTCTTTTCGCTGCCCTGACCCTGGCACGTGCCGGTGCAAATCCCGTTCTCATTGAGCGCGGAAAGCCGGTGGAGGAAAGGATGCAGAGCGTCCGGCGGATGTCGGATTCAGGCGAACTGGATCCGGAATCCAACGTGCAGTTCGGTGAAGGCGGTGCCGGCGCTTTCTCAGACGGCAAACTCACCTGCGGGGTCAAATCCCCCTGGCTCCAGGATATCCTGGAGACGTTTGTCGCCCATGGGGCTCCGGAATCCATCCTGTACGACAGCAAGCCGCACATCGGAACGGATCGTCTCCGTGGTGTTGTATCCTCCATCCGGGAAGAAATCCGCCGGCTTGGCGGAACAGTCCTGTTTGATACACGCCTGGAAGAGCTGCTGATCCGGGGACACCACATTTGCGGTGCAGTGCTGTCCCATAACGGTGAGCGCCGGGAATTCCTGACGGATACCGTTTTGCTTTGCATCGGTCATTCCGCCCGGGACACAGTCCAGAATCTTTTCGGCCAGGGAGTCCGGATGTGCCGGAAACCATTTGCGATGGGCGTGCGGATCGAACATCCCCGTATCATGATTGACCGGAGCCAGTATGGATCCTTTGCCGGGCATCCGGCGCTCGGAGCCGCTTCGTATAAACTGGTCTGCCACACACCGGACAGCAGGGGTGTGTACACCTTCTGCATGTGTCCGGGCGGATATGTGATCGCTGCTGCTTCCCAGCCGGGCGGCGTTGTTGTAAATGGAATGAGTCTCCATGCGCGGGATGCGGAAAACAGCAATTCCGCCCTGCTGGTCGGTTTCCGGCCGGAAGACTTCGGGGATGATCATCCGCTGTCCGGTTTCGTGATCCAGCGGAAAATTGAGAAAGCCGCGTTCACGGCAGCCGGGGGCGGTTTCCGTGCGCCGGCCCAGCGTGTGGAGGATTTCCTGGCCGGCAGGGCTACCTCACAGTTCGGGGAAGTGATTCCTTCCTACCGTCCCGGGGTTGTCCCGTCTGATCTGCGCGCTGTCCTGCCGGAAATGATCTGCAACAATCTGAAAACCGGTATCCGTGCCATGAACGCTCAGCTTCCCGGATTTGCAATGCCGGATGCTGTTCTGACCGGCCCCGAAACCCGTTCTTCCTCTCCGGTCCGCATGCTGCGTTCTCCTTCCGGCGAGGCAGAAGACCTGGCTGGCCTCTATCCGGTCGGGGAAGGTGCAGGCTTCGCCGGCGGCATTGTTTCCGCCGCGATTGACGGCATTACCGCCGCACGCCGCGTTCTTGGATGCTGATACAGACGCACAGCCGGATATAAAAACAGGCCCGAATCCGGAAATCCGGACCCGGGCCTGTTTTTTGATTGGAAACCGGATTCCGATCCGGAATTATTCCTCGTCGTCGTCCTCGATCTTCGCGTTGGCAATGATCTTCTGCGCTTCCACCTGGGGCACTTCTTCATACCGCTCAAACTTCATGCTGAAGGAGCCTCTGGCCTGTGTCATACTGCGCAGATCCGTCGCATA
>JAEEGL016080543.1_pt1 | contig 16852 bp, 15 predicted proteins | sample 9134231 | NCBI WGS metagenome assembly JAEEGL01 (sample SAMN16246548, study PRJNA631951) | gut metagenome | biome: gut microbiome; feature: rumen; material: fiber-attached | host: Bos | place: Iran: Karaj | collected 2018-10
TACGCTCCTTGTTACCCTCCTTGATGCGGTATGCTACCGTGATTGTGTCACCAGGGAAAAATTCCGGGTGCTGCTTGTTTGTAGCAAATGCCTGTTCTGCAACTTTAATCAAGTCCATTTTTATATCATTTAATCTGTTAATAATCACTTCGCAATATACACAAGCTACTCTATTTCTTGTCAGAGATTACGAAAAGCGGGGCAAAGGTACTACAAATTCTCTAATTGACAAGCGTTAATGCAACTTTTTTTTGATCACTGCAAAAAAGGCAGTATTAACGACGCTACTTCATGTTTATTTATGGAGCATCATGTCAATCATTTCCACGATATCGCTGATACTTACCTGACCATCACCATCGGCATCGGCATTACCTGGATCATCAATATCATATTCTCCTGTAAGCAGATAATCAATAAGCAAAGTAATATCACTGACAGTGATTTTGCCATCATTGTCCACGTCGCCGGGCATGCCGGCAAAGGTGTTGTGGTCCAGATATTCAACACGGCGCCTGATCCAGTCTCTCATATAGTTAAACTCCCCGTAGAAATCGAGTGCACGATTGGCAATGTCAGGCGAGCCTGTCCAGCGATCTCGCTCTCGATCAAGGGCACCGCTATTTTCCAGTGCATCCAAGGTTGCCTTGTAACGCGCAATCAGGTTTTCAGGATCAAGGACGGAATGGCGCAATTCCCAATAGCGTTTCAGCACTTGACTTTTGAATTCAGGAAGTTCTATCAAACGCATGAACAACTTACTACTTTTCAGAGCACAGAATCGGCAACCCACCAGCTCATTCTCGGGTTGGATTTCAGGAGCATGGTAATAGCCCTTTCCATCATACCAGTGCTGGCCGACAGTAGCCTCAAGATCCCATACCGAAAGTGTTAGTTTCTTTCCCACAGCACTGTCATAGCAGCTCCAAATGATATTTTTGCTGCTGTTATCTATCGCAAACAGCATCTGGATGAACACATAATAGTCGACCAGCACAGGCAAATCGAAATAATCACCGACCTGGCTGGCGAAAGTTTCGTCATCGCTCGTGGCCACAACATCAATGGCGTTGCTCAACACCGAATAATCGGTTGGATTGACATCATCAATTTCAGGATACATGAGGTCAAATCCACCCCAATGCTCCTCAGTGTTGTCATAGACAGAGTCCTGCCTGAACAACGTCTGACGAGTTACCACTTTCCCTTTCCACATCATCCCATGGAATGTGCCCGATAAGTCGTCATACTTCTTCAACTTCATCTGTTTGCGGTCCAGGAACTCGGTCATATCAAAGAAGCCCATGTACTCATTATTCAGGAACATTTCCACATGTTCTCCACGCACATAGTTGCGGGCCTTAGGCTGGGCATCGGCATAATAGGGCTTTGACTCAAAATCGGCCCACAGGCCATGAGCGACCTTGTTACGGATGCGCAACATGTCAACGATGCCGGCATCCAGCCTCCAGTGATTGTCACTGCGGAAGCCGAAGAAAGACACATCCATTTTTTCACCATTCTCGTCGATGAATTTGATATGGTAGTTGTGCTTCTCGATCCAGTCATAGAGCGTTGTGCCTCCCGCCCACTTGATACGGGCATTATAGTCAACGCTCTCATGCTCGTTGGGTATCGTGACCTGGACTTTACCCACCGAGTACACATCATTGAAGTCACCCCAAAGACTAATAATGGGCAGGCAGGTGAAACGTAGTGTCGCCTCAGAAATCACCCTGCTACGGTGCGATATGACAATCGGATAACTCGTTTTACCATCAACAATTGGCAAGTTCACCGTTGTCCGCACCTGCTTGTTGTTGATCATTACCCATGATACGGTGTCGTCAATGGCTATGGGTTTTTCATAACTTTTTCCGAATTCCGTAACAGATACCGACAAGTAATAGGTATTGGTCAAGCGGTCATAGGCCAACCTTTTACCATCAATGGTCAATTGAGCCAAAGATGTGAGAGAACATAAGAGAAAAGCTACTAAAGTAACTAATGATAGTCTCATAAAATCTATATATAATAATAGTTACAAATACTCTTTGATATACAGTTCACACGATGCGACAAGCTGGTCATACCACTGCTGGCCGTAACGTTCGATGAGCGGTTCACGCAGGAATTGATATAAACGGATACCCTCACGGCGTCCCAGCACCTCGGCACACTTACAGATTTTCCAACGGTCGAAATTGACAGCTTCATAACCGGGATATCGCTTAATGCGCACCGGATAAAGGTAACAGGAGATGGGCTTACGCCACTTGATGCGTCCTTCGCGATAAGCCTTCTCGATGGCACACAGGCACATTCCGCCACGCTCATAGGTGGTGAAAACGCAATTGGCACCTCCCACCAGCTGGGTGACGAGTTCACCCTCGACATCAACATAAGCAACACCGTGTTCCTTGATTTGCTCTTGAGCCTGAGGGAGCAAGTCGTTCCAGACCTTTGGGAGGATTTCCTTGAGCTGTTGGTATTCCTGTTCGGTCAACGGTGCGCCAGAGTCACCCTCTATACAGCAACCGCCCAAACAGGTATCCAGATCGCAGCAGAAGAATCGCTCCACCAGGTCAAGACTCACTAATGTTCCGTCGATATCAAACATTTTTCAACTATGGGTTATTCGTTAAGGACAAGTGCTGACAAAGCATGTTCCAGATCTGTGCTGGACAGGTTCAGGTGCAACTCACCCTTGTGAGCATAAGAAATGCGTCCTGTTTCCTCGCTCACGACAATGGCAATGGCATCTGTCATCTGGGCGATACCCTTAGCCGAACGGTGGCGCAGGCCCAAGTATCGGGGAATGTTAGTGTCGTGAGATACCGGCAAGATGCAGCCGGCACTCATGATTTTGCTGCCCGAAATAATCAGCGCGCCATCATGTAACGGACTGTTTTTGAAGAAAATATTCTCTATCAAACGGGAATTGATGTCAGCATTGATGACGTCACCGGTTCGCTCGTAATCGGTCAAAGGCATGCCTTGCTCAATGACAATGAGAGCGCCTGTCTTGGTCTTTGCCATGTTCATGCAGGAATAGACGACAGGCATGATCCACTTTTTCTTGTCATCTACCTCGGCCTTGCTTTTGAACAGTTTCTCAAAGACTTTTAAGCCCCGACGTGATCCCAGTTCAGTGAGAAATCGCTTGATTTCATCCTGAAACAGAATCACAAGAATAAACAGGCCGATATCAATGAACTTGTCCATGAACGTGCCAATGAGACGCATGTCCAAAATCTTGTACATCACCACCCACGCGACAACAAATGCGAGCACTCCGACAAAAATGTCGAGCGATCCCGAATCCTTCATCGTGCGGTAGAGATAATACAGCAGTGTCGCCACCAGCAAGATGTCGATCAAGTCCTTGATACTGAAAAAGGTAAAGATAGATGATGCCATTATAATGTCATTTTATTTGTCATGCCGGCATTGCCTTGATGCATCAGTGAAACGAGTTTTACGGCCTCTACAGCGGGGCGGACGTCATGAACACGAAGGAAGTGGGCGCCCTTTTCCAGCGCTATGGCGTTAACTACCGTTGTTCCATTCAATGCATGATCAGCATCACAGTCCAGCGGAGTGTAAATCATGCGTTTGCGTGAAACCCCTACCAGCAACGGGGCTTCAAGAGCATGAAAAGCTTCAAGGCATGAAAGCAGTTCATAATTCTGCTCCACAGTCTTGGCAAAGCCAAAACCTGGATCTGCGATAACGTCGGCGACACCAAGTTGCCTGAGTTCATCAATGCGACGAGCCATCCATTCAAGCACATCGGCAGCCACGTCGTTATAGTCGGTCAACTGCGACATCGTCTCTGGTGTGCCGCGCATGTGCATCAGCACGTAAGGAATCTTCAAACCGGCTACCGTGGGCCACATCGCCTGATCGAGTGTGCCGCCTGAGATGTCGTTGATGATGTCAACACCCCACTGTTCAACGCAACGGCGTGCCACATCGGCGCGGTAGGTGTCAACCGACAGGATAACATCAGGAACCGCACGACGAATGGCGGCAAGCGCCCAGTCCAGACGCTTCATTTCACCCTCGGCATCAACCGATTCGCTGCCAGGACGCGTCGAGCAGGCACCCACGTCGATAACGTCAGCACCCTCGGCCAGCATCGCCTGCACACGTTCAACGAGCATCTGCTCGTCGGTAACACGACTGCCACCATAAAACGAGTCGGGCGTCACATTAACGATGCCCATCACCCACGGTCGGTCGATGGTCACGAGTCGCCCTTTCAGGTTGAGACTATATGGCTTGAACGGCAAGGTCACTATGCTGAATCACAATTAGCCCGCAAAATTACTAAAAAATCCCAAAAAATGACGTATCTTTGCCTATAAAAGGCAAGAAAGGCAGCGTTTCGGCATAAAAACAAGCTCACTTGCTTGTTCTGCGCTCAACTTGCACTATCTTTGCCAAAAGAATTAATGATATGGCAATGTCTATAGATAACAAGGGTATCCAGCAGGCACCCATCGGGGTGTTTGACTCGGGATTTGGCGGGTTAACCATCCTGCGCGACATCAGGCGTGTTCTGCCACAATATGACTACCTATTTGTGGGTGACAATGCGCGAGCACCTTACGGAACACGCTCCCGAGAGCTCGTCTATGAATTCACGCTACAGGCTGTGAAACACTTGTTTGCTCAAGGCTGCCACCTCGTCATCCTGGCTTGCAACACCGCCTCGGCCGAGGCGCTGCGCACCATCCAGCAGCAGGACCTCCCCACCCTGGCTCCCGAGCGCCGCGTGCTGGGCGTTGTACGTCCCACGGTGGAATATGTGGGAACCAAATCCCGCACAGGCCACATCGGCGTGTTCGGCACACCAGGCACCATCGCCAGCTGCAGCTATAACATCGAGATTGAAGGGATGTACCCCAATTTCAAGGTCCATGGTCATGCCTGCCCCATGTGGGTGCCACTAGTCGAGAACCGTGAGAGCAATGGTGACGGTGCCGACTACTTTGTCAAGAAAGACATCGACCAGCTGATGGCAGACTGTCCCGACATCGACAGCATCATTCTGGGTTGCACCCACTATCCCCTGCTTATCGACAAAATCAACCGCTACAAGCCTGAGCATGTGGAGATTATCCAACAGGGACCTATTGTTGCCGAAAGTCTCGCCGACTACCTGCAACGTCATCCCGAAATTGAGCGCCATTGCAGCCGTGGCGGCACCTGCGAGTATTTCACCACCGAGGATCCCGACCATTTCTCGCCCCTCGCCAGCGTCTTTGTCAACGAGCCCGTCAACGCCCTCCGAATCATCCTCTAACGTTATAATAAACTGCGAATTACGCTTATTTAACGAACACATCCGCACTCCCTTGCTGGAATGCGGATGCTATTATAAGTTCAATTCGCGTAATTCGTAGTTTAAAAATCGGGCAGCCTAGCGTTTATGGGTGCGCAACTGGAAGGAACGCAGGGTGTAGAGCTTGTCTCCGTCCGAGAAGCCGATGGAGAAATCAGCGGTACCGTTTTTGAGTTTCTTAGTAGCGATGATTTCACTCTGGTATCGCACAGCCTTGCCAGGTGCCAGTTCCTTTACTATTGCTGTGGGCGACAAGTAAATCTGTTTGGTGCCACTTACGGTAATGACGGGGGCGATGTCATAGACATAGTCGCGACCCGTGTTGCGCATGATGAAAACGAGCTTGGCATGCTCTTCGGCATCAAGGGCACGGTTATTGTTCTCGTCCACAAAGCGCAGTTCCTCTATCTCGATATTTGCAAATGGGCTGTAAGCATTATTCTGGCGGTAATCGTCCATGTCGTAGTCATAGTAATAATCCGACGAACGGTAATTACCGTCATTAGTCTTGGGGGCGGTAGCAGCAGCACCGATAATGCCGCCAATGGCCATACCCACCACTGTGCCCATGTCGCTGCCACGCGGACCATCGGCAATGCCACCAATGGCTGATCCAAACATGCCACCGATTGATGCGCCAGTGGTTACACCATAGAACTGGTTCATCGATTGGCAACTCGACAACAACATTACTGAGGCCACTACTCCTGCAAAAACTGTCTTCTTATTCATTTCTCAATCTGTATTATTTTGGTTACTTTGCGTCAGCAGCAAGAATCATGCCAACTTTTCAGCTATCCCACAACGCCTTACGTAAACCCAGGATGAACTACTTGTCCTCAACATAGCGTTGAAGCTGGTCTGCTGTGAATTTGATAGTGGCCGATTCGTCGGTATCTTTGGGGAGCACAGTGAGGATAAGCATGCGGCGGGTAGCAACCAGTTGATCAATGAAATGGTTCCAGTTGTCGCCGTAATGTGAGAGTTGCTGAAGCCACAGGCGGCGCACGTTGTCGGTGTTACTCGTCAGCATGGAGAGGAACATCTTCAAGTTGGTTGGCACCAGGAGCTCGACATAGGCAGTGTCGCCACTGGCTGTAAAAGAATTGATGGACCAATTATCGCCGTCCAGAATGGGACACTGGGCATTCAGCTCAGCGATGAAGGCATCGAAGTCCACTGACGTTTCGTCCTGTCCATAGCATTGGACAGCAAACATCAGCGACAACGACAGCAACAGGGAGAGTCTAAAAATTCTCATCGCTCAATCCGTTTTATCCAGTATACTGCAAATCACTCTACAGATGCAGCTTCGGCATCAAGGCTGTCGATAACACCGGCAATCATGCCGTCAACAATGCTGCCACGATAGCCTAAGGCCATTGCATAGAGTTTGCAGATGGCCAGTTCATGCTCATCCAGTTCTCCGTCAATCATCATCATGGCGACCATGTCCCGCAGATAGGCAAGTTTCGTGTCCTCATCCTCCGGCAGGACGATGTTAACGCTATCAGGGTTCTCCATCACACGATTGAAATCTTCGGGTGTGATATTCTCACGTGACGCTACAGCAAGGAGCACAGCCATTTCCGAGTCAGTGAAGCGCTCGTCGGCCGAGGCAAGCATCACCAGGTTCTTGAGTTGCCCCAGGCGTTGCTGTTCCTGGGAGATGTTCTTTTCTTCGTTCATTTTTTTATATTTTAATGTTTCAATAATAATCGCTTTTCATTGTCCATCAGGTACACTGCTAGAGGTCTCCGCTTGACGGATGTGACCTCCACGACCTTTCCCGATAGTGCGCCCGATGCTCTGGATTTTCATCCCGATGCAGGTGCGGCATTGGATGGGCGTGTCGTTGACACATATCTTGCCCGGGTACAGTTCATACAGGCGACGGTATTCGCCCTCGGTGACATTAGGCATCACCACATTGGCTCCCGCTAGCAGTGCCATGAGTCGTCCCTGGGGATGCAGGCTCTCCATCGCTGTCGTTGCGGGAATATTGATATCGGGCAGCAACAGGCGCATTACCGCCATCGTGCGCAGCGCCAACTCCAGGGTTCCTCCCTGCTCATTGGCCAGCGGTGTACCCGGATGCGGTATAAAGGGCCCAATACCCGCCATGTCCACCCCGATATCCTTGAGATAGAGCAGGTCGCTGGCAATCGACTCTACGGTTTGCCCTGGCAGTCCCACCATGATGCCCGAGCCCAATTCATAGCCCAGTTCCCTGATCATCAACAGGCACTCGTGTCGCCGTTGCCAACTCATACCAGGGTTCAGGCGGTGATACAGCTCCACATCGGTGGTTTCGATGCGCAGCAGGTAGCGGTCGGCTCCAGCGTTGCGAAAAGCTTCATAATCACCGTAATCACGCTCACCGATGCTCAATGTGAGGGCAACTTCCATCTGCTTGATGCGCTCGATGATGCGGCACATGCGGGACTGGTCGAAGTGCATGTCCTCGCCCGATTGCAATACTATCGTCTGGAAACCGATATCCACTGCACGGCGTGCCGTCTCGACCAACTCATCATCGTCCATTCGGTAACGCTTCACTCCCTTGTTACCACGGCGGATGCCACAGTACAGGCAATCGTTGCGGCAGATGTTGGAAAACTCGATGAGACCTCGCAGGTGCACGTCACTGCCCAATGCAGCCTGCCGCACCTCATCGGCACGGGCATACACCTCACTAGCCTGTTCCACAGTCAGCAGTCTGACGATGTCGGCATGAGAGAGTTCACCTGTATGCGCGGATTGTTTTTTCAATGCAAAACGTAAATTTAATGGCACAAAGATAGCGTTTTTTCACGCACAATGGTTAATTTTGCAACCAGAAATATGAAAACCATTCAAGAAATAAAAGAAATGCTGTCCCGCAGTCAGGGACAAGAGGCCCTTGAGGCCGCCAATGAGATTGTTGAAAACAAGAGTGTCTCACGCGAAACGCTCGCCAATGCCTATTACCTGCGTGGCAATGCTTACCGCCAACAGGGTAACGTGCGCATGGCGCTCAACAGTTACCTTGAGTCCATGGACCTCGACCCCGACGGGCCCGCCGCCGAGGCTTATCGCCACATTCAAGAGCTACTCGATTTCTATAACAAGGATTACTATAATCCGTAATCCTTCTTCTGCTATTCATCCTTCACGCATCACACTCCATAAACCCGTTTATATCAACGGGTTAGAGCGATGATACCCAGTCATAACATTTATTGGTTATTGGCCCTTTACCCGATCGGGGTGTTGGGCAATGAAGGATTTCCAAGATTTTGTACCCCGGGTGCTGAACGGCTTGTTGCGCTCATAGTAGTGGCACATGGCGGCAGCCAGGGCATCGGTCGCGTCGAGCAGATGCGGCATCTGACTCTCATCCAGGTGGAGTGTGCGTTGCAACATCATAGCCACCTGCTCCTTGCTGGCAGCGCCATTTCCCGTAATGGCCATTTTGATTTTGCGAGGCTCGTATTCGGTTATGGGAATCTCGCGATTGAGCGCTGCGACCATCGCAACGCCTTGGGCCCGGCCCAACTTGAGCATCGACTGGACGTTCTTGCCGTAGAATGGTGCCTCGATAGCCATCTCGTCGGGCAGATACTCGTTAATTACGCCGCTCACACGTTCATAGATGTGCCTTAGCCTCATGTAGTGGTCCTCCATGCGGTTGAGCTGCATCACACCCATAACGATGAGTTCAGGCTGCTTGCCGTTAACGCCCAACAAAGCATAGCCCATGACATTGGTGCCGGGGTCGATGCCTATAATGATATTCTCGTACTTTTTCTCCATCACATGTGGCCACAAAGATAGTGCAAGCCGAACACACTGGCAAAAAAACTTGTTTTTAATTGCAAGTGTTGAGGCGAAGCCAAAGATAGTGCAAGCCGAACACACTGGCAAATATATTTGAGAATTTCCAAGGCGCCACCTAATTTCCTATACCTGGCCAAAACTAAAAAACGCCCATCGTGGAGGATGAGCGTTTTTTTAATTTCAAATCACAACCATTACCAGTGACCAGACAGCAGATAGTCGATGAGTTCGGTAACATCGCTGATATTGATGTTGCCGTTATTGTCACAATCAGCATTATCGAGGCTGATTCCAGTAGTAGTCCCAGCCAGCAGGTAGTCGATCAAAGCAGTCACGTCACTGATGTTGATGCTGCCGTTATTGTCCACATCGCCTGGCACGACAGTCACGGGCTCGGTCCATTTTTCAACCACCAGGATTCCGCGGCTCAGGTAGAGCGTCAGGTTATATTTGCCCACAGGAATCCTGAAGGAATTTTCGCCTGCCACAACCGTCAGGTTGGTTCCCAAGCGTTCCTCGTTGATGAGGAAGTTGTTGCTGGTAGCTCCCATGCGATTGCTTGCGATCTCGCTCCACGACGAGGCCAACGCGGTGGTGAAACTGAAATAGCTGTAGCCACCATAGGGATCCACGAAACTGATGGTAGCGGTATATTTCTCGCCATTGGTCGTAGTCATCTCGAAACCGTTGTTGGGTGCCCAACCGGTTGAGTTGATGTTGCCCAGCACATAGACCTTGTCGAAGCTGGCTGCACCAGCGCCGGCATATTTCTCAGTCACGTCAACATAGGTATCAGCAGCAGAATATTTGTAGGTTGCCAGGTCACTGTTAGGATAGATGAAATAGCCGTCACGTGTGAGGCTGATTTCCGATGTCTGGTTCTCAAAACCGCTTTGTCCGTTGCTGAAGACGACATTTACCTGGTCGGTATTGACGTGCAGGCAATACCACTCGATATCGTTCACGGTAACCTTGTCCAAGGTGCTGATTTTCTTGCCTGGCCAGGTGTTGCCCGTCAGGTTATCATCACCGCTCCATGCCCAGATATAGGCATTACTGGATGAGGTCTTCACATAAACGTTGATACCTGTAGTAGCGGCATCGGTGATAGTATAGACATAGTGCTCGATATTCTCGACCTGGTTGCCGTTGAGCACACCCACCTTGAGGGTAGTGTTCTCGCTGAATGTCATAGGTGTCGAAGAACTGATGGTCGGGCTGGAGGGAGTGGGTTCACTGCCATCGGTAGTATAGACAAGGGTAGTGCCGCTCTTGCTGGGTGCAACAGTCAACGACACATTGCCCACATAGTTGCCGGGCTGCTTGCTAACCACGGGATAGCCCAAGATGCTGCCGTCCTTGCCCACATGCTGCCAGTCGATGCCGTAGCTGATGTACAGGTTATAGCCTTCACCGCCCTGCACCAGCGTGTAGCCGTAAGGTGTTCCGTTGAACACGGCTCCGCCTAACTGCAGGTACAGGTTACCACGTGTACCTTCGGTCTCAAGGACATAGCCGCCATTGCTTTCTTGAGCCATGAGGATATCGCTCTGGTTGTGGATACCGGCTGCACGGCGGGCCTTGATACAGTTGTTGATCTCGTCGGTATAAACCAGATAGTGCTTGTAGAAAATGCACGGTGTACCAGGCATTGCCAGGATAAAGGCATTGGCGGGCATCACGTTGGTCTTGAGACAGTCATAGTTCGTGTTTTGGCCTGTATCGTGATTATCGACGAATGTTACCGCATAGCGCTGGTAGTTCTTGTCGGCAGCAAGGCCCTTGTCGTTGAGGGCACTCCATGTGCCACCGGCAAAGGCACTCTGCATCGGGTATTTCAATGCGAAGTCAAACACTGCCGTCTGGATGCGGCCGTCCTGTTTGGTCTCATTCAGCCACCAGCGCAACGTCTCGGCATTGCCGTCCCAATATTCGCCCACCGAGAATGTCGGCTGGCTAGCCTGGTTATACAGTCCCACATAGTAGCCAGAATAACCCTTACACATGTCGTAACGGAAACCATCATAGCCCAGCTCGTCCAAAACATACTTCTGATATGTCTTGACGTTCTTTTGCACGTTAGCACTGGTGTGGTCCAGGTCACGGCTGCCTTCAAAGTTCTCACCCTCGTCGTTGGCACCCGTGGCGGCATAACCCTGCCCAACACATTCATCGGTTTTGCAGATGTCGGCAAGCGACCAGGTCATGCTATAGGACTCGCCAGTTACAGGTCCTGTGACCGTCTCGTTGGCGAAGTCCACCCAACCGGTCTTGCCGCTCTTGTGGTTAATGACCATATCCATGATCACGCTGGTGTTGTGGCTGTGCAACGTTGCAATCATGTTGCGCAGCTGCGACTCGGTACCGAAGCAGGTGTTGTGTTTGAGCCAATACACGGGCATGTAACCCATGCTCTCGGACATGCCGTTGGCATCGACGCTGCCCGAGTTGGGCACCCACACCACATCAAAGTACTGTCCCAGTTCCTGGGCATTCTCGGCCAGCGTGCTCCACTTGGTGGGCTTGTAGCTGTCCCAATAGAAGCCTTGCAGCATCACACCGCCATACATCGCAGGCCAGCCCTTGCCGGCAACCGGGCCACCACCGCCCTCGCGCGTGATGACACAGGTGAGATTGCTCACATTGACAGTAATTTTATAAGTGCCTGCAGGAATGCGGAAAGACACATCAACATTCTCACCCAAAGGATTCATCGGAATCGCCATGCCCAACGACGATGAGTTCACCCAGTAGTTACCTTCGCTCATCGGAGTCAAGCGGTAGGGCAAGATGCTATCCCAATCGTCACTGCTGCTAGCCAGCTTCGTCGAGAACGAGAAATAGCTCACATTGGCATCTTCCTCTGACCACTCGCCATTGAAGGTAACTGTACTAGTGAACACATTGCCATCGGTAGTGCTCATCTCCACGCCTACAGTGGGGTTCCAACTGTTGCCTTCGGCCTCACCCACGATGAAGAGGTGGCCGGTAATGGGATTCACAACGGGATCGCCGCCCTGTCTGGTGATTTTGAAACGCTTGTTATTCGTGTCAAACGTGAAAACATACTCCGAGCCGTTGCCCGTGAAGTAATAAGCGCCATGGTCACCGGCCTTCTGGGTCGTTGTCCAAGTCCCATCAACAGGCACCAGCTTGTTTCCGCTTGTTGGGCCGTAACGGTACTCTTCATTGAATGTGGTCCAGTCGTCATCTGAAGATGCACGACCATCGGCAAACACAAAATACACCTTGCCACTGACGGTCGCCGTGTACTCATACATGCCGTTAGCCTTGGCTGTCATTGCCACGCCGCCGGCAGGGTTCCAACCGCCAAACGGCGCGTCACCCACGATATACATCGCGGCACTGGCCTGTAGTGCCAACAATGACACCACAAGCGCGAGAAAGAATGTAAACGTCTTTTTCATATCCTTTAGTTTTTTACAGTTATGATTTGATTTTGGTTATTCCGATGGTAACAGGCAAGAAGCCTCGTTTGCTTTAGCGTCCCCAAAGTTAGTGATTCCCTCCCACATTAATTACACTCCCCCACTCCACATCCCACAAAAAACCGCGCAAACGATTGCATTTTCACCACGTCGCTCGCATCTCACTTTTTTAGCCCATCAACGTTGCCTCAATGGCCTTTTTGATTTATTTTTGCCCTATAAATGTGTTTTTTCAATGCGCGAATGTTATGATGAAACATAGGATCAGAATAGGTTTGATGCTGACTGCCATGCTTTTGTCTTTGGCAACGGCAGCCCAAGTCTTTGAGCAGGACAATATCTACTATCGCATCGACAGCTGCAGCGCCATCGTCTCCTGCGGTATGTATCCCTATATCGGTGATGTAATCATTCCTGAAACTATCTCCCGCAACGATACGGTTTATCCTGTCATCGCTATAGACCGGGCAGCCTTTCGTGATTGCTCCGACCTCACAAGTGTCTCTATTCCCCGAACAGTCACTGCTATCGGAGAACATGCCTTTGCCGGCTGTACGGCACTTGACAGCGTGGACATCAGCGATCTGGGCATCTGGTGCGGCATCGACTTCTCGTCCGAGACCGCCAATCCCTGCTATCACGCTCACCGCCTGTTCCTGGAGGGAATGGAGATTGTAGACCTGGTGATACCTGATTCGGTATCGGAAATCAGTTCATTCGCGTTCTCAGGCTGCACATCCATCGACAGCGTTATCATTCCCGGCACGGCCACAACAATCGGCGCGGCGGCGTTCAGCAACTGTTCATCGCTCACGTCCATTCACGTTGACAGTTCCAATCCTGTCTATGACTCCCGCGACAGCTGCAATGCGATCATCAAGACAGCCAGCGGCAGGCTGATTGCCGGTTGCCGCAACACGGTTATTCCACCAACAGTCACCGCCATCGGCGATTGGGCTTTCTATGCCTGTACAAACCTCACCAGCATATACATCCCTAACTCGGTAACCGAGATAGGCTTTGAAGCCTTCTACCGATGCTCGTCCCTCAACGGCGTGAATATCCCCAATTCGGTCAGCATCATCGGTTATCAGGCATTCTACGGTTGCACATCCCTCAGGCAGATCCAGATTCCAGCCAGCGTAAGGGGCATCGGAGAATCAGCCTTTGAATACTGTCCCTCACTCAGCAGCATCAGTGTGGCGAGCGGCAATTCCAGGTATGATTCACGGAACGAATGCAACGCCATCATCGAGACTGGTGACAACACGTTGCTGGCAGGGTGCTGCAATACCGTTATACCTCCGACTGTAACTGCGATAGGCGATTTTGCCTTCTCGGGATGTTCAACGCTTTCCGGTATCGATATTCCCGTTGGCGTGACCGCTGTGGGTGATTACGCCTTCAGGGGTTGTTCCGCCCTGCGCAACGTCACACTTCCCACAGGGCTTACCAGCATCGGCGCATCGGCATTCTTTGAATGCGCAGCACTCGGGCAAGTGGAGATTCCTTCCACAGTGGAGTCGATCGGTGGTTTTGCGTTTGAGCGATGCCCAGCAATCCACAGCATGAGCGTGGCAAGCGGCAATGGCGTCTATGACTCCCGCGACAGCTGTAACGCCATTATCGAGACCGCTACCAACAAACTGATAGCAGGCTGCATGAACACGGTTATCCCTGAAACCGTCAGAGCCATCGGCGACAATGCCTTCAGCGGGTGCTTCATGCTCACTAGGGCCATCATTCCTAAATCGGTCACCACAATCGGCCACTATGCATTCATGGGATGTACTTCCTTGTCCAACATCGACATTCCGGGCACCGTAGCCAGCATCGGTGATGCGGCATTCAGCGGTTGCTCTGCCCTTACCGCCATCGACATTCCTAATTCGGTCATTTCCATCGGACAAGCAGCCTTTGGCGGATGTGGGTCATTGGAAAGCATCAGCCTTCCCAAATCAGTTACCGCGATTGGCGACCTTGAGTTCTTCGGTTGCACCATGCTCAAGGCCATCAGCATTCCTCAGACTGTCACGTCCATTGGAACGGCAGCATTCAGGGGATGCTTGTCCCTTGAGAGCATCAACATTCCCAAATCAGTCACTGCAATCGGCAGTTCCGCATTCAGGGAATGTCCCTCGCTGTCAAGCATCACTGTAGCCCGAGGCAATCCCAATTATGACTCCCGCAATGGCTGTAACGCCATCATCGAGACGGCTACCGGCACGCTGATTGCCGGCTGCCGCAACACCGTCATCCCGACGACGGTCAAAGCTATCGGTTACGCCGCCTTTGACGGATGTGTGCTGCTCAGTGCCATCACCATCCCTGGTAGCGTGACGGCCATAGGACGAAAAGCCTTCAACAATTGTCCCGCCCTGACAGATGTTGTTTGCCTCATCCCTGACCCCACCCTGGTCGCCACATCACGTGACACCTTCCTGCTGCCGTCGGGACAGTACGGCAACCGTACCCTCCACGTCCTGTTGTCATCCATATCAGCGTATCAAAGTCTCGCTCCTTGGAGCGAGCAATTCGGGAACATTGTAGAAAATGCTCCCTCAACCCGAAACTAACGTCAAAAAAATCACTATCTTTGTCGCAATAAAAAGAATGTAACATGAAAAAGCTGGTAATTTTTGACTTGGACGGAACGTTGCTCAATACCATCGAAGACCTTGGGCAAGCCGCTAATTATGCGCTGGAACGACACGGCTATGCCACTCACAGCATGGCCAGTTACCCCTATTTTGTAGGCAATGGCGTGCGACGCCTGATGACGCGTGTGCTGCCTGAGGATGCCCGCGACGACGAGAACGTGGACCGTGTGCTAAGCGACTTCCTGGAATACTATGACGTGCATTGCATCGACTACACTAAGCCCTACAACGGCATGCCCGAACTCTTGCAGGACTTGCGCGACATGGGCGTGGAAATGGCCGTGGCAAGCAACAAGTACCAAAAGGCGGTGGACAAAATCATCAACCATTACTTCCCTGACATCAACTTCGTCGCCATCGAGGGGCACCGCGAGGGCGTGAATGTCAAACCCGACCCCAGCGTGATTTTCTCGATTCTTGCCAAGGCCAAGGTCGCCAAAGCCGATGCACTGTACATCGGTGACAGTGGCGTTGATATGGAAGCGGGACGACGCGCCTGCATCGACACAGTGGGTGTGACATGGGGATTCCGAAGCAAGAAGGAACTCGTCGAGTATCATGCCGACGCTATCGTGAATAACCCCATCGATATCCTCGATATCGTCGAAAACGGCATCCGCATCAGCTAAAACCTAACACCTAACACCTAAAACCTAAAATTATGAACTGGTTAACTGAATTATTCATCGGCAACAGCGTGGCGCACACCATTTTCATCTATGCCATCGTTATCGCCATCGGTGTCCTCTTGGGCAAGGTGAAAATCTTCGGCATTTCACTGGGAGCAACATTTGTCCTCTTCTGTGGCATACTGGTCGGGCACCTTGGTGTAGAAGTGGATCACGCGACGCTCAAATTTATCCAGGAATTCGGACTCATCCTGTTCATCTTCTCCATCGGCCTGCAGGTGGGACCCAGCTTTTTCTCATCGTTCAAGCACGAGGGCATCCAGCTCAACGGCGTTGCCATGCTCATCGTGGGCCTCAACGTGGTAGTGGCACTCGCCATCTACTTCATTGCCGGCAACATCTCCATTACCGACATGGTGGGCGTGATGAGCGGTGCCGTGACCAACACACCCGGACTGGGTGCTGCCCAGCAGGCACTCATCGAGACCGTGGGCGACCGTGCCGGCGACCTCAACGAGTCGATGGCACTGGGATATGCTGCCGCCTATCCCCTGGGTGTCATCGGCATCATCCTGTCGATGGTACTGTTAAAGGCTTTCTTCAGCATCAATGTAGATAAGGAAATCGACGAAATAGAGCGCGAGAAAGAGGACAGCCAGCTCAAGCCCCACGTGATCACCTATCAGGTGACCAACAAACTCATCGACGACATCCCCGTGACACGCCTGCACAGTATCATCGACCGCAACTTCACTATCTCGCGCATGAAACGCGCCGATGGCACCGTCTAGAGTCCGCAGGGCGAGACCATCATCCGCAAGGACGACGTGCTGCGCATCGTCATGAGCGCACACGACCAGGACATCTTCGATGCCATCATCGTGCCTCATGTGGACTTTGACTGGCAACTCGAAACATCGCCCAAGGGCATCGTGAGCAAGCGCA
>JAEEGL012580863.1_pt1 | contig 16851 bp, 12 predicted proteins | sample 9134231 | NCBI WGS metagenome assembly JAEEGL01 (sample SAMN16246548, study PRJNA631951) | gut metagenome | biome: gut microbiome; feature: rumen; material: fiber-attached | host: Bos | place: Iran: Karaj | collected 2018-10
ACTACTGATGAAGCGGATTACTCTGATACTCATGAACTCCCTGACTCCATAGAATTTACAAGTTTGGGGAGTTTGACTATGGTGTTTGGAACGCTTTTTGCTATGTTGCACGGCAAAAACAATAAAACTGTGACGATTATGAACAATTTTCAGCAACTCATCGCGGGCGACAAGCCCGTTCTGGTCGATTTCTTCGCCACTTGGTGTGGTCCTTGCAAAATGATGCACCCCATTCTCGAAGATGTGAAAGCCAAAGTGGGCGACAAGGCCACCCTCATTAAAATCGATGTGGAGCAGGCCGAGGATCTGGCCATGCAGTATCGCATTCAGGCAGTGCCTACGCTCATGATTTTCAAGAATGGCGAAGTGGTGTGGCGCGGTGCTGGTGTACAGGACGCAGCTACCCTCACAACCACCCTCAGCCAGTTCACCTGACAGGTTTGAAAACATTGAATCAAGGGTGTTTTTTCACTTGGTCTCTATTTATTTTTGGTCAAGTGACGAAAAAGTATTAACTTTGCAACGCTTTTTCAGCAAGATGCTTGGTTTGGAGTGTTATCTGTCACGATAACAGCCAAATGCAAGGAATCTGGTTCCGTAGCTCAGTTGGATAGAGCAACAGCCTTCTAAGCTGTGGGTCTTGGGTTCGAATCCCAACGGAATCACATATTTATATGGCAAACGGTTGACTTTCACCCGCTTGCCATTTTTATATATTGATTTTTGGCGACTTTTTGGCGATTTAGTTGCATCTACAACATTTTTTTGTGATTTTTGTGTGTTTTCATGGTGATAATTGGGTTATGTGTTCAAGTGTTCACGTTCACGACAAAAATATGTGAACATCGTAAATAAAATGAACACCGTGAACACCGTGAACGCTATGAACATCGTGAACATGAAAAAAGCATTGCCAGACCTCACGCCCGACAATGCCATATCACAAATAAATATTGACTTTCGTCAACTATGCCACAAAGATAGCAATTTCAACCCGTATCACAAAATGATTTCGTCATTGCCTGATAGGTCAACCCGGTGTCAGCTCTTCTGGTGAGAACCCATATTTCGCCCTATAACTGCAATAGCATTGCCAATCAGTTTTCATGCGAATGTCGTCATACTTCATTCCGTTTGCCTTGAGATAACACTCATGTCGTGCGTTTTCTCTTGCCCGTTTTGCGGTGTCGCTCTCATCGTATTCACGTCTTATGGTTTGCCATATCTTGTTTTGTTCCTCTGACCTCACCCGTGATAGTATAGTACCGTCATATATGCTAATACGAAAGTCAATTAATTCTTGATAAATAGATATATTCCGTTTTGCATGGGGCAAGTTTTGCGCATCGGAGGGTCGCATCTGCCTTAATTCATCACGATGGCGGTATTCAAAAAAATACTCATATCCATGCGGGCGACAAACAAGTTCAATGGCATCTTCTTTGAAAAGCATATTTTCTTCAACCTTGACTTTTGTCAAGTAGCGCATTTCCTCATCTTCAACGGCAATGAAATAAACCCAAAAGTATTTTGGTGGTTCATAGCCTTTCCCGTTCAAATAATCTTTTATCAATGCTCTTTTATCGTTAGTTTCCATTGCAGTCAACTCCCATGCCGTGAAGATTCATGATTTTTTCCGCTATTATATCAATCGCCTCATCTGGTGCATTGTCAATGTACTCCGCAAGAGCAATGCGCTCCGCATCAATCTTTGCGTTGAGGTCGGCTTGGGTCTGCTTTGGTATGACATATTGCATCAGTCTTTCAAAGAGTGCGACCCGCTCTTTGGGCAACATCGTTTGCAAGTCATCTTCAATTTGCTCACGATTTTTGTCTATGAGCATAGTCAACCACTCTTTCACCGTTTCCGTACTCTTGTTTTTCGCCCCCTTTGGTCTGCCATTGGGGTTGCCCGATTGTCCTTTTTTGAATGCCATATTACATTGTTTTTATATTGTTATTTACAATAGTCAGCACATCATTGTTGATGGAGACCAACTTTAATTTTTTGCACCTCGTCAGCAACTTATTGGCAACTTTCGTGTAGATTTGGAAATGACCACACAAACAAGTTGTGAACACCGATGGCATGGTGGCTTTGCCGTGCCAATCAGCGAACCACACACAAAAGTCCATCAGTTCATTGTTGGTTATCTCATCGCTCATCATAGTTCATGACCTCCAAAGTCAAGTGAATTGATGAAATCAATATCGGGATAGTGTTGCAGAAACAAGTCGCCAATGTCATCGCCCTGGTTGCGTGCCTCTCGCTCCATGATGGAGGCAATTCTCAACCTCCCGAATATTCGGCGCATCTGCTTGCCTTTTTCGTTCCATTCATCAAACTTTCCATTGTCGGGGAACAATACCACGTCACGCCCTCGCAATGGCTCGCACATCTTGGCGGTGAGGTTTCCACAACCACCACAAGCCAGAGTAATGCAGTCGCCGAAAACACCGCTTGCAATGATGGCGGTTTTCTCACTCTCCACGATGGAAATGGTCATGTCGGGGTATTTTGCCAATAGGTGTTCCCCGAATAGGCATTGCGATAGGTTGAAATTAGTCAACGACATCGCCGTGTGAACCCATGTAATGCGATTATACGGCTCTTTCACGCGCTTGCCATTGTCGGGGTTGTACTGCATTATCTTGCCACCATGAATGCGCCCATATCGGTCTACTTGCCAAAATACCGTTGAACTATCCCAATGCTTTGATGTGCCAATGTAGTAGTCGGCAACCATCTGGTTGACCAACTCCACGCCAAACACGCCGTTAAGGAATGTGACGAGGTGATTGCGATGGCTCCGGGTTGCAGATACTGACCTCTTAAAAATGTCGGGGTCAATAAAGCATGGTGGCGATTGAGGCTTGAATATTGGTTGGGGGGTGCGATGAGGAACACCCATGCCAATCAAGTCGTGTTCCTCAAAAAACTTGTGTGGTGGGTAGTGATATGCGCATTTATCTGCACGGTCACACTTGCCAACGCCCTTGTCAAGAATGTTTCCGTAGGTGTCCACATAGCACACGAAAGTTTTATGCCCACATTCAGGACAAACCCATTTGCCTCGTTTCGCCAAACTATATTTGAATTGTTTCATCTTCGTTGGTTTTATATTCACGGTGTTCACGATATAAGTATGAACACCGCGAACAAGTGAAAATTATTTTTTTAGATACTTGTTTACAGTTCCAATGCCAATCCCCAATTCGTCTGCAATTTGGCGTTGCGACTTGCCCTTGCTATTCAAAAGTATGGTTTGTTCAATTAGATTGGTGCGCTCGTCATCTCCGAATGAACGCAAATGTTCGCTCTCGCTCCCGTAGCCAATAAAGCGGAATTGCAGATAATTGTTTGGCTTACATATCTCACATACAATCACATTGTCGTCATTGTATGCAAATGATAGATTTCGTTGTTTGATTTCTTTGATGTAGCGAATGGCTTTGTCTTTTGTACTTTCTCCAATAGCGAAACATCCATCGCAAAAGTTCATCAACATTTTGCTACCTTGTAAGTCGTTTTTGGTGATAGGATTTGACAAATTGCGCTTTGGGGTGTGCGCTAGAACCAGAATTGAAAGGTGGTATTTGCGCCCAAATGCTAGCATCCATTTCATCAATGGCAATGCGTCTTTGGCTTTTTCCGTTTCACGGCTCAAATATGTAAGGTTGTCAATAATAACCACCTTTGCGCCGTACTGCAAAACAATTTGTTCTAATGATAGTTTTACATAATCCTCAAAGTCGCACCCATCGGGATAGTCATCGGCATCGGGATTGATTTCAACCCGCATCAGGTTAGGCGAGAATTGGTAATGTTCGCCATTCTCCCCTCTATAACGTATCTCAAATTGTTTGTCACTCAACTCAAAGTCGCAATATACAACCATTTGAGGTTTCGCACCCATCTCCATGCCCATGACATTGCGCCCTTTGCTAATGCCATCGGCAATTTGAACTGCAAGAATTGATTTTCCCAAATTCGTGTCTGCAAACATTATGCAGACCTCATGCTCAAACCAGAGCTGACCGAATAGTTTTTGCGGTGTTGGTCGGTTTTTTGCCTCATCAATGAATTGGTTTGCAGATTTGATCGTGAACAATCCAACATTCGGGTTATCCCCCGGATTGTCAGTAAAAGAGAAATTCGGTTGCGGTTCTTCGTCTATGTTCATGGTGCAAGTCGCATCGTTAGACGATGGTGTGAAGATAGGTTGCAATGGGTGTTCAATCTTTGCCAAATCTTCATCTCGCTTAATGCGAAAAGCCTCTTCAAGTTCATCGGCATTCGTTTGGCAAAGTGGAATTGTTTCAGTACCTTTGCATTGGTCATTGGGGGCGTTCTGCGCCCTTTTTTCGTCTTTCATGATACAACTCTCCTCTGGGCGTTATCGCCCTCTAAAATGCGCTTTATGTCGCTCATGCGGTAACGGCGTTTGCCCCCCACATTGAGCGGTACAAGATAACCAGACTTTTGCCATCTCCACAATGTCGCTTGTGACACGTCAAGAATCTCCATGACCTTTTCACGGCTCGGATAGGTTTCGGCGTTCTGGTCGGCAATCATCTGCTCCAACTCATTTTTTGCTTCTGCTATCAATAGAGTGTTAGCCTCAACCAAATCACTCAATTTGACCGAGACCATCATATCAGGAAATGATTTGGCAAGTTCCAAAAGTGCGATTTTTGTTTCGCTCATAGATGTATATTGGGAAACGCACCATTCTTGTTTTATGCGTTGTTGCTCACGCAATCCGTTCCCCGGTGGTTCAGTTCAGGTCATCGCAACGATATGCCTCAAATGAACGACATTGCAAAATTACATTGGCAAAAGGTGTTGTCAAGTGGTGCAAGTGGTGCGAATAAAAAACCTATCAAAGCGCAATGCCTCAATAGGTTGTGACCACTTTGTTAGTGGTGCAAGTGGTGCAAAAGTGGTGCAATTATATCAAATCCCTTAATTCTTTTTCAAAGTTGCCTAATGTTTCACGGTTGGGATTGGTGATTTTTTTCTTTTCTTTGCCTAAATTTTTTGCGACAATATTAATCCATTCGGGTTTGTAGTGTTCTTTGAGATGGCGAATGACACAACGCAATTGGTTTCGTTTCCCTGATTCCCATAATGTGTTCATGTGGGCGTGACCAATGCAATTGCAAAACATTTCCTCATCTACATGATTGATTACTTCCCTATCTTTTAAGAATAAGTATAACGCCAAAGCGTCAAACTCAATGGTCGGTGTGAAGCTCTCCATGTGAGAGAAATCAGGTTTTGAGGTGTCAGCGTTTGCACCCTCTGCAACTTGAGTGTGGGGCAATGGTTGGTATTCGTCTGGGAATACGGTGCGCCCAAATTCCTCAACCATGCCCTCGCACCTACCTCTAAACCCACCACAATCGGCAACAATACTTTTCATTTGATTGTAGACTTCTTTTATATTGTCTACAATGCCCGGATTGTCCTTGATAAATCTTGCCATGTAATTGCGCTTTGAATGTATGAATGTGATTGCATCGCAACACCTCTGGGGCGTGTCGGCAGATTCCATCATTTTGACCGCAATAGTCAAGTATATATCCCCGCCAATATCCGTGTGGTCGGCAAACCACTCTTTCAGCCATTTCACTTTGATTTCGTTTAATGGTTGTATGCTCTCGCTATTTGCGAGTAACAACTCATCTTCAATGTCATGGAGAGATATTTCATGTTTTTTGCGCCATTCGTCACAATCAGGTGTTGCAAATTCGTGCGACAATACCGCATTGAAAACAACTTTGTCAGTCGCTGAAATGAGTTTTAAAACCACATCATTGCACCAACAACGAAACAACGATGTCGGCGATTTTCCAAAACGCTCAATGCATATTCTATTTATTTCGGCAATTTGTTCATGTGTCAATTTGCTTTTCATTGTTGCAGTATTTTTTTGATGATTGATATTTCTTTGATTTCGTCAATGGGCAACTCAATGGTCATGTCGGGGTTGAACATGTGCATTTTTAAAAACAAACCATGCTCAATGTCCACGAACTGTTTCACTAATGCGTGATTGATGTTTAGTGAATTGGGAACACATGGCACAACCAAAATGATTTCATTCTGGAATGATTGCCAATTGTTGAAGAATAACCGCCTCCCAACGCGCTCACACAATAGCAAGTCGCCATCTTTGATTTTCATCGGGCAATCGTCATGGTTGAGGCAATCGCCCTTAATAGTGATGGCAAAATATTCATTGCCGGGGTTGTAGTCGCCTATCATGGCGGTGTCAATCTTGACGTATGGGATTGTGTCGTTTCTCATATTTCGTTCTTTTTTTGTTCACAATGTTCATGGTGTTCACACCCACCCGTGAACGTGAACACCATCGTTATTAATTTATCAAATCAACCGCTTTCCTTTTTGCGTCACGTTCAATGTTGCGATAGCGAGCAAACTCTCTGCTACCCTCAACGTGTCCACTCATGGAACTAATCAAGTTGGGGTCTTGGATTTGGTTGTATAGCAATCCAACGAATGTGCGCCGTGCGAGATGGCTACTTGCAACCTCATAGAGTGGTTTGCTCTCTTGTTCCCCTGAAATGGGGTTAAGTACCGAGACCAAACGATTAATGCCACAAGCCTTGAGAATGTCTTTGATGGCATAATTGTATTTTTGTGCAGAAATGAACGGCAAGAGCGGGTCGTGGTTTCCTTTGTTCTTGTATGCCGATAAGTCAACATTATCGTATTTTGCGAGTATAGACCTTGCACGCCCGTTCAATGGAACTTCAACGGTGGTTGGCTTGTCCTTTATTGTCTTTCTTGGAATGTACTGAATTTGACCATCAACAACATTGTCATGCGTCATCATGAGCAAGTCGCTCACACGGCAACCAATAAGACATTGAAAAATAAACACGTCACGCTGACGTGCGAGATGTGGCGTTGCAGTCAGGTCAAAGTCGGCAATCTTATTGCGCTCGTCAAGTGTGAGTATTATCGGCGTGCCGTACTTTTCCGCTTTGATTTCCACACCATCAAAAGGTCGGTTGCTTGTGTAACCCTCTTTGTTCAGCCAGAGGAAAAACCTTTTAAACCTTTTCTTGAGTCCTATCGTGTAGTTATGACCTCTTTCGCCAATGGTTGAATGGTCGTGTTTTCTGGTTATTTCAGTCGGGAAAGTGCTTGTTAATTGTTTATATAGTTTAGGAAATTTCTCTTGATAGCGACATTCGTTTTTGATATAATCAAAGAAATCGTTAATGGTGTCCTTTGTGATGGTGTCAATGTCAAGAGTGAAATCCTTATCACGTTTTGCCCGGACAAATCCTTGATAACGACCCAATGCTCTCTCAATAATGCGGAATGATTTTGCCGTACCTTTAGGATAATCTTTGACCGACAAGAAAAGTTCAAACAACTCAAAAAATGACCGTTGAGGTTGTTGTGCCTCATCGGTAGCGGTTTGGAAATTGAACCCACCAATAAGTGATTTCAACCAATCTTTCGCCACATTGCTTTTGTCAATGGTTTGGAACTTGGATTGCACCAACGAAACGATTTGGTTGAGGCGGTCGCTTTTGCTCTGCAATTCGGCTTGCAACTGTTTGCGCTCATCGGTGAGCAATCGCCAATTGGGGATTTCAATGCTCTGGGTGTCACCATCCCAATAATCGGGGTGAACAAATACATTGGTCTTTGCTCTCTGGTTGACGCGCCCATGAAAGAAACGGATTAGAACCTCATGTTGTGAGGTGATTTTGTCGGTCTTTGCCGATAGTGTTAACTGAATTGTTGCCATGATGTCAATATTTATTTGTTTGTGATGGTACAAATATAGGCATTTTTGGCGACTTTTTGGCGATTTCATTGAAAAAAAATGAAAATTGGCGAAAATGCTTGAAATAATTGAATCAAGTGTAAATAATTGGTGCATATCTTATTAAAAACGGAACATGCCAACAATTGAGGTTTCTGCAAAAATATGGGTTTTCAACAATTGAAGTCCCAACGGAATCACAAAAAAAGAGGAGAGAAAAGATAACAAAAACTTGTTTTTAGTTATCAACGCTCTCCTCTTTTTTTGATTGAATAGCCCGTGGCAGGGCGAGGGATATTCAATCCCAAAAAACCTATGATAAACCACTTAATCTTAAAAGATAACGAAAGCTTGCTTTCAGTTTCGAAGCTCGCTATTTTTTTGATTGAATAGCCCGTGGCAGGGCGAGGGATATTCAATCCCAACAAACCTAAACTCAATCCCAAAATACGCATTTAAAACAAGCAGAGCAGGCGCAACAACAGCACCTGCTCTACTATTTAACTATTTAACTATTCTACTGCTCTACTAGTTTACTGTTCTACTTTATTGACATCAGCTGTTCATGATGATGTCGATGAGGGCGGTGATGTCGCGCACATCAATATCGCCGTCACCATTCACATCGGCACGCGGGTTGTCCGTGATCGAGTTCATGATAACATCGATCAGGGCAGTGATGTCGCGCACATCCACCTCGCCGTCGCCGTTCACATCGCCTGGCTTGCCAGCAGGTTTCTCGGTAAAGTAGCCCGGGCAGTCGGGGCCGCCATCGATGCGGGCATACTCCTTATCGTCGTGGTTGGCATTATAGGTTGTGCCCATGCCGCCCACCAGTGAGAGGCACCTATTGAACATATTGCGTGAATTATTAACACTCTCGGTGCTCCACCCAGTTCCGGCATAGATAGTGCGCAGGCCCGAGCAGTAGCTGAACATTGTGTTCATATAGGTGACATTGGCGGTGTTCCAGCCTGAGACATCGAGCGTGGTCAAGTTGTTGCACTTGTAGAACATTGAGACCATATCGGTGACATTGGCGGTGTTCCACCCCGAGAGGTCCAGCGTGGTCAGGCCCGAGCAGCCGTTGAACATTAAGCGCATATTTGTGACATTCTGGGTGTTCCACCCCGAGACATCGAGCGCGGTCAGGCCCGAGCAGTTGTTGAACATATTGTTCATATCGGTGACATTCTCGGTGTTGAATCCTGAGATGTTGAGTGTGGACAGGCCCGAGCAGCCATCGAACATATAGTCCATATCGGTGACATTGGCGGTGTTGAATCCCGAGATGTCGAGCGAGGAGAGATTGTTGCAATTATGGAACATATATCTCATGTCAGTAACATTCTCGGTGTTCCAGCTTGAGATGTTGAGCGAGGTGAGGCTTGAGCAAGCCGCGAACATAAAGTTCATGTTGGTGGCATTGGCAGTGTTGACACTGTCCAGGTCAATGCTTGTGCAGTTACTGAAATAATAATAGAACAAACCCGAGCAGTCGCCCGTGAAGCTCACTTTACTGGTGGCGGTAACGCTCTTGACGGCCGATGTTGGCACATCTTTGCCCCACTTGTTGTCGTTGTTGAACTCGCCCCAGAGCAGGGTCAGCTCACCGGTCGTGCTGTCGTAGGTGTAATCAAAAAGTCTCCAATGGGCGGTATAGGTGATATTGCCCCAGCTACCTTGATGGATAGTGACAGCAGGATTTGGCGTGGAACTGTTGTCTCTGGTCCAACCCAAAAAGATACCATCCTCACGAACAGGATTGATAAGCGTGAAATCAGGCGTTTCAATCGTGTAGGTGGAAGGGTTGCTTTGTCCTGCAGGCAGCGTTCCGCCATCGAGGTTGTAAGTGATAGTGTAGGTTTCTAGTGACCAGTTGGCGGTATAGCTGAGGTTGCCCGTGGTACCAGTAGGAATGGTGACGGTGGTCTGTGGTGTGTTGCCGTTACTGCCTGTCCAGCCCTTAAAAGTGTAGCCATCGCGAACAGGTTGGTTCAGCGTAATGGGAGCACTAAATTCAGTGTAGCTGGTGGGATTGCTTTGTCCTGACGGCATAGAGCCGCCAGCAAGATTATAGGAGATGGAATATGTGCGGCCGTCCAAGTTTATGTCGAAGTCATGACTGATGGTGCCGGGGAAAACATTGCCTGCCCAGTCGGTAATAGAACCGCTAAAGCTGTTCACTTTGAAAGTGCCGGTAGCACTTAGGCTGATAGTACCACTGAAGGTGAGCACATTAGAACCGTTACCAGCAACATAGGTGAGCGTTCCCCAAGTGGTGTTTAAGGTGGTAGAGCTGCTGGCTTTAACCATCTCATTGAAGGGCACACTCACATAGATGGTATTGCCCTTACAGTGCTTGCCACCTGAGACCTTGCAGTTGTCTATCCTGTAAGGAGCGTTTTGATCTACCAATGCCATTCGAGCCCTTATATTTTTGAAATACCAATTATCATCGTAGTTGCCTGCCGCATCAAAACGGACATAAAAATGGTTGTTATATGGCTTAAAAACCAGCGAGCCAGTGGTGCTTGGCCTTTCGGCATTACTATTGAACTTTTGCTGCCAAAGATAGCTGTTGTCATAGTCAAACTCATAATGGCTCAAGTTCGCATCCACTTCGGCCTCTTTGTTTTCGTAATCATAGCGGTGGGGGAAGAACTGGTAATGTTCAGAGGTTGTGACGCCACTTTTGCTCAACTCAAAGCATGCTTTATAGGTTGAGATATCAGGGTCGTTGACTGCACCATCGGGGTCAATATCGTCATAGTGATTGTAGTCCGTTTCGATAATCTGGATATACTGATAGCCATCGTTCTCTTCTTTTTGGGCGAAATAGACAGTGGCATATACCTTCATGCCCAATACTATTTCGGCATAGTAATTCGGTATATAAGATTCAAAACTTGCTATACCTGCTTTAAAGCCATAGAGACCCTGACCGTATCCGGCATCTGTAACCTTAACCCATCCTCCTCCTGGGTCATGATAAAACGGGGCCGCATCAATATACTTGTTGCCCTCTCCCGACTTGATGTCGCCGTCATCATTGAAATATACCAGATCAGTGACACTTTTGTTCAAATAAGTGTCGATGAACTGGTGGCTACTGGGGAATGGCATGTCACGGTTCTTGTAGGCCAACAATGAGCCGTTTCCATCAAGCAACTCAAAACGGTAAGTGCGCGCTAAGCCTGTCTGAATAAAGTACATCATTGACCAATCATTATATGAATTGACTGTGCAAGGTGTTTCACTGACAGGGATTGTCTTTTGGGCTTCGTCGCCAGTGAAGATAAGCTCACCAGTTCGCTCGGTGTAATTCACTCCTGCGAAGGCTGAGAGACTCACCGTGCGGTAATACACTGTCTCGTTGCCAGAACCGTTACGGGTAATGATGAAATTATTGCCGACGGTATCCACCGAGAATGTGCTCGCCCACGCCGTCATTGCCGTGAGCAGAGTGAATAAAATAAATAATATCTTTTTCATAATATGGTAAGTTTTTAGGGTTTGAATCTGTTATTGCTTTAGCTGTTCATGATGATGTCGATGAGGGCAGTGATGTCGCGCACATCAATATCGCTGTCACCATTCACATCGGCACGCGGGTTGTCGGTGATCGAGTTCATGATAACATCGATCAGGGCGGTGATGTCGCGAACATCCACCTCGCCATCATCGTTCACATCACCAGGCACAACCACCGGGGCATTAGCGTCGGTGAAGTAGCCTGGGCTGCTGGGGCCGCCGTCGATGTGGGCATATTCCTTGTCGGTGTGGCTGGGGTCATAGGTTGTGCCCATGCCGCCCACCAGTGAGGTGCAGCCGTAGAACATGCTATTGGAGTTCAAGGCAATCTGTGTGGTCCATCCTCCACCGACACAGATGGTCCTCAGTTTTGAACAGCCGAAGAACATCCTACTCATATCTGTGCCATTGCGGGTGTCCCAACCCGAGAGGTCGAGCCTTACGAGACTTGAGCAGCCTTCGAACATGGAGTACATTGTGTAAACCATAGAGGTGTTGAAATTCGAAACATCGAGGGAATTCAAGCTTGTGCACGATTTAAACATGGAGTTCATGATATTTACATTGCCAGTATTCCAGTTCGAGAGGTCGAGCGATGTCAGGCTTGAGCAGTTTTCGAACATTCCCGATATGTTGATGACATTGCTGGTGTTGACATGATTCAAGTCCATGCTTGTGCAATGGGTGAAGCCCTTGAACAGCTCCGAGCAGTCGCCCATGAAGTTCACCTGATTAGTGGCAGTAACGCTTGTGACATTATTGGCAATCACCTCGGTGCACCACTTGTTGTCCGTGTTGAACACGCCCCAGTTGAGCGACAGTGCGCCCGTGGTGCTGTTGTAGGTGTAACGCGGCATACTGGCGGTTAAGTAGCCGGGAAGGTCAATACCGCCGTCAATGCGGGCATATTCCTTAGTTGTGTGGTACATGTCATAGGTGGTGCCCATGCCGCCCACCAGCGATGTGCAGTCATCGAACATATATCCTGACATAGTAACTTTCTTGGTGCTCCAATCCAAGCCAACGATGATGGTGGTCAAGTTTGAGCATCCAGCGAACATGCTCGTCATGCTGGCGACATTGCCAGTGTCCCAACCCGAGAGGTCGAGTGAGGTAAGACCAGTACATTCAAAGAACATATAGCCCATATTGGTGGCGTTGGAGGTGTTCCAGCTTGAGATGTTGAGCGAAGTCAAACTCCCGCACCATCGGAACATATAGCTCAAGTCGGTGACTTTGCTGGTGTTCCAGTTCGAGAGGTCAAGCGAAGTCAAGGAATCGCAATTTGAGAACATGCCTTCCATGTTGGTTACATTGGCGGTATTCCAGTTCGAGATATTGAATGACTTCATGCTTGAGCAATAGTAGAACATGCCAGCCATGTCGGTGACATTGCTGGTGTTCCAGTTCGAGATGTTGAGCGTGGTTAAGGCTTCGCATTGCAAAAACATATCGCATGCACTCGTCATCGCACTGGTGTTGACAAGATTCAAGTCCATGCTCTCACAAGATTCAAAGTTATAGAACAGCTCCGAGCAGTCGCCCGTGAAGCTCACCTCACTGGTGGCTGTGACGCTCGTGACATTTTCCTCATCCACATCGTTGCCCCACTTGTGATCCTTGTTGAACTCGCCCCAGAGGAGGGCCAGTTCACCGGTGGTGCTGTCGTAGGTGTATTGTGGCGGGTCGGTTATTGTGGCAGTGATGGTGACATCATCTAACGGCATCTCAAAGGTGTTGTCCTCGATAGCGGTGCCGTTCACGGCAAAGACGACTATTTTGCCGTCGGGCACATTGCCGTTGTAGGTGAGGGTGACAGTGGTGCCAGCGGCGTAGTAGGCAGTATCGACAATTGTGAAAAGAGGGGTTGCCGAGGCTGTCACATCTTCAGGCAGAGTGAGCGTGAACACACCGGTGAAATAGCCCGGTTGCTCTGCGCCGTGGTCAATGCGGGCATAGGTCTTGTCGATATGATTGTTGTCGAAGGAAGTTCCCATGCCGCCCACCAGATTGTTGCAGGTCATGAACATAGTAGGCGAAGAAACGACTTTCTTGGTACTCCAGCTTGTGGTAACATAGATGGTGGTGAGTTGATTGCACATTGCAAACATGGTGTTCATTTCGGTTACATTGCCAGTGTTCCAACCAGCGAGATTGATTGATTGAATCATAGTGCAACCCATAAACATCGAGAACATATCGGTGACTCGGCTGGTGTTCCACCCCGAGAGGTTGAGTGGGCTTGTGCTATAGAAACCACTAAACATATTACTCATGTTGGTTACATTGCCAGTGTTCCATCCCGAGAGGTCGAGAGGATTGTTGACAATCCTACAATAAGAAAACATCCTGCTCATATCGGTGACATTGGAGGTGTTCCAACTTGAGATGTTGAGCGAGGAGAGACCTGAGCACACATTGAACATACTGCTCATGTTGGTGACATTGGAGGTGTTCCAGCTTGAGATGTTTAGTGAGGAGAGGTTTGAGCAGTTTTCGAACATACTGCTCATATTGGTGGCATTGCTGGTGTTGACACTGTTCAAATCCATGCTTGTGCAATTGGTGAAGTCCTTGAACAGCTCTGAGCAGTCGCCCGTGAAGCTCACCTGGCTGGTGGCGGTGACGCTCGTGACGGCCGAGGCAGGGACATCGCTGCCCCACTTGTTGCCACTGTTAAACTCGCCCCAGTTGAGCGATAGTGCACCAGTCGAGCTATCGAAGGTGTAGCGTGAAATTCTCCAATTGGCGGTATAGCTGATGTCGCCCCAGCGACCTTGGGAAACAGAGACGGTGGTCTGTGGCGTGGAACCATTGCTGCCTGTCCATCCCTCAAAGTCGAAGCCTGGTTTTGTTGGGTTGTTCAGCGTGAAAGTAGGCGTTACGATAGTGTAGGTGGTGGGGTTGCTTTGCCCTGCAGGCAGTGAGCCTCCATTTAGATTGTAGGTGATATTGTAGGTGACTAATTCCCAGTTGGCAGTGTAGCTGAGATTGCCCACGGTTCCCGCAGGAATGGTGACATTGGGCTGTGGTGTGTTGCCGTTACTGCCAGTCCATCCCTTAAAAGTGTAGCCATCGCGAACAGGTTGGTTCAGCGTGATGGCAGCACTCGCGTCGGTGTAGCTGGTGGGATTGCTTTGTCCTGATTGCATGTGGCCGCCAGCCAGATCATAGGAGATGGAATATGTGTTAATATCGAGGTTGGTGCCGAAAGCATGGCTGATTTCGTCAGTAAGAAGGTTACCCGCCAAGTCGGCAATGGTGCCACCACCATAGCTGTTCACGGTGAATTTACCGCTTGCACTGTTGCTGATGGTGCCGGCGAAAGTGAGCACATTGGAGCCGCTGCCTGCCAGATAGTTTAGCTCGCCCCAGGTGGTGTAGAGTTTGGGCGCACCATCGACGGTGACAATCTCACTGAATGGTACACTCACATAGATGGGGTTGGTTTTGCTGTGGCGCCCTCCATTCACCTTGTAATTGTTGACTACCGTGGGTTTGATGGCATCGGCCAAGGCCAGTCGGAGTTTCAAATCAGCGAAGTACCAATCATCGTCGTAATTGCCTGCCGCATCGAAACGGACATAAATGAACGCATCCCTTGGCGATAAAATGATCGAGCCTGAGCTGTTGGGCCTGTATTCATTACTCACGAATTTCTGCTGCCAAAGATAACTATTGTTGTGGTCAAACGAGTAATGGCTCAAGTGCGCACCCTCTTCGGCCTCTTTGTTTACGTAATCGTAGCGGTGGGGGAAGAACTGGTAATGTTCAGAGGTCGTGACGCCACTTTTGCTTAATTCAAAGCATGCTTTATATATGGAAATCGACGGGTCGTTGACACCAGCGTCGGGGTCGACGTCGTCGTAGGTATCCTTGTTGTTGCCGAGAATCTGAATGTACTGATACCCATCGTCATCTTCCTTTTGCTTGAAAATTAATGTGGCGTAAAGTTTCATGCCTTGTTGGTCGGCATAGGCGCGTGATACATAGGCGCCATTGAATAAATCTGTTGATAGTTTACAATAACCCTGACCATATCCGTCATCGGTGACCTTTCTCCATCCCGATGAATTTGTATATCCACTTATTTCCTTTGCCCCAATATCAACATACTTGTCGCCAGTGCCTGACAGGAGATTACCATTGTCGTCGAAATATGCCAGGTCATCAACCCTCTTGTTTGAACAGTTATCAGGCATCCTGTAATATTTACTATTAGTATCTTTCATTTCTCGGTCATTATAGGCCAAAATTTCTCCGTTGCCGTTGAGCACCTCAAAGCGGTAGGAGCGCCCGAGGGTCGTCTGAATAATGTACAACAGATTATAAGTATCATGATACGGGTCAAGATATGTGGATGGATCAATCTCGTTAATCGTGACCGTTTGTTGGGTCTCGCTACCCGTAAAGGTCAGCGAGCCCGTTTTCTCGGTGAAGTTCTCACCCGCCATAGCCGAGAGACACACCGTGCGGTAATACACGGTCTCGTTGCCGGAACCGTTGCGGGTGATAGTGAATGTGTTGCCGTCGTTCGTCACAGTGAATGTGCTTGCCCATGCCGCCATAGCCATGAGCAGAGTCAATAAAATTAATAATATCTTTTTCATAATATGGTAAGTTTTTGGGTTTGATTTCGGTTTAATTATAACTAATTCACAAAGATAAATAAAAGAAACGAATAAATCAACTTAATTTTTTAAAAAAATAAAAGAATATATAGAAAATAAACATAAGGGTTTTGTTACATGTTTTGCAGAATGTTGCACAAAAAAGAGGATGTGCCAGAATTAATGACACATCCCCTTTACGGAAAATATTGTTCTTATCAGTTTTCTCGCGATAATCTGATTAATCAGTAGTTTTTTCTGAAATATCCCACATCAATTAGATTAATCTGTTGACCGAAGTGTTACTTCTTTTGTGCCTTGGCCCAGCTGTCCTTGAGCCCGATGGTGCGGTTAAACACCAGCTTTTCGGGGGTAGAGTCGAGGTCCACACAGAAGTAGCCAATGCGCTGGAACTGGAACTTGTCCTCGGGCTTGGCAATCTCGGCAAGATAGGGCTCAATCTTGGCGTGCTCAATCACCTTGAGTGAGTCGGGATTGAGCAGGTCGCGGAAGTCCTTCTCGGTCTCGGCGCTGGGGTTCTCAACGGCAAACAGGCGGTCGTAGAGTCGCACCTCGGCATCTTTGCAATGGCGGGCGCTCACCCAGTGGAGTGTGCCCTTCACCTTGCGTTCGCTGCCAGGCTCGCCGCTGCGGCTGGTGGGGTCGATTTCGCAATAAATTTCGGTAATGTTGCCGTCGTCGTCCTTCTTGCAGCCGGTGCACATCACGATATAGGCACCTTTGAGTCGCACCTCCTTGCCGGGAGTCATGCGGAAGAATTTCTTGGGAGGCTCTTCCATGAAGTCGTCGCGCTCAATGTAGATTTCGCGGCAGAAGGGCATCTGGTGCACTCCGGCATTCTCCTGCTCGGGATTGTTGTCCATAGCCACCATCTC
>JAEEGL014740894.1_pt1 | contig 16851 bp, 15 predicted proteins | sample 9134231 | NCBI WGS metagenome assembly JAEEGL01 (sample SAMN16246548, study PRJNA631951) | gut metagenome | biome: gut microbiome; feature: rumen; material: fiber-attached | host: Bos | place: Iran: Karaj | collected 2018-10
GGGTATGGACTCTGAGGCTGGCTATCAGAAACTTTCGGCCAAGATTCCTTTGAAGGAGTTGGCATCTTATTCTATCGCACTCTCGTCCCTGACGGGTGGTCGTGCATCGTTCACTACCAGTTTCGCAAGCTACGAACTCGTACCGAACGATATACAGCAGAACCTCATCAAGGAGCACGAGGCCGAGATGAAGGAAGAAGACTAAACGTGGTATTGGCGGTGGTGCCGCCAATACTTATCAAACAAGAAGCCCTCCATTGCGGAGGGCTTCTTGTTTGATATTAGAACTTAACGAGTATTCGGAATACCTTGGCAGGAGCTTCCATCCAGCGCTGCATAGCCGCTTCGGCATCTTCAGGCTTCACTTCGTCCGAAATCAGGATGTCATACGGTGGATTGTTGCGCTCCAGATAACGGATAACACCCTCAAAATCTTCTGGTTGTGCATTACGGCTACCGCGAATGTCCAACTCCTTCTGTACGAAAAGCTTGGTGGTGAACTGTACGTCCTGCTTGGCATAGCCTATGCAGACCACACGGCCCGTAAAGGCCACTTCGTTTACAGCCATTTGGTAGGTCACCGGTGCACCTACAGCCTCAATAACCACGTCGGGACCAGCACCACCAGTTATCTCCTGAAGGCGTTCGTGGACGTCCTCCTTGGCCGAATTGATGGTAAATTCTGCCCCTAATCCACGAACAATCTCCAACTTCTCGTCGTCCATGTCGCAGGCAATGACCTTGGCGCCACGCATAATAGCTCTGACCACGGCACCAACGCCAACCATGCCACAGCCGATAACCATTACCGTGTCGGTATCCACCACCTGCGCACGACTGACGGCATGGAATCCTACCGACATTGGCTCAATAAGGGCAGCATGTTCCACAGTGATGTTGCCAATGGGTATAACCTTCTGCCAGGGTATGGCGATGTACTCGCGCATGGCACCATTGCGCTGAACGCCCAGCGTCTCGTTGTGCTGACATGCATTGTAACGGCGGTTCTTACACGATGGACAATGTCCGCAATTGGTATAGGGGTTGACGGTGACGGCCATACCTTTCACAAGGTGAGAGGGCACCGAACTGCCTACTTCGGCTATTTCTGCGCCAATCTCATGACCTGGTATGACGGGCATCTTCACCATCGGGTTCAGTCCTCGATAGGTATTCAGGTCGCTTCCGCAGAAGCCTACATAATGAATCTTCAGCAGCACCTCGTCTGCTCCGCATTGAGGTTTCTCAATGTTCACTACCTTCATCACTGAAGGTTCTGTAATCTGTATTGCTTTCATCTATTTATTTACAAATTTACAATTTACTATTTATTTCGCATTTGACGATTGTGCAATTTCATCACTCGCTCATGTTCTTGATATACGGCAGTTCGATGAGGTCTACAAAACCGAAGAACTGCTTGGCATTAGCAGCAAGGAACATCGTCTTTTGTTCGTCCGTCAGCTCTTGGCTCTTGGTGACGAAGTCATACGACATCTTGTAGGTGATGGCGGTAATGGTACGCGGATAGTCCGAGCCCCACATCAGCTTCTCCCAGCCAACCTCGTCTGCTGCCTCCTTGATAGCCTTGACAGCCGATGGGAAGGGGTAGAACTCGTCGTTGAACAGCCATGTGATGCCGCCGCTCTCCACATATACGTTCTCATGTCGTGCCAGTCGTATTTGCGACATCCAGTTGGGACGTGTCACCATACCGAAGTGGCCGATGGCTACTTTCAGTTTGGGACACTCTTGGATAATCTCCTCCATTTGTCCCACCTGAGCATCACCATCCATCAGTTCAATGCCCAGTATGATGTCCTTGCCTTCCATCAGGTGCATCATCTGCATCATCTCGTCGTTGAGAAACTGCTTAGGCAAGCGCGCCGCCGGAATCTTGATGCCGCGAAAGCCGCTGTGGATGAGGCTTTTGGCCTCATCACAGAATCCCGCCTTTCTCAGCTCTGGCATTCCGAAGCAGAAGAACCGTTCAGGCCAGCGTTCCTGCACCTGCATCAAATAGCTGTTCTGCAGTCCGTCAATGAACTCCTGCGTGATGACGGCTGCCGAAACCTGGGCATAGTCCATGTTCGAGAGGAAACGCTCGGCTGTGTTCTGGCCGTCTGTCATGTAAGGGGGCAGCATCTGGCGCTCCTCACCGAAGAAGATGCTTCGGCTGCGGTTAGGCTCCAAGGGATGAATGGCAGAACCATTCACCACAGTATCTACTGATAGCCACAAGTGGGCATGAGCATCAATGATTTTCATTGTAGCGGTAGCAAATTTTTCACTTTTCACTATTCACTTTTACCTTTTACGTGTTCGCCCAACTTACACGCTGTTGGTCACCGATAATATCACGTACTTCCTTCACTAACTGCTCGTCCATCGGTTCCTCGATGTAGGCGATGTTTGTTGTGATAGCCTCAGGACGTGTGGTGCTGAACACCGTACTTGCAATCCTTGGATTCGAGCACGAGAATTGCATGGCCAGTTTCTCAATGGGGTAACCCTTGGCCTTGCAATGCTCGGCAGCCTTCTTGCATGCTTCTACTAAGGGCTTCGGCGCAGGATGCCAGTCAGGTACACCACGTTCTGTCAGCAGACCCATAGAGAATGGTGATGCTGACAGCACACCAATGCCGCGTTCATCGAAGAAATCCATGAAGTCCACCAGTTTGTCGTCGCAGAGGCAATAGTGGCAGAAGTTCATCACGCTTTCCACCGTACCAGGCTCAGTGTGCTCAATAACCCACTTCAAGTTCTCCAACTGCAGGTCGGTGATACCCACGTGTTTCACCACGCCTTCCTTCTTCAGCTCGTGCAGGGCAGGCAGCGTTTCGTCTACTACCTTCTGCAGTCCGCCTTCCATACGACCCTGGAACTCGATGTCGTGAACATTAATTATATCAATATAGTCGATGTTCAGTCGTTCGAGGCTCTCATACACGCTCTCTTTGGCACGCTTGGCCGAGTAGTCCCATGTGTTTACGCCGTCCTTGCCATAACGACCTACCTTTGTCGACAGATAGTACTTGTCTCTTGGAATGTCCTTCAATGCCTTGCCCAAGACGGTTTCAGCCTTGTAATGGCCATAATATGGCGACACGTCAATGATATTAATACCAGCCTCGACTGCAGCAAATACCGCGTCAATGCCCCTGTTCTCGTTGAAAGAGTGGAATACCCCACCCAAAGAAGAGGCGCCGAAGCCAAGCTCCGACACCTGCATTCCTGTCTTTCCTAATTTGCGATAATTCATTTCATTATCAATTATCCATTATCAATTAGCGCATGCGTCTCATGCCTGGAACGCATCGCTCTCGTTGGGGCGATAAGCCTTGCCGTCCTCGTCCTTGATATAAACCTGCAGATCCTGGAAGTAGCCAGTCTCTTCCTGCAAGGCCTTCAGCTCAGCCTTCGTGTCCTCAAACCCCATGAACTCCTTGGCTGATGCGAGGTGGTTAGTAAACTCGAGCTTCTTGTTGGCTCTGTCCAATACGGAGATGTACTCGTCCTTTGTACGGTCTCCAATCACAAACTTCTTTTTCATATTCAATAGATTTAAATTGTTTTGTGATGCAAAGGTAGGAATTATTTATGAATTATCGATGATAAATTATGAAATATTAAACGTAATCGTTTTATTAAGAAAAAAAAGTGTACCTTTGCAGTCATGATAGAACAGATAACAAGTATACAGAATCCGAAAATCAAACTGTTGTTGGCTTTACAGCAGAAGTCCTCGGAGCGTCGCAAGACCGGCCTTTTTGTTGTTGAGGGTCGGCAGGAGTTACAGCATTGCCTGCATGCGGGCTACGAGATTGATACCATCTTCTATTGTCCGGCGCTTTATTCGGCAGCAGAACCGCCGGAAACAGTGTGCCCGCCGGTTTTGCCGCCAGATTCGTGGGCGGCTACAGCCGGTGCCCGATGTTTTCAGGTTTCCCCGGAAATCTACGCAAAGGTGGCGTATCGCGGGTCGACAGAGGGTGTGATAGCCGAAGTCCGTATGAAGTCCCTTCGGCTCGACGACATCCGGCTTAGCGAGCATCCGTTGATGGTCGTTTTGGAGAGTGTCGAGAAACCTGGCAATCTTGGTGCCATTCTTCGTTCAGCTGATGCGGCTGGGGTTGATGCCGTCGTGGTGTGCGATCCGTTGACTGATTTGTTTAATCCGAATCTGATTCGCTCATCGGTTGGTGCTGCTTTTTCTGTTCAGGTAGCGGCTTGTAAATCAGAAGAATGCATTGGTTTCTTAAAGAAAAGGAATGTTAGGATTTTGACTGCTCAGCTTCAGGACTCTCATCTGTATTACGATACTGATATGACGTGTGGTACGGCTATCGTCATGGGTACTGAGCACGACGGACTGACCGACCTGTGGCGGCAAGCTGCCGATGCTCATATCCGCATACCGATGTTGGGACAAATAGACTCGTTGAATGTCAGCGTCAGTGCTGCTATATTGATGTTTGAAGCAGTCAGACAGCGCCAAATCAATAACTAATAATATAAGGTACGCAATATGCCAAGGAAGAAAGACGGAATGCCCTTTGAGGTACACCCAACGCCTGCCAAGGGCAAGGATGGGAAGAATATTGTATACGCCAAGCCTGCTATGCGGGACAAGTTGACGATGAGTGGCGTGGAGGATTTCTGCAGTCGCAATTATGGACTGCGCTATGGTGAGCTGTCCAGGGCCTTCGACGTCTTTCTCCGTGCTGCCGGCGAACTGATGGCTATGGGCTATCGTGTCGACACACCCATAGGCTCGTTTGCCCCACGTCTCGAGCTAACCCGTGAAATTACCAATCCCGACGATGTAAAGTCTCACGACATCCGCTTTAATGGTGTTGACTATCAACCAGGTAAACGATGGAACGAGGAACTCAGTAAATGGGGCAACGGCTTCCGTCGTGTAGACAATGTCAACACACTCGAGCTCCTGGCCGACAAGAACCGCTTAGACGAGTTGCTGAAGAACTGTCTGCACCGCTACAATGGCTACGTCACCGTCGGCTTGTTTGCCCGCGCTTCCGGCCTAACCTACTATTCGGCCCGCAAACAGCTGAACCAATGGACCCAAGGCGACAATCCCCGTCTGTTGAAAACACGCCGCGGCCAGGAATTCATTTATACAGAAATATGAAAAATGAAAGGTTTGTCTGAGAATTCTGAGATGAACCAAATGAAACATCCTGCTATCCCTGCTATAATCTTGTCTAAATTATTGATATACAGTATGGTTCCGAGTGTAAGATAGTCGAATTGTCCTGCTATCTTCCTGTTACCATCTTACACCTGTTTCAGTTTCAGATAGTAGCCTCGTATGCCAGAGATCCCACCTCTGGGCCAGCGGAGTCTCTTGAGGGTTTCTCCAAGAATTTTCAGATTGGGCACATCGCTGGATTTCAGATGATTCTCCAACTCTTTCTGGATAGTCTGCACCTGCCAGAAGCAGTCTTTTGTGCGAGTCTTCGAGGGTTCGAAGAGACTCTGTAACACCTGTTCGGTCGATGACGAATTCTGATACTGGCGGTTGTGCTCCTGAATCTCCTGCTCATCCTCAGAAGTGAACCAGTAGATGCAGTCTTTTCTGTTCAACTCATGGACGGCTTGTGCAAACATCTGTTTGTAGGGGATGCGTCCGCTCATATCGACCTGTCCTGTCACTTCGACACAGAGGTAGCGGCGCGAGCCGTCGCCCGAAGGCAGCGGCGTGGGGTCGTTGGTGGTGTCGAGGAACGAGCAGAGGCGCGGCGTCATGGTGTACTGGTCGCTGCGCATCTTACGGATCTGCACGTCCTTCTCCGTCAACAGACGCTTGATCTTGGCCTGCTCACGGTCGGTCTTGGCGTTATACTCATCGATGCATACCAACCACATACGCCCCAAGACACGTTCCACCTGTTCAGCATTGTCCATCTTGTTGTCGTCCATATAGTATTCGCGCATGGATGGCGGTAGGATGTTTTTGCAGAAATTCGACTTTTTGATGCCCTGTCCGCCGATGAGCATGGGCACCATCGAGTTGCCGTAGTCGCGGTTGATGTCGAGGGCCTGGGCCACCATCGCTAAGAACCAACGGTGAAAGTACTTCGGCCACTGCTTGTAGTTGGTGGGCAGGCGACGGGCGAAGTCCTCGATATAGTTCTTCTTGCCGTCGCAGTCACCACAGCCAGCCAGAAATTCGTGAACGGGATTGTAGTCCTCGACGTGGGCCGATTCGATATAGATACGGATGTCGTTCATCCAACTCTCGCCGCCCTCCTTCATCTGCTCCACGACGATTGATTTCAACTGGCGGTCGGTCAGCGGCTGCCACGGCTTGAAGGTGAGGTCGTTAGGACGGAACTCCGTCATCTGCTTCACCACGTTGTATCGCAGCTGATAACGACGACGGAAAAAGTCTTCGATAAATCGGATAATGCGCTCCTTCTCATTCATCTGCGAGAGCGTCCGACCGTTGTACGGCTTCTTATAAGTCTCGCGGAACACCTTACGGATAATGTCCAGTGTGAGCTGACGAAAACGGCGGTCCCAATGGGTACGCATGACGCAGGCCTCTTCCTCCAAGTGTGCCTTCTGACAATAGCCTGCCAACGCCACCAAGCACTGCTCGTCGCATTCGGGCTGGTCGTCGAGTGCCTTCGACAGACAGGTGTAGTACTCCATCTGAATGCGTTCGCGCTCGTCGTAGTCAGGATACCAGATGACCTGTCCGTCATCGTCGGTCTTCGTACCCTCATAGGCTTTCAGCACACCGTTTTCTTCACATACCACGGGCAGAGCTATTGCCTTGGGGTTATAGTACAGCTGCGGGTCGTGGCCCATGCGACAACCGTGTGTCAGCCGCTGCTCACCCACCGTCATGTCGCACATGGCCAGATTCATGTAGATGCGTGCAGCACACTCATGTGCCTCCTTCAGGAATGTCAGATACCTGTCCGTGTCCAGTTGGCGACTACGTCCTGCCGGTTTCCACGGCTTGGCATTATCTTTGTACTGACAGCGCACCACCACCTTCAGCGTCACGCCGCTCACACCGGCAAAGGCGAGCAGCGTATACGGCAATTGTGCCACACGGGCCTTCACCTCTGCCACCTGACGTGCGCCGTCCGGGCAGGGAATGTCAAGCAGCAGCAACTGGGTGAAACTGGCGGGATGGTCGAAGCCCCGCTTGCTGAACGTAGTCGAGAACACCAGATACGGCAGACGGTCGGCATCCTCTAAAACGTAGCGCGGCAAGCCTTGCGCCATAGCGAGACGGGAACTCAGGGTGACGGCAGCCACACGGCTGGCAGCCTCCTTGGTGTCGTCAGAGCGCATCTGCTCCACGATAGCCTCAAGGTCGGCATTTTCATACGACTGAAACTCGCCGTACGCGGTCTTGATTTTCGTGATTTTCATAGTGTGTTAATGATAGAGTTCTTATGTTTTTTATTCTTTGCAAAGATACAAAATTATTCCTTGATTTGCAAGTCTTTTATCCTTTTTTCTGCCTCTTTTTACGTAAAATCGAATAAATCTTCGCCTCTTTTTGATTTTTTTTTGCAAATTGTTAAGGTGGATTGCATTTTTTTTATTATTTTTGCAACGACTAAGCCAGTCCAAGGCTGCGACTAAGCGAGAGAATACCCAAGTTTACTTGAACTATTCCGAGCGAAAGCAGTCTCGCCCGAAAGGGCACGCTGTCTGAGGCCAGCGATGGCTGATGACTGTGAGGGCAGGGCGGGTCAAAACAAACATTGATGGAATCCAGAGGCTGAGAACACCGTTTGTAAGGACAGCCGAAGGGAAAGGACGTTTTCTGAACGTTACCTGTCTGTGATGTCAAATCTCGCAAATTTGATTCTTTGCACAGCGGTAATGCAACGAAGCGTTCGCGTGGGTGTATTATATCTTGTCGCTACGTTGCTATCAGTGTATAATGGTGGTTAATGTCTGCGCCGAACAATATAATCACTCGGCGTGGGCTGGCTTGCGTTGCTTATCCTTGCAAAGGGGCAATGCGAGAGCCTGACATCAAGGATAGGCGCGGAGGAACAAACTCCCACGTCTTTTTTTATTTCCAGACCTGAAACAAAATATTAACGCTGAATTGGGGGGCAAGAAGCATCTAAAACAAATAATGATGAGACTAAACTATTCCTTTGTAAGTGCTAAACTAAAAACAGCAACGATGCTTACGACTATGTTTTTCGTTGTTTCCTGTGGTAATAAAACTAATCAATTGCAACAGCAGGTAGACTCTTTAAAAACAGCTCTTCAACAAAGTCGTGACAATCAATCCAATTTGAATGAATTCATAACAATAATATGTGAAAGTCTTGATAGTATCAATGTGCAAGAGGAAAGTATTTTTCGCCACGACTCGGAAAGCCCGTTGCCAGACAGAAATCAGATGAAGCGATCACTAGCCCAATTAAAAGAAACTTTGCAGAACCAGCGAAAACGCATTGCAGAATTGGAGGGACAACTTGCCTCTGGACATGGTGACGCAAAAAAACTTCAGTCAATCATTACAGCTCTCAAGCAGCAGATAGATGAGAAAGATGCAAAAATCACAGGACTAATGGCTCAGTTGGAAGAGAGCAAATTGACAGTTGAACAACTGACCCAAAAGGTTAGTTCCCTCTCGCAAATAAATACTGAGCAAGAGTCGCAAATAGCCGAGCAGGAAGAGGTGATGAAGGCTCAAGATGAAGCACTGAATGAGGGATATATAAAGATTGGGACGAAAAAAGAATTGAAATCGTCTGGGTTGCTTTCAAGTGGTTTCCTGAAAAAAACGAAAGTTGATTATTCTAAAATTGATCTTGAAAGCTTCAGGAAAATAGACATTCGAGAAGTACAGAACATTACAATTCCTTCTAAATCACCCAAATTGTTGACACCTGTTCCCTCGGATTCTTATACGATGAAGCAAAATGGGGATCAAACGGAATTAGTGATTACTGATGCCACACGATTCTGGAGTGTTTCTAATTTCTTGATAATACAAACCACAAAATAAGAAACGGGTATGAAAAGGATTGCAATTGCATTAATTCTTGTTCTGTATGTAAACATCACATCATGGGCACAACAAAAAGTGCATGTCGTTATGCGTGGTGAAACCTTTGCCACTATTGCCAAGAAGTATGGCATTTCTGAAGCAGAACTACGTAGTGCTAATGCAACTATGAAGATAGCTCATACAGGAGCGAAGTTGAAAATCCCTCAGAAAAACGTTGCCCGTAATGTTTCTGCTAGAACGCAACCACAACAAAACAATAAGAGTAATACTCAAGCGACTTTGAGCCACACGTCTCAGATGCAGCAAAATCAATCTGTTGCGTCTGTAACCCAAAATACGAACTGGCATAGCAGAGAGAAATTTAATAATGGGAAAAAGTTTTTTTATGACAAGAAGTGGAAGAAAGCCATATCAGAATTCAATGATGTCTTAAGCGATCCTCTGGCTTCCAAAGAGGAAATCCAGCAAAGCAAACTGTTTATTGCCCAAGCTGAGGTAAAACAAAAGGAAAAAGACGAAAGTCGTCGCGAGTTTGCAAATAGGCTTTCACAATTTGGCGATAAACTCCAAGAATTGGGCCAGCAAATGCAGAGACAGAATACATATGGAAATGCATATTCCTATGGTTATACAGGGAAAAATGTACCAACATCGACTTCGGCTGCATTGCCCCAGAATTTGGACGCAGCTCATATGAAAGAGTTTCAAGAGAAAGGGGTAACAGAAGTCATACTATGGAATAATAGTAGCGGAAAGGGTGTCAGATGGGTTCAAATATGTGCAGGTTGTAATGGTAAAGTTACATATTGTACAGTATGTAATGGAAGAAGGGTTGATTATATGGGAAATCGTTGTATAGGATGCTTTGGCAGTGGTAAAAATACTTGTCCGATTTGTTGGGGTAAGGGATTTAATGATTATACTTCTACATTTGATGCCCAAGGAAATATACTCACATTTAATGGAAAACCTGTTCAGAATTCACAAGGAGGAGGCGATTATTATCCTTCGACACCTTCTGGCGGTGGAAATTACCCTCAAACAAGACAATGTCAAAGATGTTTGGGCACTGGGCAAATACCTTTTTCTATTTCTAAATATGGAAGTATCAAGAATAGCACTTATTGTTCAGGTGAACATCACGTGTGCAACGTCGTATCATGCCAAGTATGTAAAAAAAATCACTGTGTTCACTTAGAGCACCTCTCATGTGACAAATGCTATGGGGCAGGAACACAGCAAGGCTATTAATGCATAATAATGTAATATTTGAACGCGATTAGAATCGTTTTAAACAGTTTTGAACAAAGTTAAGTCAAAACAACAATGAAAATTGAATATAGAATCTATAATTGTGTAACAGCACTTATCCTTACACTCATATTGATGTCTTGCGGAACAAAAAGAATCGTTCCAATAACAGGGCGAACGTACAGAATCGGCGAGGGATTGTATTCTGACAAACAAATGCTTCAAGGTTCCAATTCCTTCTATTATAGTCAGTACATTCCACAAATGGGTGGTGACTCCCGAGATGAGGTAAAAACAGCCATGGTAAAGAAGGTTGCCGAAAAACTCATACGAGTGACAACTGAATATATGCGAAACAATGGATATGCTGACGAACTCAAATACTACGAATGGGACGTCCATCTTGTTCCTGCTCCAGGACAAATAAATGCCACATGCATGGCTGGTGGGAAAATACTCGTCTTCGAGAGCATTCTTCCAATAGCTCAAAATGAAGCGGGATTAGCAGCAGTATTAGGCCATGAGATAGGTCATGCCATAGCTCATCATTCAGCACAAAGCGCAACACAAGAGTCCAAGAAAAAAATTGGACAGATATTGGGAGCATTAGGATTAACCATACTTGGCGATAATCTTGGGGCTAATAGAGAGACGACAGAGGAACTTATAAAAAACACAACCGATTTATCAAATGATGTGATGAAACTTTTCGAGATGAAATATTCACGGAAACACGAACATGAGGCTGACCATATCGGCATGGTGCTTATGGCCTTGGCTGGATATGATCCACATGAGGCTCCAAAATTTTGGGAAAGGATGACTAAATATACTGGCGATTTTACAAACAGATTGTTGTCAACGCATCCTTCTAATGCTAAACGTCAAAGATGGATGGAACAAAAATGGATGGATGAGGCATTAAGCTATTACAAGCATAGTGATACTCCTAAAGCTATTGCACAGGCTAAAAAGGACAATACTTCCATACCTATACTAAAGACGAAACAGAGCAATAATCCTAAACCTATTGTGCAGACGAAGCAAGATATTTATGAGGCGCCAACGGAACTTGTACAAAACAACAAAAACGGTGAATCCAATACATATATGGTTAAAATTTGGAAGTTGAGTGTTAGGTCGGCTCCTTCTATTTCTAAGTCGCAAGTTGTGGGTACTCTTTCCAGTGGTCAAATCATAAAGGTAAAAAATATCAAGAATGGATGGGCTACGATAGATTTCAACGGAAAAATTAGCTATGTTAAAGCAGATTTCCTGAAACCTTATGTACGGTAGTTTTATAAATCATCATATTGTATTCAGCTGCAACCAAGATGCAGTTCTTTCAGAATAACAGGTAGCTACATCTCTTGAGTATAAGAATCTTTCAAAATCTTGGTATTTGACAGATTATGCTATTTTACAATCAATATCCAAGAAAGAGGGGAAAAATGAAAAAGGTATTGCTCATAATAATCATAACACGCTGTGCGATGACTCAAGCCTTGATCCAGCGGGGTATAACTCCGTTGGTAACAGACTCATGGCATCAATCGGCACCGTTCAACAACCAATGTCCGGAAATTGGCTCCTCCCTTGGCCGTAGTATGGCTGCTGCAGGCTGCGGAGCAGTCGCCGTGGCTCAGATTCTGAACTGCTACAAGATGCCGACACATGGATTTGGACGGGCGACATACGAGAATGTGGATGTTGACTTCGACAGCCGAACCATCGACTGGGCTAATGTCCGCGACAGCTACCCCCATGGTATGTACAGCACGGAGGAAGGAGCCGCCGTGGCCAGTCTGGTCTATCAGGTGGGGGCGGCGATGAAGATGAAGTACGGCTCAAGCAGTTCGCCCCATAACTATCCGAGTATGATGTGGGGGCTGCAACACTATCTACATTTCTCGCCTCAAAGCCGCTACCGCCATCGTCACTATTACTCCACGGCGGAGTGGATGGAGATGCTGAACACAGAGCTGCAGAACGGACATCCTGTGTTTTATCGCGGCGACCATACCAGGCCCGGTATGTCAATGGTAGGGCATATGTATGTGGTTGACGGCAGCGACGGCAATGGGCTATACCACTTCAACTTCGGACATGCCAGCAGTGAGCAGGATAAATATACCGACCTTAACATCATCAATCAAGGCGATGGCATTTGGCCGGGCATCTATAGCGTGAGCTATCATCACCGGCAAGCCATGGTGACTGACTTCTATCCTGTGGACGGGCTGACGGATGCTGACTATGACCACACGGCACTGGTGTTGAATTCGCCAATTGTGCTCGAAGGACAGCCAAGTGCCACCTCTGTTCGTGCAGAGACTAAGGTTCAGGCGAAGTTTCAGTTCCGCTATGTCAGTTTCTTTGGCGGCTCCTGCCAATTTAGCTTAGGTTTTTATCAGCGAGGCGAACTAAAGGCTGTATCGAAGACAGTTCGCGACACAAGCCTGACAGATGGGGGGTATGCAGTTAACGTTAATCGTAGCTTCACACTGCCCGACCATCTGGCCGACGGCGACTATGAGATGAGCATCATTTCGCGCGATGACGAGAACAGCCCGTGGGTGCGTGGCTGGGACAATGCTCCGAACCGCGTGCCCGTCACGGTGAAGAATGACGTGTACACTTTCACAATGCCAAACTACCACACGTTGGAGACGCATCTCTATATACCCGGAGGCACCATCAGCGAGGTGGATACCTACAAGAAGGACGGCAAGACATTAGAACTGACCGTCTGCAACCCCTCCACCAACAACTTTGAGGACAGCCTGCGCCTTGTAGTGACAGCCGGTGGGAATGAGCGGCAGTATCATTTGGCCACCTCCATCTACGAGGGGCAGAGCGTAACCTACCGCTTCTTCGTCGCCGACAGTGAGATAGACACCAGTGTCGGCTACAGTGTAGCGGTCTACTACAAGGATACAAACAGTGGCGAGTGGTTCCTGATGCCCGACAACTACACCGGCATCGCATCGCCAGCCATCAGATCTTTTGATGGCGTGGAGATCTACACCCTTGAGGGAATGCTGCTCTCGCGCATAGCCCGAAGCGACGTAGAGGCCGTTTACCCAAAAGTGCTATCCACCTTGCCTCGTGGCATATACCTCGTCCGCGACATCAACGGCACGCGCAAGATAGCCATACAGCGGTAATTTTTGCCTGCTCAAAAACAAAATACAAATGTAGAAAATGGCATTGCATATTATTATTATTTGTTATTTTTGCACTCTCTAATAGAAAAGCAAATGAAAATCAAGATGAAAACGGTATTGACGAGTTTGATGAAGATAAAGCCCAAGTATATAGGCATTTGGCTCAAGGATCAGTTGAATCGGCCTGACTGGTTTCACAACTTGGTTGTGGACAGGTCTGCTTGGGGGGCTTTCTCTATCTATGCTCATATAAGGAGGAGTGATGGTATTCCTAAGATTGTTGCTAATAAAGCCAAAGCGGAGAAATTTGCATCCGGCATGACAAAGAAGTACGGTCATCCTTTCACGGCCTACAAGTGCTTGTTCTGTGAGGGATGGCATGTGAGCAAAATCGCAGGGGCAGATGTCAACGGGAAAGCAACGGAGGAAAAAGTATTGGAAAAGTATGCCGTGAAGGCACACGTAAGCCAAGAAGAATTGGACGTGAATAGGATTCTTGCAACAGGAATTCCCGATTTGGATCAGGTTTATGGCGGCTTCCGAGGAAGAACACTTTCCTCTACTCGTCAGCTTCATGCTTGGAAAACGATGGTGGAATCTGGCATCAGTCAGGTTATTGACTTGCGGGCAGACTATAAGTTGAAGGGATTACAATATAATAGTACTTTACAGTTTAAAAAGAATACGTTATGGGCAGTAGAGAAAACAAATTATACGGTTGCCTGTTCGGACAGGCTGTCGGCGATGCATTGGGCATGGGTGCCGAATTCATGAGCAAGGAGAAAGTGAAGGAAGTCTATCCTACCGGACTTAGGCATTATAATGATATTGGATATAATTCTTTTGGCGCCTTTTCCCCTGGTGATTATACTGATGATACAGAAATGATGGAGCATATAGTCTATTCATTGAATAAGGAGGGCAAATATGATTTGTATGACATTTCCCAGTATTTTCGTCGGTGGTATGAATATGGTCCAAAAGATTGTGGAATACAAACATCCAAGGTTTTGTCAAACCCACTATATAGAACAGATCCTTTAGGCGTGTCAAAAATTACGTGGGAATATATGGGCTGCAATGCAGCGGGTAATGGCGGTGTGATGAGGACTTCGGTCATTGGGTGTCTTTGTGGGGATGTCGAAACTATGGCTGCTGATGTGTGTAGGCTCACACATTATGACCCTCGTTGTGTTGGATCTTCTGTTATCGTCTCGATGGTTATCCACGAACTAATTTACCACGCCCATGTCATGACTCCTGACGAAGTAACAACATTGGGCAAAAAATACGATGATAGTATAGAATACTATGTGCAGCGTGCTTCCGACCCAGACATATCGCATCTTCAACTTGGCGAGAAAGGCAAAATGGGATATACACTCAAGGCAATGGGAGCGGCATTATGGGCATTATGGCATCCTTCGGATTTCACGGAAGGCTTGGTCGCCGTAGTGAACGAAGGGGGTGATGCTGATACAAATGGAGCTCCGACCGGAGCTGTTCTTGGTGCTAGGTTTGGATATGATGCCATTCCGGTAGAATACACTGAGGGATTGAATAGGTACAAAGATTTGAAAAGTATATTCGGGATGCTGATTAAAAACATCAATGAGCATAAATATTGAGGACATGGAAAAGACAAATATTAGACTGTTAATAGTGGTGGCAATGTGCATGGCATTAATAAGTTGCAAACAAAGTAAGAATGTTGCTGAACAGCAAGAAGGGGCAGAAACAGAAACCGAGAGTGAGGTTGTATTTCGAGAAGGCATCTATGCCCTGCCTGGTGACTATGAGGTTGATCACCCCAAAAACTTGGTGATGTATTTTGACTCACTATGCCGTGAAGGGGCTTTCATCGCCACACATTCTGATGATGAGAAAGATTCCATAGCAGTATGGGATGCCATCAAGCTGCTTGACTTTTATGCACAGGGAAAAGAGAAGTTCTATCCAGCACGCCAGATTAGGGAAGCACAGGAAATACTGAGGCTTGAACAGGCATATTCTTTCAATCATGGAGGGCAATATGGAAAAAACGGCGGTGAGGCATTCATGTTCCGTTTGATAGAACAGGCTGCTCTGCATTGTAACCAGATAGACTATATCACGGACTTCTGTGCCGACGACCGTAAGGCTGGCATCCTGTATTTTGAAGAATGGGGGTTGGGCAATCCGCTTTATTCCTTCCTGGTCTATCGGGTAGGACAGGGATTCCGTGTAAAGATGATTGGTGATGTAGGGGAGGCGAAAATCGAAAAGATTTTCCGTCTGACTGACGAACAGGGGCGGGAGTACTATCTCTGCTCCAACAACAATAACGGCGTTTATTTCTGCCAGTTTCTCTATGGCTGGAAAGGTGAACAATTGGAGTTGATACGCGAACTGGACGTGCAGTTCGGTTGCCCAGAGAGTTATGAGAAAGGTTATGAACTTGTGTTCAACCCCAACCAGCGCACGTGGAGCTATTGTACGAAAGACGGCGACTTGTATCACCGTGTGGAAGGCACGCCAATGCTCCGCCTTATCTTGGATGGTGATGATTCCAAGTTTGTAGTTGAACAGAAATAAAGATAATCTGATAGTTGGTAGAATAATAAAGAAGATAATATGTTAGGTGCAGTATTAGGAGATGTTATAGGAAGTGTGTACGAGTTTCGAAATGCCAAGACTAAAGAATTCCCATTGATAACGCCTCAGACACGGTATACAGATGATAGTGTTATGACACTCGCTGTGGCGAAATGGTTATTGGAAGATCAGAATCATACGGAATCTGGACTGGTGAATTGTATGCAGAGTGTTGGACGCCGGCATATCCATGCTGGGTATGGCTCAAAATTCAGATCATGGCTCTTGTCCGATGACCCATGTCCTTATAATAGTTGGGGCAATGGGGCTGCCATGCGTGTGAGTCCAGTTGGATTGTATGCAAAGTCAATAGAAGAAGCTTTAGAACTGGCACGCATTACTGCCTGTGTGACACATGATCATCCTGAGGGAATAAAAGGTGCACGAGCAGTAATATCCACGTGAAATGCGAAAGGTGTGACGGTAAAGGAAAGACAAAAAGTCGGATTTGAACAATTTTATATTACTTTTGTTTATAATTTGAATCATTAATATCAATATAACAATAAAAAACAAAATAATTATGAGAACTATAACCATTCATGGATACTCCGAGTGTTTTTTGATTAACTCAAGTGTAAAAGTATACAAAAACAACGGTTCTACACTGCTTGGTAAAGTTGAAAGAAACTCTTTCATAAATATTGAAGTGGAAGAAGGTGAAACATTGATTTTTAAATCAGGTCTCAGGACGACAAGTCTTGCTGTAAAAGAAGATGTCACAGATATCCTTCTACAGTTTGATCGTTACACTGGTGCTTTAGGGGCATTCCCAAC
>JAEEGL011684191.1_pt1 | contig 16850 bp, 12 predicted proteins | sample 9134231 | NCBI WGS metagenome assembly JAEEGL01 (sample SAMN16246548, study PRJNA631951) | gut metagenome | biome: gut microbiome; feature: rumen; material: fiber-attached | host: Bos | place: Iran: Karaj | collected 2018-10
AACTCGTTGCGCAGCGCCACGGCAACCGCCGGGTCGTCGTCTTTGAAAAGCTGACTTGCGATATAGAGCGGCACAAGCGCCGCCTGCTCCTCCGGAAGCGGGAGCGGATCGCTGTCGCGCGTCGCCTCGTTCAGCAGGGTCGGATAGGCCTCGTAGTAGATCCTCCACAATCCCTCGCAGTTGGGCAGCACCAAAACCTTTCCGGCCTCAAGCCCCCACGCAAAGCTCTTGTGCGAAACGCCCTCTTGTTCCACATAGACCCCTTCTTCTCCAAAGCGCCGGAAATCCGCCGCAAGTGCAGACAGATCGTATCGGCGCTGACGCTCCCCATCCCGAACCGACTGCTCGATCTCGAGAACCTTGATCAGCGGGCAGGCTTGTGTGAGAAAGAGAATCGCCTCGTTGGCGGGCGCTGTCATGATGTTGATATAGGGATCGGTGTCGCGCGAGCGCGTCAGATTGTTGTCGCGAAGGGCAGCCATCTTTTGCAGCGAGATCACCTTGCAGGCTCCCCAGGTCATAGATCATCATCCCCCTTTGCATCTCGTTTGCCGTCCCGGGGATTCCCCCGGGACGGCTGTGAGGAGACGGTTCTCTCAGGTTTTACTCGAACCCTCTCTCCCATGGAAATGGCCGTCAGTTTTCACCGCCGCCTTCTCCGCCGGCTGCGGGTTCAGAACCCCCGCCGCCAGAATCCTCTCCCTCGGCGCCTGCATTCTCCCCATCTGTCACAAGCACGGTGCCATTTTCAATGCCGGCGCCGCAGATGGCAATGGCTCTCCAGTTGTTGAAGCCTGCGCCGAAACGGGCGCGGCCTCTCCAGATATTGGCGTCTGTCTCGGGGTCGATATCGCTGCGCACGGTCAGCGGCAGACGGTCGAGCCAGGGCAGACACATATAGTCGCTGTTGAACTTGCTGTCGAGCATCAGGAAATAGGGCTCTCCGCCCAGGGTCTTGGGCAGATAATTCCAAACCAGCACATTCCACAGCCCCATCTGGAAGTTGGCCGCGTTGCTCGCACTGTTCGGGTCGAGTTCACTGCCGATCGCCTCGAGCACAGCGCGCTTGAGAGGTGCGGAATTGGGAATGACAATGGTATCCGGCGCCACATTCAGCAGGTTCCCGTCGTCGTCGCGGAAGTCCTGCATGGCCTCCTGCATGGCGTCCATGACCTCCAGCGAGAAGGCGTTGGTGAAGCGGTTGCTCTGAGTGAAGGAGTCGTCCGTGATGGAGGGGTGCTCATCGTGGAAGAGCGACACGCCGTCTGCCGACTTGGTGGAATAGGTCTTGGAGTTGAAAGACACGCTGTTGCCGACTCCTCCTGCAAGCAGGGCGGCCGCAAACTTCTCGCGTGTGCGGTTGTAACTGGTGGTGAAGATGTTGGCACGGCTCTTGATCTTGCCGATCTTGGCGTCTTCCACCATCTCCTGCGTTGCCGCGAAAGAGGACTTCCAGGTGGTGGGTTCGATGGTGATGGAGTACCCCTCCCGCATTCCCGTTTCGGGATAGCTTCCATTCTCTCCCACATCCGCGAAATCTCCCAGAGAGGTCTCGCTGGTGTAAACCTCGGCAAAATTTGTGGTCTTGTCCATGTAAAAGATCTTGTCGATCATGGACTGCTCGCGAAAGGCCTCGACCCCCTGCTCGATGATGGCCTTGATCGGGGCCTGCGACTTTCCGAAAATACTGTCGGCAAGTCCGCTGCTTTGCGAAAAAATAACGTTAGGCATACTTGTTTTCTCCTTTTCTTTCTTGTGTCAACCGGGTTTTTTCAATACGGTTCCGCGCTTCATCTGTGCCGGCGGTAGTCGGCACGAATCTTCGCCTCGCTCCAGCGCGGGAAAAAAGCCCGATAGGTGCGCAGCACCTCTGCAGGGACGTGCACCTCATCGCCTGCCGCCTGCGGGATCGGGGAAAGGTGCGCCTTTGCCGCGCCGGATCGCGCTGCTCTGTGCGCTGCATCCCGTTGCTTCTCGGTCAGCCGCTCGAAATACACCGCGCGAAAGGCCTGCACCGGCGTGCATCCCCCTGCGACCAGCTCATCGAATTGACCTGCCTGCGGCAGGGCTTTCACATCGCTCCAGCTCTGCACTGTGGGATCGAGCAGACGGATCTGCCACAGCTGCTCCCGCAGCAAAGCGGCTCCCAGCGCCTGCATCAAGCTTCCGATCTGTTCTTGCTGCGCACGCTGCGCTGCGCTCTCTCTCTTCTCCCCGGGCAAGGGCGGGGGTGCCTCTTCGTCAGGCGGCTCCTTCTGAGGCGCTCCTTCGGTCTCTACGTGCTCTTCAGACAGAATAGCCTCCCCGGCCCTCGTCTCGCCTGCTTTCTCTGGATTCTTCTGCCCTTTGGGCAGGCTTTCCTCTCCCTCGGGCAACGCCAGTTTCTCATCCGGCATGACATCCCTCTTTTCCTTCGGTTTTCACAGACCGCGCAGGTCTGCCATGCGGCAGTTTATCTGCCGCGGAGATCGCCGCCTCGGGTGACCGTGGGCGATACGCCACCCTCTCGGGGCGTGACCGCCGGAATCACCTGACTTCCGGTGTGCTTGATCTTTCCGGTATACCCAGCCATGCTCTCACCTCCTTTCCGGTTTGCGTCCAAAGCCGCGCTCCTTCGCCTCAACCGCCATAGCGGCAGCAGCGTTTGTTGATGCAGCGCTCCACCGGCTCCCCCTCTTTGGTCACCGTGCGCACTGCCATTTCAATTCCGCAGCTGGGACAGAGCATCTTCTTCACCTCCCACGAGCGGTTTTCCCTCCTCGGTTTGCGCCTGCAGCTTTCGGATCAGCTGCTCCTTGGTATCCTTGGCCCCCGGATAGTGTAGCAGCTCCATCTTCCCCCAGTAGCGGATCAGCGTGTCGAGCTCGACCGGATTGCCAAAGGCTCCGCTCTGAAGCCCTGCCAGGGTCTCGCTCCACATGGCGGAACGGTTGTTGGCAAGGGTGGAGGCCGCGTCCACGCCAAACAGGAAATCATCGAGGTAATACCAATTCCCCTCGTCGTCGCGCCGCAGAAAGTCGAGACGGTTCCAGGGGATGTACTTGGTCTCTCCGTCCGGCATCCTGCGGCGGACAAATTCCGGCTGCTCTCCGTAGGCCAGCAGGAACCGGAACATCAGCTCAAAGAGTTTCCCATAGGCCGCCTGCTTCATCACCCGCTTGGACTCCAATCTCCCCGCCGTTTGGGCTGCGGCGAATTGTTTGGCCACGCCGCTGACGGCGGTGGCATCGTTCCTGCCCTGATAGCTGTCGGTCAGACCCAGGATCTGACGGCTGGCTTGATAGGTGTATTCCAGATAGGTCAGATCCTTGGAGATATCGGGCTGAATCGTGAGCACATCGATCATGGAGCGCTGATTCGGGTTGTCGAGCTCCACGATCTTGAGTTCTTCATCCGTGCGGCGGATATGGAGCTGTTTGGGAAGGGTGACGATCGAGCCTCCCTTTCCGATCTTCTCCTCGATGCGTGTGCAGACTTTTTTGATCGCATTTTGCTGATCGCGGATCTTGTCGACGTCGCTGTCTCCCAAAAGCCTGCCGTAGACCGATACGTTGCGGCGCAGCACAATGGGGTATCGTCCCGGTCGGTAGTGCGGGATCCGTGTCGGCTCTACGGAGGGAAGCCCATCCTCTCCGAAGACGATATACCCTCTTTCATCCCGCCGAACGGAAACGGTGCTCAGAACGCTCCCGTCGCTGAGCACGGTATCGGTCTCGAGCTCAAAGCTCTCCTCTGCCTCTCTTTGCGCCTGCTCCGATCCGCAGACAGGGCAAACCGCATCCATCACGGCTCCGCATTGCGCGCATCGCTTCACAAGATGGGCCTGATAGTCCGGCAGATGCTCGAGCAGCGTGTCGTCCACAAATCGAATTCGGCCGATCCTTCCCGTCTCATCTCTGTAGTAGCCCGTCACCATGGTCACCAACTCGTCTTCTGTCTCCGCTCCCCATTCTGTGACGCCGCGCGGCAGATCGCTTTGCGCATGATCCAAATCCACCCCGAAGATGCGGCGGATGCTCTGTTTCGTCTGCGGCTGCTCAATCATCAGATAGTCCATCTGCTCGATCTCGGTCACGCCGGGCTGCGGCAGAAACTGCCGGGGATGACAAAGGGTCACGGAAAGTCTTCCGTCTCCAAATCCGTCTGCCTTCCACTCCACATGAAAGAAATCCCCGCCTTGGATCGGAGTGGTGCGCTCATCGAGATCGTTGAGCTGCTCAAAGGGAATTCGATCGAGCTCTTCCCGCAGCCGATCCTCGATTAGCGCCGCAAGCAACTCGTCTTTTTCGCTGCGGGCCGTCACCTTTGGCTGTGGAACCGTAGAATCGACCAGGCTTTCCACGCATTCCGCCACAATGTTTCGCACAACGGTGGCCGGAGCGCCTCCGCTCAAAACCAACTCGCCCGATGCGTTCACCCTGTCGATCTCCCTGCTGCCCCGATAGAGTGCCTCGCGCTCGTCCATGCGCGCGCGCTCCTCAGCGGCGGCTGCTTTCGCTTTCTCATAGCGGCCCTGCCACAGGGCAAGCAGCTCCTCCTCTTTTTCCTGTTTTCCATGCGAAGGTGCCTTCTTGCCTGCGCCTTTTTTCTTCAACAACTTGATTCATCCTCTCTTGCAGCATTCTTTTTTAGAAGGGGCTTCCGTATTTCGCAATCAGATAGTCTCTTCCGGCCTCGTCGGCATTGTGGTAATCCTCCCAGATATCCTCCGGCCAAACCGCCTTTTTTCGTTTCGGAGCCGCTGCCGCCGTTGTCCAGTAAACGCAGAAGCCACGCAGTGCATCCGGCGCGTGGGTCAACTCGTGCGGCGTTGTCGCCACGTCGCCACGGCGCTGGGGGTCATATTGCAGCGCAGGCAGTGTGCGAATGAGATTGGGGCACTGCGGAAAGATCTTCAGCCGACTGGTCTGTCTTCCGGTCTCGTCTCTGGTCGGATAAAGCCATTCTTTTACGGCCATCCAGCCTGCAATGCGGTCGTTTGAGGTCTTGGTGAGCAGAAGCCCATTCTCCTCAAAGAGATCGGCCACGCTCTTCCCACTCTCCTGCCGCCGGTTCCAGAGGTCGGGCGGCGCCAAGATCATATCGGGCTTTTCGGGCGAGCGCTCCAGGATGGCGCGCGCCGCCTCCGAGATGATCAGATCTTTCTCATACAGCTCGCGAAACACATAGCCGCGCTGCCGTTCATCCACTGCGATCCAGTAGCAGGCCAGCATATCGAGCCCATAGTCCAGCGTGAGATAGATCCTCCAATGCGCAGGGATATCAAAGGGCTCTGTCACGTGGATCTCCTTCGAAAACTCGCGGAAGTATTGACCGGAAAAGGCATTCCAATCCCCGTCCAGCCAGGCTCTACGCAGATCGCTCGGGAGACCTTCCAGCATGGTTAGATAACCGGCGTCGTTTTTTAAAAGCGCCTCGTTGTCGTAAACGCGGGCGGGGATGAAGCTGTAATCCTCCGGCCGTTCACGACCGTGATACTCCCGATCAATAAACAGCCGTTTCACCCAATCGTGTCCCACTCCACCCGGATTGCAGGTCAGATACATGCGCTTCGGATAGGCGTTGACGCCGCGCAGGCAGGCAGTGAGGGTGGAAAACTGATACTGCGTGAACTGGGTTGCCTCATCCATAAAAATCACATCGTATTCCTGCCCCTGATATTGCAGCACGTCGCTCTCGCTGTCGCAGTATCCGAACCGCAGGCGGCTCCCGTTTGCAAACCGGAAGGCTTTTTCGGTCTCTTTGTAGCTTGCAATTTCTTTAAGCTCCGTCAGCAGCGGAAGGATGTGATTCTCCCGAAGCTCGGGGAAGGTGCGCCGCAGCAGCAAAATACGGATACCCGCATGCGCTGCGGCCAGCAGCACGGCCTTTTTGCGCACGGCCCAGCTCTTTCCGCCTCCCCTCGCTCCGCCATAGGCGACGAACCGGGTCTGCGCCCTGAAAAACTCCGCCTGCCTTGGATTCGGCCTGCCCAGTTCCCAACAAAGGTCACTCGGCATAATTTTGAAGGGCCTCTTCCATGACAAATGAGACCTCCTGCCCCTCTTCGGTGAGGATCTGCTTGCCGTAAACACGGTTCAGGATCTCTTTGGCGCAGTCCACACGCAGCGAACCCGAGAGCGACTCATTGAAGAGCGATTCCACCAGCAGCCTTGCCGCCGCCGGCGTTGCCTGCCTGAGGGTATCCCGCATCTCGGCTTCCAGTTTTTCCGGTGTTCGCCTTCTGGGACGTCTCTTTCTTTCGGGATTTTCTCGGTTCATATGATTTCCTCCTTTTTTCCCTGGAATCCCCCCTCCCACCCTCCGACTTCTCCTGTATCGGCTGGTTGTATGGTAACGTCTTCAAAAATGGATAAGTGCCCCATCCCGCTCCTTTTTCCGGTTTTGGGGTTTTGAAAAAAAGTGGTTTTCGCCTCTGCGGCAACAAAAAAGGCGAAGCCTTCGCTTCGCCTTGCAGCTCTACATAAAAAAGCGCCCTGCTTTTTGCAGGACGCTTTTCCCTTTTTCTTCGCTTTTGACTCCCTACCGCGATGCGGATTCTCCCGTCAGCAGTTCGGCATACTCCGGATGCTTTTCAAACCACTTGACGGCAAAGGGGCAGGTGGGATGAATCTTCAGACCCTGTTCCCGAAGCTGGGCGACGGCCAGCTCCAAAAGCCGATCTCCGACTCCCTGCCCGCGGAGCGACTCATCCACAAAGGTATGGTCGATCATGGCAACTCCTTCGGAAATGGGGAAGGTGAGCTCGGCGATCAGCGCTCCGTTCTCATTCACTGCGAAGATCCGCTCGGCCTCTTGTTGGAATTTCATACTGCAACACCTCACTTTTCCAAAGTATACCAAGCATTCCCGTTTCACGCAAGCCCCTGCCTGTCACGGGCCCCGACAAGGTTGCCGAACCCTGCTCTTTTCCCATTTTGCAAATGCCGCACGCTGTTCGCTTCACGCAAAAAAGCACGCTGTTCCAGCATTGGAAAGCGTGCCTTTTTGTTTGAACGCAAATTGTTCCGAAAACAAAAGAATTCGGATTCTCCGTTCAATGGTGACCCATCGGAGGCTCGAACTCCGGACACCTTGATTAAAAGTCAAGTGCTCTGCCAACTGAGCTAATGAGTCATTCGCATGTGATATCATAGCATTTCCCCAAGGAAAAGTCAAGCAATGCTTTTCCTCTCTCAGAGGTTTTTCCACAAAAAACAAGAATTCTCCCATCGGAATCGTTGGACGAGCTTCACGGGGCTTTCAGCACCCTTAATCCGCAGAAGGTTCCAAATGATATCCCATCCTGCGCACAGCCTTGATCTGAACCCCCGAACCGATGGCACGCAGCCGCTTTCTCAAAAAACCCACATAAACTTCCACGTGGTTCTCCACGGCATTGGAGTCGCAGCCCCATACCCGCTCCAGGATCTCGTCTTTTTGGACCAGAGCGCCCTTTGCGCGCAGCAGCAACCGCATCACTTCAAATTCCCTGGCAGACAGACGAACGGCTCTGTCTTTGCAAACCAGCCGTCCGGAAGAGAGCTCCAGAGTGGTTCCGCCAAAGGACCATTCCTCCTTCCAACCCCTCTGGCGGCGCAGCAGCGCATTGACGCATGCCAGAACCTCTCTCTTCTCACATGGGGTGGAAAGGCAGCAGTCTGCGCCGGTATTCAGCCCTCTGATCCTGGCTTCGGGGTCCCGCTCCGGCGTGAGCAGCAGGAGCGGCGTCTCGCACTGTCCCGCGCGGAGCTTTCGAATCAGCTGCTCCCCGTCGAAGGCCGCCGCTTCCTGATCGATCAGAATCCCGTCTGTGGTGCCAAGCGCAATACTCATCTCGGCGCTCTTCTCGTCGGCCGCGCATTCCACCTCATATCCCTCTTTGAGGAAGAGCTTTCTCCAGGAGCCGGACCATTCTTTTTCTTTTCCCACAATGAGCAGCTTCATAAGGAGCCTCCCAAAACTTGATCTTCAGATTCCAAATTCTCTGCGCAGTGGTTTCGCCGTGATAGACTGCATCCGGCCACGGCGTTTTCCCCGTGGTTCGCAGTTTGGATTTTGGTCTTTTCAAGACGGCATCCTCCCCTTGCAAAGAGAAGCTCTGTCACATTTGTGTCTAAATTGTGTTCTCGTCGGCAATCTTGCATGACTTTTGCCAAAAACACATTGTTTTTCAGTTTATTTTCAGGTTTTTCTGCTAAGATAGGGCTGTAAGAAAAACTGTTCTCTCTGTTTTATGGAAAGGAGCGAGCTCATGAACGAAAAAGAATACATGAAAAACGGTCCCATTGAAGTTCAGTTTCTTGAATCGAATCCCTCTGTTTCCAAAACTGCCCCTGCTTCTGTGACGCCTGCCGCAGCGGATTCTTCTTTGCCGACCCCGAATGCGTCCGCCGCCGCTTTGAGCGGCGTCCTTGCCTCGAACCTTGAAACCTTCGCGGCAGATGCAGCCGGCGCCGCACAGCCCGAAGCCGACGCCTCGCCCTCTTTTGCCGCTCAGAAAAAATCCTCTGCTGTGAAAGAGGAATCCGGTTTCACTGCCCCCGCGGCAGGTTCCGTCTCCTCTGGCAGCACGGCCTCTGCGCCCATTTCCGTGCAGACGGCTCCGCCGAAGCGAAAGAAGGGCTGGATGAAAGCCATTGCGCTCGGTCTGTGCTGTATTCTACTCGGCGGAGCGGCCGGAGCCGGAGCCGCGCTCTACACTCTCGGTTCCCGATTTCCGGATGCAGACTCTGTCCCCACCAAGATGCCGACCATGATGGAAGGCGTTCGGGAAAGCACCGTGATCGATGTGAAGCAGATCGATACCTCTGCGGAACTGACGCCGACGCAGGTCTATGCCGCCAATGTCAATTCCACCGTCGGCATCCGCACCACCGTCACGACCAACTACTGGGGATTCCAGACCACCGCTGCCGCCGCCGGTTCGGGATTCATCCTCACAGACGACGGATACATCTTGAGCAACTATCATGTGGTGTCCGACTCCACCTCCATTACAGTCACAACCTATTCCGGCGACGACTACGACGCGATTTTGGTGGGCTATGATGAGGACAATGATATCGCCGTGCTGAAGATCAGCGCTGACGGCCTGATTCCTGTGGTGCTGGGAGATTCCAAGAAAATGCACGTCGGCGACAGCGTGATCGCCATCGGAAATCCGCTTGGAGAGCTCACATTTTCCCTCACATCGGGCGCAATCAGCGCGCTGGACCGCGAAATCACCCTTTCGAATGGCGTCACCATGGATCTGATCCAAACCGACTGCGCGATCAATTCCGGCAATTCCGGCGGCGCTCTGTTTAACATGTATGGCGAGGTGATCGGCATCACCAACGCCAAATACTCCTCCTACGGTTCCCAAACCTCAGTAGACAACATCGGCTTTGCCATCCCCATCGACAAGGTCTCGGGGATCGTGAAATCCGTGATGGAAAACGGCGTCGTTGCGAAGCCCTATATCGGCGTGACCGTATCCGCCGTCAGCGAGGAGCTCCAGAGTTACGGCCTGCCCGAAGGCGCCGCTATCCAAAGCGTGGTTCCTGACAGCCCTGCGGACAAAGTCGGCCTGCAGCAAAACGACATCGTCACCAAGGCCAACGACACGGTCATCACAAGTGACGACGACTTGGTGGATGCCGTGCAGTCGATGGCCCCGGGCGATGCAATGCACCTCGAAGTCTTTCGCCAGGGTCAAACCCTCTCTTTCGATCTCATTGTCGGAGAGCGGATCCAGTCGGCTGTTGAGAATCGCGCCTCTTCGGAAGACCAGAGTGAACAGACCCCCTGGGGCAGCTGGGGCGGCTGGAGCATCCCCTTCTTCCAGGATGGAGAGAGCAGACCCAGGGAAACCTACCCTTCTTCCAACAACCAGGGCCGTCCCTCCAGCAACAGCTGAGAGAGGCCGATCTCTCTCATAAGGCCAAAAGGCTTTTCCCCTTCCGGCAGACAGCGGCTTCAAGGCCATTTATGCCCAAGACCGCTTCTCCTGCCCTGCCTCGACCTCTCTTCAGGAACAGATGCTCATCCGCTCCGCCGCCCTTCTTGCCGCAGCTCCACGCAGCAGGAAGGGGGCGGGGCGGCTTTTCTATTCCCAACATTGAGGGCGCCCGCCAAGCAGGCGATTCCGGCTCAAGCAGGCTTTTTTTGAAAAAGGAAAAGACGTGCAAAGCCCCATGCAGGGGATCGCCCGTCTCTCCCGGACGCCTGGACGCTTTACAGATGTTTCCTGCGCGGCGGTTTCGGCGCCGAATGTTTCACTTCTTACGCCGCGGCTTTTTTTACTGCACGCTTTTGCAAAAAAGTCACAACGGCCACGGCTGAAATCCCGATCACGTCGGTGAGGATGCCCGGTACGATGAGCAGCAGACCACCGCCGATACAGATCATTCGGAATAAGGGATTCAGCTTGGTATCCATAAAGCCCTCCATGCCGGTGGCCACGCCATACATGCCGATAAACGCCGTAATCACGATCTGCAGCGCCTTGAGGGGAGGAGCGCCGATCAGCAGCATCTCCGGATTGAAGGCGAAAACATACGGTACAATAAAGGCTGCGATGGCAATTCTGGTCGCCGTGACTCCGGTTTTAAAGGGATTCGACTTGGCGATAGCCGAGCCTGCATAGGCTGCAAGCGCAACCGGCGGCGTGATATCCGCCACGATGCCGAAGTAAAACACAAACATGTGTGCGGCCAGCACAGGAACTCCAAGCCGCACCACGATAGGGGCGGTGATGGTCGCCATGATCACATAGTTCGCAGTTGTGGGCACACCCATTCCCAGAATGATACAGGCGATCATGGTGAAAAAGAGGGCAAGAATCTTGATGCCGTGCGACAGGGCCAACAGGCCGCTCGCCAGCTTGAGCCCGATTCCGGTCAGGGTGACAACGCCGACAATGATCCCTGCAACGGCGCAGGCGACCGCCACGCTGATCGTGCTGCGCGCACCGTTTTCCATCGCATCCAAAAAGGTGGTGAAGCTCATCCGTGTTTCGGCGCGGAACATGCTGACCACAATGGAGGTGAGAATCGCATAGACCGCCGACATCGAAGAGGTTTTACCGCTCATCATGCAGTAGACCAGCACCACCAGCGGCAGCAGCAGATAGCCGCCGTACAGCATGGTTTTCACAAAGGGCGGCACTTCGGATCTGTCGAGTCCGCGCAGTCCCAGCTTTTTGGCCTCGAAATGAACCATCAGGAAAATACCGGAGAAATACAAAAAGGCAGGAAAAATAGCCGCAATGGCAATGACCGAATAGTCGTTGCCCGTGATCTCAGCCATGAGAAAGGCTGCAGCTCCCATAATGGGGGGCATGATCTGTCCTCCGGTGGAAGCAGCGGCTTCCACTGCGCCGGCAAATTCCGGAGGATAGCCTGTTTTTTTCATCATGGGGATCGTGAAGCTTCCGGAGCCCACCGTGTTGGCAACCGAGCTTCCCGAAATCATTCCCTGGAGCCCGGATGCGATCACCGCCACCTTGGCGGGACCTCCGGTCGCAGCTCCTGCAATGGAATTGGCCACGTCGATGAAAAACCTGCCCACTCCGGTTTTATCAAGAAAAGAGCCAAACAGAATAAAGAGCACGATAAAGGTGGAACAAACCCCGATCGGCGTTCCCATGACTCCCTCGGTTGTGTAAAACAGGTGTGCGATGATTCTCTTGGTACTGAAATTGGCATAGTATGCATAGGCGATAAAACTTCCCGCCACAACCATGATCGGAATCCCGACCACACGACGGCAGAGCTCCGCCAGGATGAGGATCCCGATGATCGCCACCACAACGTCAAGCTTTGTGGCGCGCCCTGCACGGCGGACAATATCGCGGAAATTCACTACATAATAGAAGTAGCAGCAGATTCCGGTCACGGCTAAAACCACGTCATACCAAGGCATGTAATCCAGGCGCGCCGTATCCTTCTTGCGCACGGGATAGAGGAAATAGCCTAAAAAAATGACGATCCCAACAAAAGAGGCGCGCCGAATCTGCTCGGGCATTGCGGAGAAAACATTCATCCACAAAACATAAAACGAGAACCCCACGAGCATGAGCCGAATCAAAAGCTTGCGGGGGCCGGTAAATTGCCTTGTATTGGATTCTCTGTCGAATTCTGCAAGCACCTTATGGGCTTCTTCTGCTGCCAAAGCAGCTCCTTCATCGGCGGAGGGCTCTGTCGTCTGCTGCGTTTGCAGGAGCTGCGCCTCTTTTTCGTCGCAGCCGCCCTCAATAAAGTCTGCCATGTCGATCCCTCCCAAAGACTAGTTTGCCAGGACAAAGGAAACCGTGCTGTTTTTCCCGCACAGCTCCCGAAGGTTGATTTGCTGCCCGTGAATCTCGAGGATGTGGTCGTAAACGGTCCCCACAATGTAAGACAGGTGGGGAACCTTCTGATGAATCCCACTCAAAAGCATATGCCCCTCCGGCGTATAGGAGAGCGTCTGCCCCTCCTCCACTTGGGTGGCAACGCCGGCACCAAAGGCTGAATATTCACAGGATTCCACAAATATCATGTTCTCATCCAGCGAGATACGGTAGGTCTCTTTCACCAGGCTCTTGTTGACCGAGTGAAGGAAGGAAACGCTGAACAGATCGCCCTCTTCCACAGAGTAGGCCGCATACTGTTCTCCCGTATCCGCGTCGATCAGGCGCAGCTTCGCGCCGCCAAACAAACCGCTCCGCATCAGGAAAAGGATGGCCGCAATGGCACAAAGCACCACTGCGGCCATCTCCATGGCGTTCTTTCCAGCGGATTTTCTGTTCACACAGGTTGCGTTCATACTACCGGACAAAACCGATCTTTTAACCTAAAACGCCGACTTCCTTGAAGTATTTCTCTGCACCGGGATGGAAGGGAACCGAAACGCCCTCAACCGCATAGGCGGGATCGAGCTCGCTGCCCTTGGCATTGCCGGCGACAACATCTTCCTTGCACTCAAACAGAGTCTTGGTCATGTTGTAAACCAGATCCTCAGAGAGCTCGTTGTTGACGATGAAGGTGGCCTTCACGGCAACCGTGGTGGCGTCTTCGGTCATACCCTTATAGGTATTGGCGGGGATGCTGTAGCTGGTGTAGAAGGGATAGCTTTCGATCAGCTTGGCAGCCTCTTCTCCATCAACATTGAGGATCACGATGGAATTGGTGGTTGCAAGCTCGGTGATGGCGGTCGTGGGAGCGCCGGCCGTGCAGAAGAAGGCGTCGATCTTGCCATCCTTCAGGGCAGAAGCGGAATCGCCGAAACCAAGGTTCCAAACATTGATGTCGTCAAAGGTCAGACCATAGGCCTCAAGGATCTGTCTGGAGTTGAACTCCACACCGGAGCCGGCGTCGCCGACCGAAACATTCTTGCCGGCGAGATCCGCAACGGTCGTAATGCCGGAAGAGGGGTTGGCAACGATCTGGCAAACCTCGGCATAGCAGGCAGCCATGCTGCTGAAGCCCTCGAGCTTGTTGCCGTCAAACAGGTCCGTGCCGTTGTAGGCATAGTCCAGAACGTCGTTCTGCACGATCGCGATCTGAACTTCGTTGTCGCTGATCAGGTTGATGTTGGCCGCGGAAGCGCCGGTCGACTGCACGTCAACGGTCAGGCCCTCGATCTTGTCGCTGAAGAGGGTGCCAACCACGCCGCCGTAAGCATAGTACGTTCCGGTCGTGCCGCCGGTGGCCATCTTGATGTTCACGGGAGCGGCGGGTTCGTCGCCCCCGGTGTTGTCTTCGGTCTTGTTGCACGCAGTCATCGCAATTGCAAATACCAGAACCAAGACAAGCAGGAGACTGAGTTTGCGTTTCATTTGTTTGTCCTCCATTTCAATTGATTGAGGCCTCTTAAAAGTCTTCCATCGTTTCAGCGCCTGCAAGAGCCGCAGGACGGGAAGCCCCCTCTTGCAGGTTTGGCCATGCTTACCGCAGCAACTGCCCGGGCCGGCAGCACGTACATCCACCGCCCAAACGGCAAACTGCATACAAGCATTCAACCAACGCTATTATATCGAGTTTTTGCCACAATTGCAACAAGGAAATACAAAGATACAAGAATTTTTGTGAAAATAAACAAAGCGCCCGCATTTCCCTGCACAGGCACATATTCCGACAGGCACGCTCATACGTATAGCGTATCAAGACCTTTGGGAGTCGAGGAGGGTTTTTCATGTATATCAAAGCCATCAAGCTCAACCGCGTGCTGCTCCGCTGGATCGGCACCGCTATTTTGATCTTGGCAGCCGTGTTTTTAACCCTTTCTCTGGCTCATGCGCGGCAAATCAGGGTCTCTACAACCATAAAGCCGGTTCGCTTTACAGGAATCAAGACCAACGAAGACCGCGTCGGATTCCTGAAGCAATTCGGTTGGGACGTTGAGGAGGCCGCGATTGAGGTGGTTCAGGTGACGATTCCGAAGCAGTTTGATCAGGTCTATCTCGAATACAATGCGCTGCAAAAAACACAGGGCCTTGATTTGGTCAAGTATCAGGGCAAAACGGCGAAACGCTGGACCTATCGGGTTTTGAACTATCCCGACGCCGAGGGGGAGGTGGTTGCCAACCTCCTGCTCTGCGGCAATCGCATCATTGCCTGCGACATCTCTTCCACCGAACTGGGCGGCTTCATGCAGGGTGTGCAGATGCCGACCCCAACCGTAAGCTCCTCCCCTGCACAGCTCGCTGCGGAAGAACCCGAAACTGCGGCCGCCGCTGACGTGGGCGAAGAGGTTCCGACCATGATCGAAGAACCGGGTCAGCCGTGATGCAGGGCATTACACCCCCTGTGTATTAAACGCCCCGCACAGGAGAAAGAATCTGGCCGCATCGCCTTGCGCAAAATGCAGAGTGCCGCTCCGCCCCACGACCCATGATTCACACGGCAGGCGGAGTTCCGCAAAAGGCGTGCTTTTCTCTTTAAACGAAAAAGCCCCGGCGGGATATTCAGCAGCTCCCGCCGGGGCTTTAATATGGTTTGTCTGAAGGGCGGCACGTTCGCATTCAGACCGAATCGGATCGAGTCGCACCGCTCTCCTGATTATGAACCCGTTTACGGATTAACCGTGATTTCGAGGGAATAGGCCTTTGTGTCGCCGCTTTCAGCCGTGACCACGATGCTGACCTTTGTGAGTTCGCCCACCGAAATCGGGATGGGTCCCGAAGCGCTTCCGCTCTGGACACTCTTGCCGTCGACCGTGATCTCGGCGTTCTCATTTGTCGCCGTGGGGATCAGCCGCACACTGTTTGCTCCCATGGCGGAGATGGTCGCCTGATAGGTGTTCCCTGAGCCGAGCGCCGCGCTGTAGGTCCCATCGGCCCCTACCACACGCAGGGAAGCAAGCGAGGTATCGGTCGAGGTGAACTCGGTCGAGAAGGTGGTGCGGACCGTGGTGGTCTTGCCGTTGTCGCTCTCATGCACCAAGGTGACGGTATAGGTGGTCTTTTCCTTCAGATCGGTCAGATCCACGGTTTTGCTGGTGACTCCGTCGGCCGGGATGAAGTTGCTGAGTACCACGCCCGACTCCTTGGGGGCGTATGGCGAATAGGAAATGGTGAGCTTACCGGGGACGCTGAAGCTTGCCTTGACCTGCGCACTGTTCTTGGTGACCTTGACGACCTCCAGCTTAAGCTCTACCACCTCGGTGGTGAAGCTCACCGAGCTCGCGGCCGACACTCTGCCGGCGCTGTCGGTAACGGTAGCCGTCACCGTATAGCGCGTGTTGGGGTAGAGATCGGTCAGCGGCACGCTCTTCCTGACGCCCGCCTTAACCGTGACCTGTTTGGTTTGGGTCGTGCCTGTGGCCGGTTTGATGGTCAGATCCACTGTGCCGTTCACGGTGGAAAGCACCTCAAGGTCGGCCGTCTCCGCAGTGACGTCGCTGACGGTCAGGGAGGAAATCTTTCCTTTTCCGTCTCCTGTTTTGAAGTAGGAAACGGTCTCGGGGATCTTGTCTCCGCCCTCATACTGCAGGGTGTTCTCCTTGATGACCACATAATAGGTCGTGCTGTTGGAGAGCTCTTCTTCGGGGGTCAGCGCGATCGTTTTTCCGTCGTTGCTGATCACCGCAGTGAAAGGAAGCGCCGTACCGGTCTGACTGCCTTTGCGAAGCGCGATCGCAGTGCTCTCCACATAAGCTTCCCGCAGAACGGCGCCGGTGCCGCGCTGCACGGGATAGAGGAAGGAGATGGTGATATCGGTGGTGGGAACCACGTTCTCCGCCTTGTTTGCAGGATCAAATGTGATCAGCCGGCTGACGTTTTTCCCTGTGGAGAAGGTAGAAACAAAGCGGGTGTTGAGGTTGCCGTTTTCGTCGGACAGCGTCCCTCTGTTGACGACAACGAAGTACTCGGTATCGGCCTCCAGGCTTTCGTCCGGCGAGAGGGTGAGGACCTTGTTGGTAGAGGAGATGGTAGCTGCAAAGCCGAGAAGGGGCCCGTCCACCGTTCCTTTATGGATCTCGACCGCGCTGCTTTCCACATAAGCCGAGGTCAGCTCGGCACCGGAGGCTTTGTATACCGCATCTGCAAAGGTCAACTTCACCGTGGTGGTCCTTGACACATCCGTTTTGCCGTCTGTCGGCGAAACGGTCGGGGTCAGATACGTATCCTTCTGCGTGGTGAAGGAGAAAACCGCTCTGGGATTGGTCGATCCCGACGCATTGACGATCGAATTCTTGGTCACAACCACATAGTATTTCGTATTGCTCGAGAGCGGACTGTCCGGCGTGATGGAAACCACGCGTCCGTTTGTGCTGAGGCTTGCAGTGAAGTCCACCTTCGTGCCGCTGGCGCTGGTCTTTCTCAGTTCGACCACGGTGTCTTCCAGATAAGCTGCCGTCATGGAATTCCCGTTCAACTTATAAATGGTCTGCGGGAAGGTCAGCTT
>JAEEGL014023397.1_pt1 | contig 16850 bp, 15 predicted proteins | sample 9134231 | NCBI WGS metagenome assembly JAEEGL01 (sample SAMN16246548, study PRJNA631951) | gut metagenome | biome: gut microbiome; feature: rumen; material: fiber-attached | host: Bos | place: Iran: Karaj | collected 2018-10
AGCTACGGTTCAACCCGGTTCTGTACTGAGAGTTGACGGACAAGGAAGACCTTACCAATCAACAGTTGAATTTATGTTCAAAAAAGTTAAAATGACTCCGGAACAAATGGCTGAGCTTGCTAAAGTTGATTTGGCACAAGCAGCTAAAACCCCGGCTGGTCAGGCATATATTATGACTAATCCTGAACTTGCAAATTCATATTTACAAAACAACGGAATTAAAATCATTGAATTCGAACCGGCTAATACTAGTATCAGAGAACACTTTTTGACCTTTACTTATAACGGTAAGACATATAGTGAAAATATGACTCCTGACCAATTAGTTATAAAGCTACTAAACGGCGAATACAAATTGTAATAATCAATGTTCAATATTCTTGAAGAATTATGATAACCAATAAGCAAGTCAACTTTACAAGGTTGACTTGTTTATTGTTAGATTGAAAATTTTACATGCAACCGTTTCATATTTGTTTTGCATCAATTTACCTCTCAATCAAAATTTGCCGATTTTTTGCAGAATTATAAAAAATTAAAATTAATTAGGCTTTTAAGCCGAATTTCCACCATATATATGATGGGTAGCATGCTGACATGGGTTAAAGTGGTAGAGGTGCATGGTGTACCTTAATAAGACTATAAACGGAGAGGAAAATTGAAAAAATTCAAGTTTCGATTGCAGGTCGTACTTGATATGCGTGAAAACGAACTTGAAAAAAGACGTATTGAAGCGGCAAAAATACTTGCGATTCTGAATGAGCAAAAAGCACAACTTAATAACATACTTCTCGCTCAGAAAAAAAATTCAGAGGAAATAGAAGAATTATACAATATGGATGTCTTCGATATTCCGCAAGTAGAAGGACACAGAGATTACGGTCTGAAACTTATAACAGACGAAACTAACCAAAGAAGAATTATTGAGAACACCAAAGCGATACTTGAAAAAAAACAGATAGAAGTAAGAGAGGCTCATAAAAAAGTCGAAGTCCTCAAAAAACTTAAAGAAAAACAGGAAGAACAGTATTACAAAGATTTTCTCGCATCCGAGATAAAAGAAACAGACGATATTACATCAGCAAGGTTTAATATAGAATGACACAAGCAGTAGTTAACAATTTAGATATCATAAGCAAAACGGTTTGCGATTCAACCAATCAAAAATCGGGAAATTCTGCTGCAACTACTGATGAAAAAAGTTCTGAGAACTTTAATAAAATCTTAGACAAAACTATAGATAAAAGCAGCTATACATTAGGTGATATGAAAAACTCAAACGGGGATATGTCAGATAATAAAACGGAGGATTTCGAAAACATTCTGATACAAGCAACCCATGAGGCAAATATGGAAAAATCACTTGATTTAACACTGGCAAGAGATATAACCGAAATCATCAACCAGTTAAGAAGTTCGATAAACATTAAAATACCTGAAGACAATACTAATGAAGATACCGAAAATTATGCTGAAGAAGCCGAGATTGTCTTAGAAGATACCGAAAAAGATTCCGAAACTCAAGTTCAGCCGGAATTACAGTCGATATTTGAAGAACTGTTGGCTTCAGCGGATACTACAACAAAAGCAGAAATTGAAACACCTGTCCAAAATACCACGACAAAAGCGGAAACAGCAAATTTTGAAACTCCAAAAATGCAAAATTTAAATATTGCACCCAAAGTCAGCAAAGAAGAAGAAACAACTGAAGTTAAATCTGATTCTTTACAAAAATTAGATGAAGATATGCTCAATGAACTTAAAGTAGAGATATCGGATTCACAAACAGATTCACAAACCGGCGATAATATTGCCCAAAAAGAATCTCCGGAAGAAATAGGAATTAAAGTGCTACTTAATCATAATGATGAAAAAACTAATATTCAATTTGAAAAACAGATTAATCTAAGCACAACCAAACAGGTAGAAATAACACCGGAAAAAATAATTGAACAAATAACAAAACATATGGATGCGCTTAAAACATCATCAAAACTGACAATGACACTTAATCCTGAAACATTGGGTAAGATAAATTTACAGATATTGAATTCAAAAGACGGCTTATCGGCACAGTTTACCGTTATGACAAATGATGTCAAGGAACTGTTAATGAAAGGATTAGATGGATTAAAAGAAGCATTACTAACACAAGGAGTAAGCGTTGACAACATTTCAATAAAAGTTTCTGACTCAAAAGAACCATATAATCCGGATTGGACAGAGCAGGAAAACTCAGAAAAAGGTAATAAAGAACAACAAAAACAAAAACAAGATGAAAAAGAAAAAGGACTTTTTGAAAAAACAATAGCAAAAAGCCTTGTTGATGAAAATGGTAATGTATAAAAATTTTGGGGGAGGACAACATGTCAATAACAAGTGAAATAACATCAATGCAAAACCAAACAGCATTTTATAAGTTACAGGAAAACAGAAAAAATGCCGGTGCATCCATACAAGATGCAAACGACAGCAACATGTTTTTAACACTTATGCTTCAACAATTGCAAAATCAAGATCCTACGGAACCAACAGATAATACTGAATGGTTATCACAACTGGCACAATACTCATCTCTTGAACAAATGACAAACATGAATAAAGGTCTGGCAAATTGTATGGGATATCTTGCATCAATCTACAATGACATGACAGTAGGTTCAGAAATTACACAAACGCTGGCACTTATTGGCAAAGAAGTTACAATTAAAGACCCCGATGATGAAAGCGGAAATACGATGATAACCGGAAGAGTTACGGAAGCAAGTTTTGAGGATGGTACAGGTAAGATAAAAGTCGGTGACAAGTATTATTCAATAGCGTACATTATAAATGTTAAAGACCTTGACGGAAGCATTCCGAATGTCACCGTACAGGAAAATACAGACAATCCCGAGGGTTAAATAATAGCAATTTAATAAAAGTAATAATAAAGAGGCAGGAGGAAATATGTCACAAGCACTACACACAGCTAGTACCGGTATAAACGCCGGACAATCACAAATTAACGTTATTGCACACAATGTTGCAAACATCAATACCACGGCATTTAAATCCGCAAATATGGTATTTGAAAATCTTTATTCCCACAACTTGTCCTACGGAAGCGCCGCAACTAAAGACGGCGGCGGCACAAATCCGAAACAAATAGGTTTAGGCGTAAAAATAGGCGGTATAACAAGAAATTTCACACCGGGAACATTTGTTTCAACCGGACGTGATTTAGACTGCATGATTTCCGGTACGGGATTTTTTGTAGTTAAAGATGCAGACGGCGGAAGTTATTTCACCCGTGACGGCGTATTTTCAATTGATTCGGCAGGAAATCTGGTTACACAAAACGGCATGAAAGTTGCCGCAGCAAAATCTGTTTATTCAAATGCCGGTTCCAATGAAACCGTAAAAGTTCCAAAAAACATTCGTGCCGTTATTTCAGGAGACCCGAATATTTCCACCAAAACACTTGGTGAATTGAACAATGCCAGTATTACAGGCGGAGACATCATTGTTCGTGTTATAACCGGTCAAGATCCTGATACAGGTGAAGATTTAACGCAAAATGTAACATTACACATTGGAAGACCCGGTGTTAATAACTCTGATTTGACAATTTCACAGATAGTATCCGATTTCAACAACCAGCTTAATACGCAGCTTGGAGGTTCTTCTCCATGCACATTCTCCGCAGCTGACGGAAAAATTTCTTATACGGAAGGAACTATAGCAGCATTTGTATCCGACGGAACAACAAGTAACTTTATAGGTGAAACCGGTTTAACTCCTTTAAATAACACCTCAAAAAATCTTAATGAAACCGTTCAGCTTCTGGACATGGTCAACTACAACGATACGGATGCTATAGCACTGAGCAATACGGCAATAGACGAAAACGGTATTATTATTGCAACGTACAGCGACGGTTCTGTATTAACACAGTTTGTCGATAATGCACAAGCTATTCAATGGAAATACATGACACCTGCCGGAGTTACAATTGTAGGTTCGGACGTAACACCTGTCGGGGCATCAGTTACGAGCTCAAACTTCGCTATAGAACTCGCAACAATGGTTAACCAAGAAGGTCTTGTTTCCATAAATAACAATTTATGGGAATGGGGTCCTGACGTTGGAGATATATACTACGGAATGGCAGGAGAAATGGCATTCGGTCCGATTGAATCCGGCGGTTATGAAGGGTCAAATGTAGACATTGCGGCAGAGCTTTCTAACATGATTTCAGCACAACGTATGATTCAAATGAACTCTCGTGTGTTCTCTACAGCAAGCTCCGTAATGGAAATATTATCATACTTAGGTCAATAATTTGATAATTAAAATTGGCATGCCACGGCATGCTCATAACATGAAAAATCATGTCAAGTTCTTTACAAAACTCAAAAACTTTACAAAACTTAACATTTTAAACATGGTCGAAATCCATGTGAATCATGGGTTTCAGCATGATGACATGACTAGCAAAAAATGTTACATTTGGGTATTTGTACAGGACATGAAAACTAGTATATAATACAAGAGAGGTTGAGAGAAATGGCTCAGACAGGAGAGCAAACCGATAATCACAAAGCCGGTCATAGTGTGAATTCAGGTTTTTGTGGGATGGGAGATTCGAGTTTCGATTCAAATGTACTTAGAGGCAGGTTTCTTGAAATCAAAAACAAAATTGCACCTTGTAAACCAAGAATAATAGGAGTCACAAAATATTACGGATTAGATTCGATTATAAAAGGTTACGAAGCAGGAATTCGTGATTTTGGTGAATCCCGGGCTGTTGAAGCAGTAAAGAAGTTGGATGCTTTACCTGATTACATCAGGCAAAATTCCACATTCCATTTTATAGGCCATTTGCAAACCAATAAGGCCGGCAAAGTTGTAAGGAATTTTGATTATATTCATTCAGTTGATTCGTTCAAATTGGCATCCGTTATTTCAGATGAGATAAAACTCACGGGCAGAGACGTGAAATTGTTGCTTCAATTAAATAATGCGGGCGAAACTCAAAAAAGCGGTTACACAAAGAATGGTTTAGTTGAGGACTTGCCGCAAATACTAAAGCTTGAGAAATTAAACATCGTGGGACTCATGAACATAGCACCGCTAGGAGCAGATGAATCGACATTGAGAGATTTATTCCGTGATGTGAGAAATTTCAGAGATGAGCTTGAGCGTATTTATAATATAAAATTACCTGAGCTTTCAATGGGAATGAGTGACGACTATGAAATCGCAGCAAGCGAGGGTGCAACAATGATAAGAATAGGAAGAAAATTATTTACATAGTATATAAAGCATAATGGAGGAGAAAATGGCACTATCAGAAGGATTTAAGGGTTTTGTAAATTTTATAACCAACAGTTTTAAAGACGGAGCAGATGACTCTGATGCATTCAACTTTGGTGATGATACAACTGTTTGGGAAACTGACGGAACATTGGCAAAAGAGCCTATAGATGATTTATACGGAACAAGAGTTACAAAACCGGAACGTTCTTTTTCAAAAGAGCCTAAAGTAGCTATTCATCCTACTTCATATAAATCAGGTGAAGTTACTGTTATCGAGCCGAGAGCTTTCAGTGAATCCGCTCAAATTGTAAGAAAATTATTAGATAACAAAACTGTTATTTTACATTTGGATTTGTTAGATAAAGAGCAATCTCAAAGAACAATAGATTTTGTTTGCGGTGCTGCACATGCATTAAACGGAACTGCACAGAAAATTAGCGATATGGTGTTCATCTTCACACCGAGCAATGTTTCTCTTTCCGTAGAAAACGGTGCTGTACAAAGCAAATTCGCTGAGTCTTTGTGGAATAAGCCTCTTTAATATAATTAAAAGTGTGTGCTGTCCTGAAGGAACAGCAAATGAGGATTTAACCTCAAAGATGAGAGAGATTTTTATAATATATTGATTTGTGATAGTTGGATTTTCAGGGTGCTAATGCACCCTTTTTATTTTATATTTAAAAAATTTAGTATACATCCGACAATTCTTATCAAGTAATATTAAGTTTTGTAAATGAATTCGTCACAAAACAACAAAAAAAATATTTATGCGGTTTAATAGTTGAAGGATAAGTACATATTTATTATATGTGTAGAGTATTACAGAATAGGAGTAGGAAATGGAAATTCAATCAATCAGACCTTATGGTGCAAGCACCAATTTTAAAGGTATCGAAAAAATGGCAAGTAAAAATGTTGCCAATGTAGCGTTAGTAGGCGGTGGCGGAAGAATCGGAAGAAATGTTCTTCGTGAATATCTTTTAGCTAACCATGCTCCAAAAGGTGTTTATAACACTTGGGACAGATTAAAAGAAGTTATGCCGAAATTAAACCTTGTTGCAATCAATATGGGTTCAATGGGTTTAAAGGGCGGTAAAACGATTAAAGACGTAGGTGATGAGGATTTAATCTCTCAACTCAGAAATGACAGCGTTTTGGGAAGATTACCCGAATGTATCGCAACATCTATCAAACGCAATGAAGATGGTGATGTATTTTTAAATGTTAAATCTGCTGTCGGAGGTGACGAAACAATTAACCTAGTTGCAACAAGAGATGATGTTGATTTTTCTAAATACAATGCAGAAATTTTACTTGATGCAACCGGTGCAAGAACAAGCAAAGCTGCAATGATGGAATTGAAAGAAGGTACTCCGACCGCAAAATATGCACTTCTTTCAGCTCCTTATAAAGAAAAAGATAAGAGCGTTAAACCAATGCCGATGATTGTTCCAGGTGTAAATGACTACAGAATTGCCGATATTAAAAAAGAAGGTGGTATCGCTTCTGCAGCAAGCTGTACAACAACTTGTATCGCTCCGATTATTAAATTTATGTACGAAAAATTTGGTATTGACTGCGGTAATATTGAAACAACTCACGCAGCTACAGCTACTCAATTTACTGCTGATAAAACAAACAAAGAAGCAGATTCTAAAAAACGCGGTTCTTTTAATAGTGGCATTCCAACGACAACAGGCGCAGCAAAAGCTGTTGGTAAAATTATTGAAGAACTTGATGGCCGTTTAGACGGAGCTGCTACACGTATTCCGACTGATGATGGTTCATTGGCTATTTTGAACTTGAGTGTAGATAAACTGGATGTGTCTGTAGATGAAATAAAACAAGGTTTGAAAGAAGCTTCTGAAAGCGAAGAATACAAGGATCTCCTTGCCTTTGCTCCAAAAGGTTCAAGTACCAGAGATGTTGTAGGAAGACATGAAAGTGCTCTTATAATACCAGAAGCGTTTAAAGTACAAAAAGGTAATCATTCCACAATGGCTACAATCAAAGCATACTATGATAACGAATTCGGTTATACAAGAAGTTACTTAACTCTTGCAAACGAAGTTGCAAAAGACGTTATTGCCGAAAAACAAGCAATATAAGCATTTAAACATGCTGTCTAAATAACAGATGAAAAGGCTATTCAAAATTTTGAATAGCTTTTTTATTTCGTTATAATATTACCTTATCTGCATCTTATCAGCATCCGATTTTTCGTCACCTTAACAAATTGACAGACCATGTGAGTTGTGATGTAATTAAGGTAAAGACAATAAGGAGAAACTTATGACAGCAACAAAATCAAAAAGAAAACTTAAGATAAATAAAAATGTTGAAAAATTAGAAAAAGCCTTTAAAAAAGTTAATACGGTAGAAACGCTTGAACAACTTGAAATATTAATATCAAAAGTTCAAAAGGCACAAAAAATATACGAAACTTATACTCAAGAACAGGTTGATAAAATATTTAAAGCTGCTGCAACTGCCGCTAATAAAGCACGAATTCCGCTTGCAAAAATGGCGGTTGAAGAAACGGGCATGGGAGTTTTGGAAGATAAAATTATCAAAAATCACCTTGCAGCAGAATATATATACAACAAGCATAAAAATGCAAAGACTTGCGGAATAATAAGCGAAGATAAAGAAAACGGTATAAAAATTGTTGCCGAACCCCTCGGAATTTTAGCCGGTATCGTTCCGACTACAAATCCGACATCTACAGCTATTTTTAAGTCTTTAATAGCTCTGAAAACTAGAAATGCAATAATTTTTTCACCACATCCCAGAGCTGCAAAATCTACAATTGCTGCTGCTAAAATTGTTTTGGAAGCTGCTATAAAAGCCGGTGCTCCGGAAAATATTATAGGTTGGATTGATGTTCCGTCCGTAGAGCTTTCTGCGGCATTAATGCAACACCCATCAATTAATTGCATAATCGCAACAGGAGGTCCCGGTATGGTTAAAGCTGCTTATTCTTCCGGCAATCCGGCATTAGGTGTCGGGCCCGGAAATGTTGCGGCTGTTATTGATGAAACAGCAGATGTCCAAATGGCTGTTTCTTCAATCTTAATGTCAAAAACCTTTGATAACGGTATGATTTGTGCATCGGAACAGTCGGTTATTGTTTGTGAGAAAGTATATGAAAAAGTTAAAGCTGAATTTATTCACAGGGGTGCATATCTTGTAAAAAAATCAGAAGAAAAGAAAATGATTGACTTGCCGTTTATTGACCCTAAAAGAGGCTCCGCACATCCTTCAATAGTCGGTCAATCGGCAGTTAAAATCGCAAAGATTGCAGGATTTAAAATCCCGGAAAATTCAAAAATACTTCTTTGCGAAAGACCTAAAGTAGACTGGAATGACCCGTTTTCAAGAGAAAAATTGTCACCGATTTTGACAATGTATAAAGCTAAAGACTTTTATCAGGCAACCGAAATGGCACATGAACTTGTATTCAAAGGAGGTGCCGGACATTCTGCAGCTTTATATACGGATGAGAGAAAAAGTGACAGAATTGACTACTATGCCGAAAACATGCCGGCATGCCGTATTATTATAAATTCGCCATCTTCACAAGGCGGTATTGGTGATTTGTACAATTTTAAATTGGAACCCTCATTATCACTCGGATGCGGTTCTTGGGGTAAAAATTCCGTTTCCGGAAATATCGGAGTTGAACATTTACTAAACTATAAAACGGTAGCTGAAAGGAGAGAAAATATGTTATGGTTCAAAGTTCCGCCAAAAGTTTATTTTAAAAGAGGAGCTTTAGACCTCGCTCTCAAAGTTTTGAAAGGCAAAAAACGTGCTTTTATTGTAACAGACAAATTTTTGTTTGACTCAGGCGCAGTTGATAAGATAACAAAAGTTCTGCATGAAATAGATATTGAGTACCAGATTTTCTTTGACGTTAAACCTGATCCGACTTTATCTACAGTTAATCAGGCTATGGCACAATTAAAGCCGTTTGAGCCGGATTTAATTATCGCATTGGGCGGAGGCTCTCCTATGGATGCTGCTAAAATAATGTGGTTGATGTATGAACAGCCTGATGTTAATTTTGAAGATATTTCAATGAGATTCATGGATATCAGAAAAAGAGTTTGCCAAATTCCGGATTTGGGTGAAAAAGCAACATTGGTATGTATTCCGACGACTTCCGGAACAGGTTCCGAAGTCACACCTTTCTCAATAATTACGGATGATAAAACCGGTGTAAAATATGCAATTGCAGATTATGCTTTAACACCTAATATTGCAATAATAGACCCGAATTTTGTTGACGGAATGCCAAAAGGTTTAACTGCTGCTTCCGGAATTGATGCTTTAGTTCACGCAATAGAGGCTTACGTTTCTTGTATGGCTACGAATTTTACCAATTCAAATGCTCTTGAAGCTGTAAAATTAATATTCAGATATCTTGAGCGTTCATACAAGAATGGTGCAAATGATCCTATGGCTCGTGAAAAAATGCATTATGCCGCAACAATCGCAGGCATGTCTTTTGCAAATTCATTCCTTGGGATTTGTCACTCGATGGCACATAAACTCGGTGCAATGTATCATGTTCCGCATGGTGTAGCAAATGCCCTTTTAATAAGACAGGTTATCAAGTTTAATGCAACGGATGCTCCTAAAAAACAGGCTATTTTCCCGCAGTATAAATATCCTAATGCCAAAGCTAAATACGGACAAATTGCTGATGAATTGGGATTAGGCGGTAAGAATGATGACGAAAAAGTTGAACGATTGCTTGCTGCCGTTGAAGGCCTTATGGTTGCAATAGATTTACCGCTTTCTATAAAGAAATACGGTATCGATAAAAAAACATTTATGAATAATCTGGATGAGCTTGTAGAACTTGCGTTTGATGATCAATGCACAGGCGCTAATCCGGTTTATCCATTGATGGAAGACATAAGAAAACTATATATTGATGCATATAACGGTGTAGTTTAAGTATGTAATAAACAAAAAAGGTGACTTAAAAGTCACCTTTTTTTGTTACTATAAGTTAATTATTGAAATTGTGCCAATCTCGTTCTTGCATCTTCAAGTTTAACTTCGATTTTCAACCTGTCTTCATCAGAAAGCCCCGGACGCAATAACATTATACTATATAAATTAACTAATGCACTGTATAAATTTTTTCTGCTCACTGCATAATACATGTCTCTGGGGACTTTATATAATTCAACCAAATCTTTTTCAAATTCCTCGATTTCATCAAAATTAACTTGATCCGGATTACCGCCTTCTTGTAAATAGAGTAAATTATTTGACAAATACGCCCTGTTAATTCTGAATGCTAATGTCGACTGCCACAAATTTCTTGTTTCACCATAAATACCTTGAGCATCGGGAGTCCACTTGTCTACCAGCTCACGCAATATAGGAATAAGTTCTTCATCCGTTGCGTTATCCTCTACCATAGCATAAAATTCTCGAACTAATTCATCATAGCTCATACCGCTTCCGCAGACTACATTGTGTTCTTCCGGTTTTTCCACAACTACATCATCAGCAGGAACATTTTGTTTAGCCCTGATAATAATTTCGCCCTTTACTATACTTGCCATAGCATCTAATGCAGATGCCTCAACTGACCTTTTTTCAGGTATAATTTGAGATTTATCATTTACCTTTTCATTAATCATGCCATCTTCCGATTTTACAAATTCTCTTTTTTGTAATTTGGTACTTTCAGCAGATAAATCTGTCTTCAAAAAATTGTTAATTAACCCCATATCCTATACTCCTTGTTGTCTGTTACAATATTATTAACGGCATATTTTTGAAAAACTTTAGGATTTTTTTTAAATTGTTACAATTCATAATATTTATGTAATTGTCAAAAACTCATATTAATTGCATATTTTCCCTTAATTTCTCAAATATTCAATTGTAAATTTTTGTAACAAATATAATAAATTCAGACAAAATTTAATATTTACATGCTTTATTATCACGGAACATTTATCAGAGAAAAGATTAATGTTAAGGAGAAAATATGAAAATTCAACCAACTGAAATAACAGCTTCATCATATTTAAGTTTCGGAAACAGACATATAAACTCAAAACTCCCTAAGAATTTACAAGCCAAACCGGTTCATAAAGCCCCAAAAGGACTTTTAATATCCCTTATTCCGTTATCGTTGCTCGGATTTGGTACATATTATTGGCAAACTCATAAGCAAGAAGCACAACAAAAAGAATTATTGTGGCGTTTAGAAAGATTAATCCAAAACTTCCAAAATGCATTACCGGCAGATACAATATCAATGCAAGAAGCGACATCTACTGATACAATAGCAATACCGCAAAAGGATTAAATAATGATAAATATTACAAAAACAGCAAACTATGAAACATTGAAATCAGCCTTCAGAGACGGTATTGAGTTTCGAAGAACTCCTTTTAAAACGTATTTCAAACAAAGAATTGCTAATCCAACTATTGATAATGAATATATGGCAAATGTTGTTCAAGGGTTATATACAGAGCCAAAAAGCATAAAAATGCTGCTTTCCAGAACAATACCGGCTCAGACAGATTGGAACCGTGTTGCTGATAAAGTTGCCCTAACTTCTTATGCTGAAAAATTAATTTATGAGGGGGATACTAAAATATCCGACACATTTAGCAGAGGAATGCAAAACCCGAGTATTTGCTTTATGGCTTGGTATGATGCTATTGCCGAATATGTTTTGGAAAAGGCAAACAGTGTAATTGGGCAAAAACCACCCATGATAGTTATAAATGAAGAACTTAATAACATAGAAAAAGACACTTTAAAAGATATAAATTATTATGAAGTAAAAGCAAAGGTATTTGAGTCTTTAAAACATCTATATCCTAAAACTTATAAAAAAAGACTAAAATTATTAGAACAAAACTACAATACAAAAGTTCAAAACGGTATAACAAATATTGTTCAAATGCTTATTGGAATAAATAAATAGAGTATTAAGAGAATGGACTAGCAAACTTTATCAATAATACCGCCACCTAAAACTACATTACCGTCATAAAATACTGCAGATTGACCTATTGCAATTGACTTTTGCATATCATCAAAAACCACTTCAACAGAATCACCATGCGGAATAAGAGTAACGTCAACAGGCTGCTGTGCGGAACGTATTTTTGCTTGCGCCTTTCTTGTTTCTGTCAAATCTTCTATTGAAACCCAATTGAGATTGTTTGCAATAAGTGCCTTACTGAATGTTTTATCCGCAAACCCAACAACTACTTCGTTCGTATCTTTCCTGAGCTCCAAAACATAAAGTGCTTCAGATGCCGAAACACAGAGTCCTTTTCTTTGCCCTATCGTATAGTTCCAAAATCCTTTATGCTTACCCAAAATTTTTCCGTTTGTATCAACAATATTTCCTTCTTTTTCCTCAAAATCAAGAAGTTCATTATAATCGCCACCATAAAAATCTTGACTGTCAGGCTTATCTGCAACATCAAATCCGTAATTTTTAGCTATCGAACGAATTTCTTCTTTTTCATATTCACCCAAAGGCAGAATAACATTGGATAATTGGTCTTGCTTCAACCTATATAAGAAATATGACTGGTCTTTCTTAGGGTTTACACCTCTTATAAGCTGATACCTTCCGTTTTCTTTATTTACCTCTACCCCTGCATAGTGCCCCGTCGCAAATTTATCGAACTCAATCCCCATAGCTCTTGCCATATCCGGCAAAGCACCGAATTTTACATAAGAATTGCACCGTACACAAGGATTCGGTGTCCTTCCGTTTTTGTATTCGGATTTAAAGTTTTCCAAAACAATTGATTCATATTTCTCGACACAATCAATGACATGATACGGAATGTCAAGCTCTTTAGCAATTTTACCGGCTTCTTCTATGCTTTCAGCTTCATCAGGACCATAACACGCATCTTTATGACCTGATTTTGCTGCCATTCCGTCTTTGCCCCAAATTTTCATAGTGGCACCGATAACTTCATATCCTTGCTGCTTTAAAAGTAAAGCCGCTACAGTTGAGTCCACTCCGCCTGATAAACCTACAAGAACTTTTGTCATTTTACACTTCCTGTTTGTAACGCTTCAAACATTCTTTCAACACATTTTTTTGCACCATCAAAAACAGATTTATCAACATCAACTTCATATTGTTCATATTTTAAAGCATTATATATGTCTTCTAAACTGTTCCATTTCATATTTTGACAGACAATATTATCTTTAATCAATATAAATTCCTTACCCCAATCGTATAATTTGCTGTCACGATTGAGCCTGTCAACAACACCCTTCTCCGTTGCTATAACAAATTGTTTGTCTTTAGAATTTTTTGCATATTCCATAATTTCTTTTGTAGAACCTACAAAATCGGAAATTTTACAAACTTCCCAATGACATTCCGGATGTGTAAGTATTTTGGCAGTAGGATATTTAATTCTGGCATTTTCAATATCTTCAGGCCTTATTCTTAAATGTGTCGGACAAAACCCGTTGTATGTTGTAACTTTTACATTACCAAGTTTATGTTCAACCCATTTGCCCAAATACGTATCAGGCAAAAATAATACTTCAGACACTCCCAAACTCTTAACTATTTCTAACGCATTTGAACTCGTACAGCAAATATCAGATTCCGCCTTAACTTCCGCAGTGGAATTTATATAACAAATCACCGGAATATTCGGATGTTGATTTTTAAACTCTCTAAGCTGTTCAACATTAATCATATCAGCCATAAAACAGCCAGAATTAAGATTTGGAAGCAAAACTTTTTTCTCCGGATTCAAAAGCTTTGCACTCTGCGCCATAAAATGCACACCTGCAAACACTATTACATCCGCATCAGTTTTTGATGCCATTCTGCTCAAATAGAGAGAATCTCCGACAAAATCAGCTACTTCGTCAATCTCTACAGGCTGATAACAATGAGCAAGTATTATAGCATTTTTTTCTTTTTTAAGCTTTTTTATTTCGTCAGTGATGTTCAATTAAGCCTCGCTTGAATATACCTAAAACCTTATTAAGATTAAATTATAAGGATAAAAACTTGTCAACATTTTTATTTAACAGTTATGCCGTTCTCGGCAAAATAAAGTCTGAAATAAAAACACGCAACATGTTGAATAGAATCAACTCTTACCCATTGCCTTGTAGCTTTGAACCTTATTGAACCCGTTGACTTTTCCGGGTTCTTATGTGCATAGTTATTGTATTCGTTATTCACAAGAACCATCTGCGATTTTGCGGTTAATCTCGCTGCTTCGATAATTTTTTGAGCTTTTTCTTCATCACCAATCTTCTTTGCAAGATAGTAAGCTGCTATCAAGCCTTCGGAACGTGAACCATCCGGATAATAATGGTCTCCGTAATTGTAATAATAAGCCCCCTCATAATCTATATATGGTGAATCGTCTCTTTTGTACATCTTGTCAATCATTGTTTGCGCATCACCAAATACGAAATCCAAATAATTTTGTTTTCTAAAATCTTCATTTTCCGCCCATTCCTCAATTGCCTGCATCAACCAAGCATCCGAAGGCAAAGCTGTAAATAAATCGTAATATATCTTTGGACGTTCATCGACAATCCAATCCAGAGCAATCTTTGATTTTTCTATAACCTCATTACGTAATTCTTCGTCATCTTTAAAATAATTAGCAAACAATGCTAAACCGAGTAATGCTTCGCCCGGATAATAGAAAGAAAATGTCTGCCGTCTTTCTTCATCCGACATACTTATAAGAGGTCTGCCACCCTGGACAAGCGGATGAATATAATATCCCAAAATTTCACCCGTTTCATAAACCCTTGATAAAATATGCCGAACATATTTCTTTATATAATCATCATAAATTTTGTCATCGGTTTCACAGCGGTATTTCATTAGCGCTGTCAGAGCGACCCCGGTTCCGCCCAGTTTGCCTTTGTCATTATAGAATACAAATCCGGCAGGCTTACCGTTATAAGTGTGTTCTTTTGTCAATTTTACAATAAAATCCAAACCTTTTTTGGCTCCGGCAAGATACTTTTCGTTTTTTGTCAGTTGATAAGCTCTTACCAATGTAATTATTCCGCCACAATGTCTTAAATCATTATAATACAAGTTGTCTTCGGATCTGGTTGGATGCTCATGGTCAACATAATTATCCTCTTTAGCATCATAATAATAAAGAAATTTCCCGTCATTTTGCTGATATTTGAGTATCCAATCCGCACCATTAAGAGCAATATCTTTAATAGCCTCGGGAGAATATTCATTTAACAAAGTACCTCTGTAAATTGGTATAATATCATCTTTGTAACTCACAAAAGCTCTGCTTTTAATTAAAAAACATTCATAAGTTGAATGAGACAAAACTTCAATTCGCTCAGATATTTTATTGGTTATATCTTTTATACGTGTTTTTCTTAAAAGAGTATTTAGAGCGGGTTTTATATCCAGATGACTTTTTGTCCAAGCTTCTGTCGGCATATAATAATAATTTTGTCCTTCTAATACCAATTTTATACCGGTTATTCCGGGCTCAAATCTTTTAGGAGAAAATGTACCGTATTCTATATCAAATAATCTTACCGGAGTTTCATCAATAACATACTCCAGCATAATTCTGCATTTTTCATTGTCAGAAACATCAAAAGATTTAAAAGTTTTGTTTTCTTTCAATTTTGCAATAATACGATTCAAAGCATCATTCAAACTACCGTTGCACGAACCCCATCGAATAGGCTCCAATCCCTCTTGAAAAAGAGTTACATATATTTGTGTAAAACCTTGTTTGTAATCCAATATATCTTGAAAATCGATATCAGATATGTTTATATCCGTTGAGGCTGTCAAAGCAGAGCGAATACGTTTTACCAATTCATGTATTGAACCAAAATCTTTTTTATAAAACTCTCTATCTAATTCATTTTGAACTCTAAAATCCATTCTCAACTATCCTTATATAAAATTAAACACTATTTTTATTATACAAAAAAATTTAAAATATCCCAAATCTGACAAATATAACTTGACAACGCTTTTACGGTTGTGTTACAAAATACATATATAAATAGTATTAGATAGGTTAATCGCTTTTAAACGGGCGGCGGTACTTAGAGCAATAGGTTGGTGTTCAACATTAAACCAAATCTATTTACCCCACCACCCTGCGATTCCTCAAAAAAGAAAGGAAAAATCATGTACGCAATAGTCGAAACAGGCGGAAAACAATACCAAGTTGAAGAAGGCCGCTACGTTGATGTTGAATTGTTAGGTCAAGATGCTGATTCAAAAGTAATTTTTGACAAGGTTGTTATGATTGTTAACGGCAAAAAGTCAAAAGTAGGTCAGCCTTATGTTGCTAACGCAAAGGTTGAAGGAACTGTTATTAAACTTGACAGAGCAAAGAAAATTATAGTTTACAAACAAAGACCTAAAAAAGGTTACAGAAAAAAACAAGGTCACAGACAAGGCTTTGCAAGAGTAATGATTAACAAAATCAGAACAACTGCAGCAAAGAAGGCTGAAGGTACTGAAGCTTCAGCTGAAGCATAGATAT
>JAEEGL017281217.1_pt1 | contig 16850 bp, 35 predicted proteins | sample 9134231 | NCBI WGS metagenome assembly JAEEGL01 (sample SAMN16246548, study PRJNA631951) | gut metagenome | biome: gut microbiome; feature: rumen; material: fiber-attached | host: Bos | place: Iran: Karaj | collected 2018-10
AGAAATAATTCACGACCGACAATAGAGGTTTCGATATGAGGCCTCTATTTTTTTTCGCGCCTGAAACAACCCAGTTAATGACAAATTATAGGAGGTGTTACCATGGGATTATTTGGTAAGAAACCTGGGAAGATGCTTGAGAAGGATCGACTCATGTTGGAGGACTCTCTTGAGTTCTATCAACAGCAGATGGCGGTGCTCAATGACAACTACAACAAGCAGATGTCCCTGTACGAGGAACTGCTGTCGCAAGGCGCTGAAAAGGCAAACGACGCAGCAGTCATGCTGAAGTGCGCTGAGAGCACGCAGAAGATGATTATGCAAGCTACAGCTCAATATACTGAGGTGTATAACCGCATCAATCAGAATTCTGAGATCTCGAAGCGTGATTCTGACAAGACGAACTGCAAGGTTAGCACAGCCGTCGGCGTAGGAACCGCGATAGGTTCATTGACGCTTGGTGCGTTGTCGCTGAGCCAGGCTGTTGTAACGGACAACCAGGGTCTTATGACAAGGAAGAATGTTAAGCATTTCTTCGACAGCATCAACCCGATTCGAATCCTGAAGCACTGACAATTGTCAATCAGGGGTGACTTGGCAACAGGCCACCTCTATTTTTTAAGGAGGACGAAAGTAATGAAAGTTCAGCACACGATCACTATTCCAGAAAACGATCTCAAGAAGATTATCGCAAAATGCGTCAAAGGTGCAAGGCCTGACCAAGTATCATTTTCTGCGAGCGAGAATTTCTACGGAGATACCGTAACTGTGAGCGCGAGCATAACTTACTATGAGACGATCGAAGAACAAGACGTAAGCTTATAATGCCAAGTAGTATACCTCGCGGGATCAACAAGGGATTTAATAGAGGAGAAATCCTACTATTATACTTGGAGGTAGACTACAATGAAAAAGACTATTTGCATGATGATGGTACTGATGATCCTGGTTATGGGCTGCATTGCCCACGGCGAAGTAACGCCCGCCGACCTTGAGGTGTTACGAACTCACAAGACCTTCCGGACGGAAGGAGAATTGAAAGGGGAATGGACCCTTAGTTTCGAAAGAAACGAAGATGATCTTTACCCTTGCATACTGGATCTTGGAGACGGCAGACAAATAGTCGTGCCCTTGACCGACGAAGAAGTTAATTCTCTGATGTATAAGGCATTAGAAGAACAACATCAGCGTGCGGTGGAGGACAAGAATAAGGAATCTGCTAATCCCGGATTCTTTGCAAAGGCTATCGACTTCGTTACTTTCTGGGATTAAGAGGGGCTCGTCCCCTCTTTTTTTTCGCGTTTCGAACAGCTTCTTTAATAGAAATCATTAAGATTGGAGGTTTTTGAAATGCTTTTATTGTGTTGGAATGTGTTTCTGGGAATCGTGGGACTATACGCAGCATTCAGGTTTGCGGGTATTGCCATGGATTGGATCAGAGCAGGACTGGACAGTTTGAGACCACCAAAAAGCGACAAGTATCGGAGATGATTTCTAACAAGGCAAGAGCGTTATACACAGCGCCCTTGCTTTTTTGAGAAAAGGAGCTGCGAGAAATGGAAAAGCTTAGAGTAAGCGTTGTTGGATTGGACATCGTGGACGAAGTCACTGCCATTTTTGAGTTAATCGGGTTAAGTACAGTTAACCAGGTTAATACTGGCATGTTAGGCAACTTAAAGATGTTAACCTACGAATTCGATATTGACGAGTCAGAGGTGATCGAGAAGCGCAAGAAACTGATGGAAGAAGCGGCGAAATACCGCATACGTCTCATGCCAATGTATGTGCATGGCGATTGGATGCGCGTATTTATATTTAAGACGATCAAGAACTGAGGAGGAAAAGTGAGATATGGCGGGTAAAACGATAAACGTCAAGGATGGTCGGCCAATCGGGTATATCACAACAGCCGAGTATGCTCGTCAATTTGGCGTGAATATCGGAACTGTCAGACAATGGATCCGAAGAGGAAAGGTCAGAGCTGTCAAGGTCGGAAACCAGAATTTCATAGATGATCGAACACCATACCCAAAGCGTAAATCGAATGGTCAGCCTGTAGAAGCATGGAAGCCGCCGATCATGGTTGGCATGACTATAAAGTATTTTTATCGGGTGAGCATTGCAAGAACGGACATTCAGGACAGCCCATTCTTTGATGTTGCTGGGTTCAACAGCAAGGATATCGCAATAAGATACGCGAAAAACATTGTCAAAAAGAATAAGGACTGGGACGAGAACCGGATGAAAGTCGTCATTACTGCCGTTGCACTTCCGCCAATAACTGACGATAACGATACTCTTGCAACCAAAATCGAAATACTTGCAAAACTTCATAATGAGGAGGACGATGCACAATGACTGACGATGAAATTAGGTATCAGATTGAACAGGTGATGGAGAATACCAACAAGGAAATCGATCGACAGGCAGCACAGAAACTGTACGACATGTACGTCAATTACAAGAGTGTAGGCTTTACTGCATCACAGAGCTTTTCACTTGTAAAGGGCGTATTGGAAGCGACCGTGACTGCCAGCATGCTTAGACATCGCGAATGAAACAGCCTTCACAATGAAGGAGGTGAGGAGCGATGCTTCCAAGGCTGATTGGCCTGCTGGCAATCGTTGCGATCAAAGAATTGTCTGAAGGGGCAATTCGGAGAATCTCGCAATGGATGAAAAAGCATGGGCAAGAAGACGAAGAAGATCCTTTGAACTAAACCTTCAAAGGAGGGGCATCCTGTTATGGGGTGTCCTTCTTTTTTTTTCACAATTTTGAAAGGAGTGGGTTTCAATGTTGCTTTGGGTTACTTTGGGATTGATGGTTGTCGGTATCGTGGTGATGGCAGTCTCGAACAACGATCACGCAGACACGATTGGCTTCTGGACGTTCGCCGTTTCAGGAATCTGTCTGCTGTTCATGCTTGCAATTCTCGCATCTAACTATATTGGTCTTAACGCCACTATCGCATGTGATGAAGCCCAGTATGGTTTTTTGAAGTACCAGTATGAGTCCGATGCTTACGACAGTGCAACGAAGATCGCACAGTATAACCTCATGCAGCAGATAGGTGAATGGAATCGCGATCTGGCCAAGAACCAGAAGTTAACTCATGACTTTTGGGTCGGTGTATTTATTCCGGATTACTACGACGATCTGGAATACATAGAGATTAATTTTGAGGAGGAACACAGCCATGACTGAATCTCAGGTTAATGTTGCATCTATGACAAAAGAGGACTTTGCAAAGCTCCCAATGCTTGAAGAAGGCTTTGAAGGATTCGATCCCAACAAGGATACCTTTGGAAGTATGGTCATCATCCCAACAGGTGAAATGCATGACAGTGGGTACCAGTGCATGGAATTTGCACTTATCGACATGGACGAGATACCGATTTGCAGGGTTAATGGTATCGCAGATGTTATATGCATCGACGGTATTGGCGGATACGGTGTACGCGGTATTACTAAAGCATTTCGCTCGGCCGATGGAACGCGCGTAGTAATACCGCACGGCTGGAGTATTGACTGTCTCCCCTGTGGATATTTGCGTCTGTTCGGCTGCCGTATGAGACTCGAAAGACCGTATTGGACATCATCGACCTTTGAAGTCTATGCTGAGGAGGATAAAAAGTGATGAAGAAGTACAACGTGATTTTTGCGGTATTCATGCCCGGAGGAACCCCGATCAACGAGACCATTACCGTAGAGGCTGGCAACAAGAAGAACGCATGTTCCAGGGCCCTGCTGGAGATGAGCAAACGGACCATCTATTCCGGCAAGTTCAAGAAGATCAAGAGCGTTGAGGAGGTTGTATGATGATTGGACAGTTATTTATGAAATTGTCTGATGGTAATACAATACCGTTGGACGTGGTCAAGTGCCCTGAATTCATGCCGCCCGAGACGAACGAAGAAGACAAGCATAAAGTATTGGCTGACTTTAGTAAGCCGATAACTCTCGAATGCACTGCAACGATTACCTACATGTCATCGAAAACCAGAAAATGGTGGGATTGCCTGAATCGCTTCGGAAACTGGACCGCCAAAGGACCGATTCGAATGGGAATGCTCAAGAAAGCCGCCATGCTGGAAAGGCATTCTATTAAGGTCTACACTCTTTATCGAGACGCGAATGGGATATTCTGGTACAAACGCGGCGATGGAGCAATTGTCACCTTGACAATCGATCGAGATGAAAAGGAGGTGACTAACGATGGCAACTAAGGAAGTTCGGTTTGGCGAGTATTGCCCGAAATGCAAGCACTACGAGAAAACTGAGAGCGAAGACCCCTGCTGGGACTGTCTTAACCAGGGATGGAACTATGACAGTCATAAACCGATAGAGTTCGAAGAGATTGAGAAAAAGGAGAAAGACGCATGAGCTGTGCAGAATTTGTTGCATCTAAGGAACAGACTGTTAAGGTTGGCGAAGGCGTGAATATTTCTCAGCCGAAGAGCAAGTATCACGGCCTTTGGAGACACTTTCAGGGAATGTTTCCGTCTCTTGCAAAGAGTGTGAGACATTGGCGTACCGGAAAGTACAATACGATCGAGCTGCATACGATGGCTGGCGTAACTCTGTTCTTCACCTACGATAACGCGAGCCATTGGAAGCTTGAAACGGAGGGCTCCCCGCGAACATAACACGTCTCATAATGAACGTTAAATCATGAGGAGGTGTTTGAAACGTGGCTATGCTATTTCTGATGATTGGAATTCTCGGTTTCATAGGCTTTTTCAAATGCTTAGACGATTAACGACCAAAAAGGCATCGCTGAAAGAACTCGGCGGTGTCTTTTTTTTTTGCACAAAAACGGACAATAACAAGGAGGTTACAATTCAATGGAATCTATCAGCATTAAACTGAGTAACGGCTACAACCTTGTAGCGGCCAAGGGCTGCGATCCGGACAACCCCAATTCACTGAGGGTCTATGTCACTGACGAAGAGGACGTATTCAACCAGGATCTCGTCATAATCGACGCCTACGACAACGACTTTGACCTCAAAGTGTTCGCCGTAGGAGACAACGATGAATGGACGAATGGGTTCCAGATCGACCTGTACAGGGCTCCTGATGACGAAGAAGGGCCTGTCATTGAAGAAGAGATCACTGAAGCTCAATACGGAGACAGCGGCCTCTTCGTAAAGGACATTCAGAGTCGACTTCACGATCTTGGATATTTCCACGGGTACATCGGAGGAAACTATCTCGGAAAGACAAAGGCCGCCGTGGAAGCGTTTCAGCTGGATGCCGGGCTTCATGTTGACGGCTCTTGCTGCGATGAAGCGACTCTGCAAAAGCTGTTCTCCGATGAGGCGCAGTCCAATGCAAAAGATATTCTGGACTTTGAGCCTGAATATCGTACTGCCGTCGAAATGGATTGGTGGACGAGCAACATCCAGAGCATTTTTGCAAAGGGTGTCACGGCCACTATAACCGATGTCGAGACCGGGCTTACCTGGCAAGAGCAGAGGCGAGGCGGAACGAACCACGCAGATGTGCAGCCGCTCACGAAAGAGGACACCGAGAAGCTCAAGCGTGCATACGGCGGCAAATGGAAGTGGGACAGGCGTGCCATCTGGGTGACGATCGATGGCAAGAACTACGCAGCATCCATGAATGGCATGCCCCACGGAGGGTCGTCCATCAAGAACAACGGCTTTGACGGCCATCACTGCATCCACTTCACCAACAGCCGAACGCACTGCTCCAACAAGGTTTGTCCAAAGCACCAGGCAATGATCAAGAGAGCAGCTGCAGCAAAACTGGCAAAGTGAATAAGGCTTTCGCGTTTCAAACAGCCTGTCTTATGAGGAGGTGACATACATGAACATTATTAGGTATGTCGGTTTATATTTGCTTATAGGTTTCGTACTGCACATGGGCTGGACCATCATCTTTGAGATTTGGATCAACCACAAAGTAGGAAGCAAGAATTTCCCTGATGCAATCGTCCATTACCTTTGGCTAAAGGAGCAGCTATATGACAAGCATGCGATCCTTCAGAGTGTCAAGGTAGCTATGGAAGAAATGCTCAGCAATGGATTCGCTTTCATAATACTGGGAGTTCTGTTGACTACGATAATCTGGCCTATCTCAGTGTGCGAAGACCTTGCAGTGTATTCCGACATGTGCGAATATGTTTACGATGTCGCACGGGAAAAAGAGAACTCTGAGTCCTGAATTCAGGGCTCTCTTTTTTTTTTTTTCGCGTTTCAAACAACCTGCATTATGAGGAGGTGACAGACATGAAAAATATTCAGCATGTCTATCTGGTAGAAATCGAATGCAAAATACCTATCGAAGGAGACCTTGTCAAGGTCGGCAACAGAATAGGAATCTACGAAGACATCGACGATGCGATCGACACTATGTTGATGAACGATGATAGCGACATCACGATTGAAGATGTCAAGAAGGAGCTTTCCTGCAGAGGAATGGCCGAGACGACTTGGGGACCAACGAAGATTGGCGCTGAGATTGCCAAGGATGTACATGTCACAATATCTGAAGAGAGACTGACCAAATCAACTAAGGGCTCTTAACTGAGCCCTCTATTTTTTTTTTCGCGTTAACAACAGCTCACTATATGAAAGGTAAAAAGGACGAGAGGAGTATAAACCGGCGGAGGGCCGTATGGATAATCCCTGCGGTTTAACTATCCGTCAGCAATAGTTCAATGGTAGAACGCCAGCAAACTACTGCTGGAGACTTGCGTTCGAAGCGCAATAAGTCCTTTCTATTTTTTTTCGAGCTAATAAGGTTTAAAAAGGAGGTTCAGCATGAAAAAGAAAGATGTGATCGTTCAAGTTGCCTACGTCTGCAACGGTAAGGATCGGTCATGCCGAAAAGACAGCTGCTATTACAAGAATCACGGTCCGTGTATGCATACTCTCAACCCAAAGTATGCTAAATACGGAACCGTTGATGATCCAAGAAATCATCGTGAACGGTTCGATAAGTTTACCTGCGAAAACATGATTCGCTACTATGAAAGGGAGGAATCTAAGTAATGATAATCTTTGGATACCCAGGAATCGGGAAAACCTCAATCGCCAGATGGGACTATCGTTTCATCGATTTGGACCCCTCTGATCCGTTGATCCGATGGAGGTGGCCACGGAAAAAGGATGATTGGGTAACGGACTACTGCAACATGGCACTGATACTGTCGAAGCAAGGATATTACGTGCTTGTTTCGACTCATCCGAAAGTCATTCGCAGGCTGGCCTCAAAGAATGAGGACTACTGTTTTGTCTATCCCGATGTATCAATCCAAGAAGAATGGACAAAACGGCTTAAGGAACGCTATCTGAGAACCCCCAATCGATCCACCCACAATGCATATGTCCGAGTGAGAGATCATATGAAGGAAGACATTCCTCAGCTTGAACGACTGCATGGCAAGCGCATCGTACTTCATTCAATGGAGTACAACCTCAAACCGGACATCATCGCCATTTTTGAAGGCGTGAGGGGAGGCTAATGCTTTGGACGCACGAACTCACATCATCAAATGGCGCAGTGAAAAGCACTTGACGACCGACGATGCGGCAAAGCAGTTGGACATCAGTGTAAGGCTGCTTGAAGAGATCGAGGCTGGCGGATTCACCCATCCGAAAATCGCGATGCGGATACAGAACATGATCGGCCTTACGGAGCAGGAAGTCAAGCAGCTCGTTTCGCCGAACCATGTGAATGACGTTCTACAGCATCAGGTCAGTATCAGAAATGATCGCTTCAATGCCGGTATGCCAAGAATATACACCAATCAGGAAGCTGAGTATTACGACTACATAGACCAAAAATTTGGAAGGAGACAAAAGGCATGAGCCAAATCGTAAAAAAGGGTATGTTTGACTCTGATAGCATGATCCGTATTCGGAGTGTACGAGTCTATGATCTCGACGAGAGCATCGGAGCCAGCAAATTCCCAAAAACTGTAGACCCTGATTATGCCAGCGACGCTGTAACAAATACAACGATCAAGCTGGCTCAATGCGCCCCCGGAACAGGCCATGACAATTTTTTGCAGGGAATCCGCGTTGCATTCACGATGAACGTTACTGTCAAGGCACTTGTGGAAGTCGAACGGTACCATTTCCTGGACATCATCTCTTCCACAAGCACTATGCACAAGATCGTTTCATTCAATCTGGATGAGTGCTACTGCAAATACGTGGACAGGCGCATGATCGGCATCATGAAGGAACTGATCGACGAGTATAATCGGATGCCGAAAGACGATCCGTGCAGACCCGATCAGTATCTGAGAATACTCTACAGCAACCCCTGCGGATTCACATACACAATACGCTTCACGACGAACTATCGGCAGCTGAAAACCATTTATATTCAGCGCCGAGATCATCGGATTCCGGAGTGGCGTGAATTCTGTAAGTGGATCGAAAGCCTTCCCTACTCGGAATTCATTACAGGAAAGAAGGTTGAGATACAATGACAGGGAACGAGTATAAGTATTTGGCTATGCGCACCAATGATGGCCAGGCTAAGGAACGCATCACAAAACGAATACAGAGCGGATCTGATCAGGGCCGTGACGTGGCTGGACTGGTAAACGGCCTCATGGGTCTTGCCGGGGAAACGGGTGAGCTGACTGACATGTTCAAGAAATGGATATTCCATGATGCTCCGATGGACGAAAACCATGCAAAGAAAGAAGTTGGTGACGTGTGCTGGTACATCGCCATGATCTGCCATTCCATGGGTTGGAGTCTGGATGAAATCCTGAAGATGAACATCGACAAGCTGAAGGCCCGCTATCCGAAGGGCTTCGACACCGAGAAGAGCAATCATCGCAAGGAGGGAGACATATGAGCGGAGAATTGGCCGGGTCGATCCATACACCAGACTTAGACCAAAGGGCTTACGATCTTGAAAATGATTATGGCGATCTACTTGAAGAAACCACGCAAATGCTCATTGACCACGACCAAAAAGGTACGCCAGTTGATCAACGTAAGCTTCGTCGTATGATCGAGATCGTCAGCATCTATATGGGAGTTCCTATGAAAATTTCAGGAATCTCGTATGCCGAAAAGGAGGGAGACATATGAGCGAGACAAGAGTTCTCAAGCTTAAAGACGGTACTGAGATCGTTCAGAGGGAGTGGGAGAGCGATTCCGGTCTGGTGTTTTGGTGTCCGGAAAAGAGCTGCGTCTTTTGCAAGAAATGCGAGGACATCATCTATGACGGAAGTGGTCCGTACATGTTCGCCTGCGAAAAGATCGATCTCACCGAGGCCGGATACAAAGGAGAATGCCCGGAGTTCGAGCTCGATGAGGAGGAGATGCAAAAGCAGTACGAGCTCTCAAAGACCAGGATCGAGCGAAAAGAAAAATTGAAAGAGACTCTGCAATTCATGAAGAATAATCCGGAAGTTACAGAGGGTTTTCGAAAGGCGCTCTTTGATAAATCTATGTCCCAACAGAAAGGAGAATGAAGTAAATGCCTGAAATGACCATACAGGACTGGTTGGGTGCTAATAATCAGATCGGCATCGATATTTGGGAGAAGAAGTACCGCTACAACGGCGAGAGCTTCGATCAGTGGCTGGACCGGGTGAGTGGTGGAGACCTTGAAGTACGGAAGCTGATCGCCGAGAAGAAGTTCCTCTTCGGCGGGAGGATTCTGGCAAGTCGCGGCATTCCCGACGAAGATAACAAGGTGACCTACAGCAACTGCTACGTCATCACGCCGCCTGAGGACAACATCGAATCCATCTTCGACTGCGCCAAGAAGCTGGCCAGGACCTTCAGCTACGGAGGTGGATGTGGAATTGATATTTCCAAGCTGGCTCCCAAGGGTGCAAGAGTCCGTAATGCAGCAAAGCAGTCCAGCGGAGCCGTCAGCTTCATGGACCTCTATTCAATGGTGACCGGGCTGATCTCACAGAACGGTCGTCGCGGAGCGCTGATGATCTCGATTGATGTGGATCATCCCGATATTCTGGACTTCATCAATATTAAGAAGGACCTGAATCGGGTGACCAAGGCCAATACATCAGTGAGGATGTCAAATGAGTTCATGACTGCGGTAGACCTGGATCGAGCGTTCAATGTCCATTTCACAAGGCCCGAGACTATGGAGACTGAAGGTGAGCCTTATCGGGCAAGGGGACTGTTCTATAAGATTGCCGAGAACAACTGGGACATGGGTGAGCCCGGTGTGCTGTTCTGGGACATGATCAAACACTGGAATCTGCTCAGTGGCTACGACAACTTCGAGTATGCCGGTGTCAATCCTTGTGCGGAGGAGCCTTTGCCTGCCGGTGGTTCATGCCTTCTCGGGAGCATCAATCTCTCTCAGTTCGTGGACGAGGCCGGCAATTTCGACTTCGAGGCTCTTGGAGAGACGGCGTTTACTGCTGTCGTGGCACTGAACCGAGTGCTGGATGAAGGACTGCCCAAGCATCCACTTCAGGAGCAGAAAGAGAGTGTTCGGGACTGGAGACAGATTGGCTTAACACAATAGGTCAATTCAAATTTTGTGAACCTCATTACTCAGGGGTGTGAGTGTAAAACACTTGCTAACGGTTCAGAGTCAGTGATGATTTATGAGTAAGGGAGCCTAAGTCCATTTTTATGGATACGGTAATACCGTGCCAAGCATTATTCGCGATTGCCAGCGTATACAGTAATTCGGAAATTTGTGCTCGATGTCGAGATGGTAATAAATCATATGGATACCATTGGCAATATGCGAATAATGAAGGTGTAGAGACTATGACCGATGAATGTAGGTCAGTAGGGTAGAGGATGAGTTACTACCCGAAGTGCAAAACAATTTAATTGAAGAGATAGTCCATACCAGGTGGAAACGCTTGGACAATATGTAGGTGTTATGGGCATAGCCGATATGCTGATCAAGATGGGCGTCGAGTATGGCAGTGAAGATTCCTTCGATATCTGCGCCAACATCGCCTATACTATATTCAACTCCGCCGTGTATGCTTCGGCCAACCTGGCTGCTGTGAATGGCCATCCCTTCCCCAAATACAACTACGACAGCCTTTGCAAGTCGGGAATGTACCAGCAGTGTGTGACGGACACCAACAAGGAATTCGTCAAGGAGCACGGCATGTACAACAGTCAGCTGCTGACCATCGCGCCGACCGGGACACTGTCGACGATGATGGGCATATCCGGAGGCATTGAGCCCATCTTCGCCAACTACTACACACGCAAGACGGAGAGCCTGCATGGTGAGGATCGTTACTACAAAGTCTATACGCCTATCGTCAAGCAGTATATGGACGAGCATGGGCTGGAGAGTGACGAGCAACTGCCGTCTTTCTTTGTTACGGCCCGTGACATTCCGTACCAGAAGCGGCTTGCAATGCAGAGCGTGTGGCAGCAGTACGTGGATGCCAGTATTTCATCGACAGTGAACCTGCCCGAGTCGGCAACTGTGGATGACGTAATGGAACTCTATTTGCTGGCGTGGAGGTATGGCCTGAAGGGCGTGACCGTCTTCCGTGAGAACTGTAGGAGGACTGGCATACTGACCACCGAAAAGCCGGCTGACGAAACAAAAGACACGCCGGAGAAATATTGGGAAGTGGAGAACTTTATTCCCAGAGGATACATTATTCCTGCCGGCGACAATCTGATCGGCAAGAAGAGGAAACTGACCACTGGATGCGGCTCTCTGCACTGCTCAGCGTACTTTGACCCTGAGACCGGAGACCTGATGGAGGTATTTCTTTCAAGAGGATCGACCGGAGGATGCGCCAACAGCTATACAGGCCTTTCGAGGATGATCTCACTGGCAGCAAGAGGTGGCATATCACTGGATGACATCGTGGACCAGCTGTACTCCTGTGGAAGCTGCCCCTCATATGCTGTACGGCGGGCCATCAAGAAAGACACTTCCCCGGGAGCCTGCTGCCCGATCGCTGTGGGCAAGGCGCTGGTGGAGATGCACGACGAGATGATGGCAGAGATGGCGGAAGAGAAGCAAAACCAAGACTGTACGGAAGAAGATGACGAGACGGATTCTTCGACACCCGTTCCTGATAATCCTGAAGAGCTTCTGAAGTTCATTTCTGACAAAGAAAAAGAAGCAATGTTAGTCATGCCAAAGCACACGTGCCCTGAGTGCGGTGAACCGATTGTCCATGAGGGCGGGTGTGATATTTGCAAAAATTGCGGCTGGAGCAAATGCAATTAAGCATCATCAGCTGACGAAGCTCGCGAATCGAACAAGGTGCAGAGTGAAGTAATATATTTGGAGGTGTAAACATGGAAAACAACGTCATCGACATGAAAGAACTTCAGAAAGGAGCCAAGGCTGGAATTGTCTTAGCTGAGTCCGACAAGTTCGATAAGGATGTCTATGCGAAGAACATCATGCTCTTCGGCGAATGGGCTGAAAAGATCAACCTTGAACCGACTGTGGGCAACGTTTACGCGGTATGCGTACTTGCTGCCCTTCGGACGATTCTGGGCGATAAGGTCTTTGACATGCCCGTGCTCGACGAGAATGAAGAGTTCAGCGTCGACATCATGAACGATGTCCGAGACAAGCTGATGAGTTCTCTTGGGATGGAGGACATCGAGGACAAAATCCACGACGAAGAAACCGCTGAATAATACGACCAACCGGGAGGATTGTGAAATCACAGTCCTCTCTATTTTTCACTCGCGAGCAATGAAAGGAGATATGAATCATGAACGACAACAACTTCTTCAGCCTCTCTGAACTGGGCGGACTGGGTCTTCTGGGCATGCTGCTGTACGGTGGCATCAAGCTGGTGCAGCTGAGCGGCATCGCAAAGAAGGTGGATACGAGCGTGAGGGACCTGTCAAAGATGACAGTGGTTGAGGTGGAGCAGTCCATCGTTGACAAAGCTGCTGGTCAGGCCATGGATCGTGAGATCCGACGAATCGCTGAACAGGGCGGACGCAGCGTGGCCAATCGAATCAACTACGAGATCGACACCAAGGTTCGGGATGCTGTCAAGAGCCAGTATGAGGACATCGCCAGCAAGGTCGTCAAGAAGATCGGCGATGAACTCGCAGGCCTCGACCGAACGGAAGTCACCCGCAGGATCGAAAGACGAGCGGAAGAGATGGTGGTCGAAAAACTGGACCATGCTACGGATGAGGCTCTGGACAAGTTCAGCAAGAAGTTGAACAAGATGACCAAGGCCATGGCCAAGAGCACGGAGGCAGTCGTGACCTGCAACAAGGTCATCTCCAATCCCGAGCTGATCCTCAAGCTGAACTGACTGGAGGCACGGTATGATTCTTAAAATATTCATTACCGTGCTTCTGTTTATGCTTGTATCAGCACCGATCATATGCGCGATCATCGATTTCGCAACTCAGTGCTGGTACAGACATCGTATGAAGTACCTGTCTGACCTGTTGATATTTGCCGGTGAGCAAATGAAGAAGATGAGGAAGGGAGCGGAAGACAGTGATCAATCCAGCAATTCTTAAGCCTATATGGGGCTTTTGCAAGAAACACGCGACAAAGATTCTGGCAGGACTTGCCATTGGAAGTGAGGCTGCCGCTTTATATTTGACTGCTAAGGAAGCTCCGGCGGTCAAAGAAAAGTTGGAAGCGCTTCCGCCTGATGCAAAGAAAATGGACAAGTTCAAGGTTGTCGCAAAGGGATTCCTTCCTGCTGAGGCTGCCGCTACGGTGTCCTTTGTAAGTATCGCAATGAGCGTGATCATCGGAGAGAACCAGAAGATGGCTCTGGCTGTTGCCGGATCAGCGTATCAGGCGGCTGCCGCGAAGTACCAGGAGGCGCTCATGAAGAAGGGCGGCAAGGCTGAGGTCGAGAAGGTTGAACAGGAGCTGGCCGAGGAGAAGATCACTCATCAGAAGCCGAATGAAACGCTCCCTGTCATCGCAACTGGTAAAGGTGACCAGTTGATATTTGATCCGTTGAGCGGACGTATGTTCACATCCAGCTGGGATGAGGTTGAGAAAGCTGCAATACGACTCAACAAACAGATATTCGGAAGCATATGGGTGTCTGTCAATGAGTGGTATGCCGAGCTGGGCATAGAAGACATCGGCCTGGCTGTGGACAGAGGCTGGAATGTCGATCATATGCTGGACATTGGATCTCAGGCCGTGAAGACTGCAGACGGACGTTCGTGCCTGTCCATCTGTTACTACAACCGTCCGATACGGTACAAGTAAAATGGTGTCCATGATCTTCAACATAATCGCACACTATAATCAGATAAGGACCTGGGTGGCTATTGCAGTCATTCCGGTCCTTATGATTATAGGCGAGATTATTGAACTTCGGAGGGAAGGTAAATGAACACGAAGTTGATACGCCTGGCATTGAGTTGGCTCGGCGTTGCAGGTGTTGGCATCACATCCTGGCTTTCTGTGAAGTGCTCGAAGAAAGCAGAACAGGAGACTGACCCCAAGAAGAAACTGCTGGCTTATACACCGGCAATCGTCTCAGGGGTGGCTACTTCCTTCTGCATTCTCAAGCCCACGTACATGGCCAATAAGGAAATCGGAGCATTGGCTGCCGGATGTGCGTATTTGGCCCAGAATAAAGACAAACTGGCGCTTCCTGGAACCAGTGAAAGTCAAAAGAAGGATGGCAAGACCCCGTGGGAAGGGCATTGTATCGAGTGGACAGGTAAGGGGACGACTCTGTGTTTCAGTGAATTCGACGGAAGAATGTTCTACTCCTGTGAGGATTCCATAAATCAGGCAGTAGACGCACTGAATGAGCGAGCTGTTGCGGGGGAATTCCTGTCGCTCAATACATTTTACCGCTTTCTCGGCATATCCTTGACAGATTTTGGAGAGGATTACGGGTGGCCGTCGTGGTCAATGCCACCTATATTCAATGATGGTCCGGAACTTGAAGACGACCCAATAGACATTCGTTGCATTCACACAACGATTGACGGACAGCATGCCATATTGGTCGTATACTGCACCAAGCCCGTGCCGAGTGAACTGAGATAGGAGAGGGGACTTAACCATGTGGAGCAACGGAGCTGTTGTGGTGATCAAACGTGGAGACGCAGCGATTGCCGACATCATCGAACACGGATATGAAAAATCCGGAAAGCATGCGAAGAAGACGACGGTCGAAGACATCAAAACCATGGAACGCGACTACACTATCATGCGTACAAGCCGTAATGAGAAGATGAAGAAAGCCATGGCCGATAACAGAGTCCGGTACTGCAGGAGGGCCAAACCGACTCCCAAGCCGATTTTGTATTTGCAGATCGGCTATGCTATGGCGGTTTGCGGACTGGAAGTGGTGTCACGTCCGTTCGTTTGCGGTTGGCGAAAACTCGCGAAGAAAACAAATCGCATAATGAAGAAGTTGAGGAACTTCTAAAAGATATTTTAAGGAGGAGATTAGTTATGTCTAACACTGTTAATCCGAACCCGAATCCGAACCCGAATCAGGGAGAAAGCACCGGAACGAATGGCATCGTGCAGCAGCCCGCGAAGGAGAACATTCTGGTCAGCGGCTTCAAGCGTGTGAAGCATGCCGTGACGGAAGGATGGAAAGAAGTGAAAAACCATCCCGTCACTCACGGCATCTGCGCAGCGCTCGGAATCACCGCTGGCGGATACGTCGCCTACAAGCTGTCGACGCTCAATCAGCCTGCCGTTCCCGATGCCGAACCCCCGATGGCGCCCGTTCCGCTTCCGGAACCGGAAGTCGAAGAGGACAACCCGAATCCCGTCGAATACGTGGACGTTCCTCAGGTTCCCACGCCGTCCGAGAGCGAATAATTCTCGGAATACAAGGGGGACTGTCATTGCACAGTCCTCTTTTATTTTTTCTCATCAGCTGATGACAGGAGGAGCATAACCTATGAAAATGCTCGAAAGGCTAACGAGCAGAATGGCCAAAACTGCTTCCAATACCGTGAAGGAAGAAGTGCATGGAGCTGCCATTGACATTTTTCCGACTCTGCTGGGCATTGGCGGAATGATATTCGGTGCGCTTTTGTTCAAGAATCATCAGAGCAGCATGCCGAAGCTCCCGGCTTTGCCCAACTGCAGCACGATCACCATAACGACCAACAACTACTACTTTGGGGACGATTTCGCAAAGATGGAAGGGGAGGCAAAACAATGAACACCAACAAGAATTCCGCTGAGATTCAGGAGAAGAAGGTTAACGCCGCGAAGAACATTATCGGTGGCATCATCCGATTCTGCGTTGGTGCGTTCTTTGGTGCTGCTGCCGAGTACATTACCCGCGGTTCCAATGCCCCGAAGATCGAGCGCTACAGCATCATCGCCGGTGGTACCATTGCCGGACTGTATGTGGGCGGCCAGTATTCGGAATGTGTGAATCTCTCCATCGACAGCATTGCCGAGCGCATGCAGAGAGTCCAGCAGGCCAGCGAGGGGGAAAGCAAGCAATGAAAAAGATACCAACGCTGTTCCTTAGGGAGTTCGATAACCATCGGGTAGTCAAAGTGCTACCCGAGGTCACTCCCGGATTCGAATGGGTCCTGGAAGGAGAAGACGTGCCTACTGTAAAGATCGATGGTGCATGCTGTGCGATCATCGAAGGGATATTCTACAAGAGGTATGACGCCAAGCTGGGCAAGAACGGAAAGCGCAAAATGCCGCCTGCCGGAGCGATACCTTGCGATAATCCCGATCCGATTACGGGTCATTGGCCGCATTGGGTCAAGGTGGACTACAACAAACCGGCTGACAACTGGTTCGTTCAGGCGAAAAGGAATACCGAAAAGATGGACGGTTTTCGCAAGCTTCTGAACGGAACTTATGAAGCGGTTGGGCCGCACTTCAACTCGAATCCGTACTCTCTTGACGAGGATATTCTTATCCGGCAC
>JAEEGL011052506.1_pt1 | contig 16849 bp, 17 predicted proteins | sample 9134231 | NCBI WGS metagenome assembly JAEEGL01 (sample SAMN16246548, study PRJNA631951) | gut metagenome | biome: gut microbiome; feature: rumen; material: fiber-attached | host: Bos | place: Iran: Karaj | collected 2018-10
CTGTGTAGATGCAGACTGGATTGTAATACCGCGTTCGCGTTCCAGTTCCATGTTATCCATTACAGCATCAACACCGTCCTTACCGCGAACTTCATGGATAGCGTGAATCTTATCGCAGTAGAAAAGGATACGTTCTGAAAGAGTTGTCTTACCAGAGTCAATGTGTGCACTGATACCGATATTCCTCATTTTGTGAATATCAAAAGCCATATTATGTTACCTCTCAATAAAGATTTTCGATGTGAATATTTGTAACAGTATAGCAAAAAACTGTATAAAATTACAAGTAGAGAAGGAAAAATGCTAAAAAAAAAGCTGCAGTATTTTGTACCGCAGCTTAATATCATCTATAATGCAAGATTATTTCTGGAACTTAATTGTTGTTGTGTATGCACTCTGATTCCAGTCTGGAGTTACAGTCATGTCAAGGTCTGCATTCAATGTCAGAGGTTTTGTAAAGCTGTATGAACGTTCTGTTTCTTTGCAAGAGAAAGTAAGTGTTACACCTTTCAAACCTGGTGTTACTTTCCAGTCCGGGCAGTTGTCTTTTGTAAACTCAAAAACTTTTTCACCGTTTTTTGTAAGGATTCCTGTAAATCCAGAATCTGTTACATTAAGATTCCAAAGACCATCCCATTTTTCATCGAGCCATTTTCCAACGATGAAGTCTTCTGCACTTACAGCTGCAACAGCAACAAGAGCAAGTAAAAGAATTGCAATAAATTTTTTCATAAAATAATTCCTCCAAAGAATTAATGTTTGTTTTTTTTGATTCCAGATACAACTGTTTCCAGAATTCGTATTACTATATTTATACCACATTTTATTAAAATCGTATACTTTTTTTTTCTAAATTGATATAAAATAATTACGAGGTTATTTTAATGAAGCGGTTTTTTATTTTTCTTCTATTTATATTCATTTCCACTTATTCTTTTGCACAGTTTTCTTTAGGAATTTCGGCAGGTAGTTTATTTCCAGCCGGCACAAAATTTCCGTATTATAAAGAGCAGTCAATCAATTCATATAAAAATGCAGGAAATCCGGTTGAAACAGAGTTTTTTTCAGGCGCCAGTTTTTCTTTTTCTGCCAGATATGGAATTCCGTCTGAAAACCGCTTTGTTTCGCCGCTGGGAATTCAGTCTGAGCTTTCTTTTTTTACAAAAAACGGGCTTTGTTACAAAATAGATTTTCCCGAAGAAACAGAAGAGGATAAAAAAGTTCGTTCGGAAAAACATATATATCGTAGTTTTGAATGGAATGTTCTTGCTTCTTATGATTATAGTTTTGGTTTGTTTTCTCTGAATGTTCTTGGCGGAATTAATCTTTCTTTTCCATTAAAAATACATTATTCCAGTGATGAAACAGAGCGTACGGGGCTGACTGTAATAAAAAAGACTTCAACCCCTGTTGTTTTTGGATCAGTCCTGGGACTTTCTGCATCTTATAACATCAATGAACATCATGCTCTAAGTTTTGAAAGCCGTTTTATAATGGATACAATGACGATGAATGTGAATGATGTTGCAATAATTCTTCGTCGTGCAGTAACTGCCGGAGCGGGGTACCGTTACAAGTTTTAACTATAAGGCCTGATACCTTTTTATCTGCAGGTAGAAGCTTCGGAGAAATATCAGTTTTTATCTTTCGGCTTGGTTTTATCTGGAGATTTAAGTTTTTTATTCCAGACTGTAAAAACTAAAATGTTCACAATAATCAAACCGATGATTATGAGAAGACCAGCATACTGGGCAATCGGAGGATACAAAAAAAGCAAAGTTCTGTATAGAGCAAAAACTGCTCCAAGAACCATGGAAAATATTCCGCAGATTTTCCAGTTTAGATTAGTCTTGTGCTTTCTCCAGCGACCATATATAGTAAAGCCAACGCCAATTAAGGCAAAAGATGCCAGAAGGGAATAAAGAAAAATTTTTGTGTCAACATTCATGTTTCTAATATAGCAGAAAAATAAAATTTTTAATAGTAAGGAAAAAAAATGACTCCTGAAGAATTTGGGAAAAAGGCAAAAGAAAAATTTATGTCAGGTTACAATTGTGCTCAGGCGGTTATTGCGGCTTTTGCAGATGAACCTTTTTTTACAAAAAGCGGATTAACAGAAAAGACTGCTGCGATTGCGGTTTCTGGTTATGGTGGCGGAATGGGAAGGTTACGGGAAGTTTGCGGTACGGTTACTGGAATGTTTTTTGTTGCAAGCCTGATACACGGATATTATCCAGAGGATGACAAAGCAGCTGGTGGAGAACTTAAGCGAAAACATTATGAACTGATACAAAAACTAGCCGGTAAGTTTGCTGAACAAAACGGAAGTATAATCTGCAGGGAACTCTTAGGCTTAACAAAAAAAACATGTTCTGAAGAAAATGAAAAGGGAATCCTTCCAGGAAGTGATACACCAGTTCCTGAAAAGCGAACTGAAAGTTATTACAAAAAACGCCCTTGTCCACAACTGTGCGAAATTGCTGCAACAATTCTTGCCCGGGAACTTCTGCAAAACTAACATTTAAACAAAAAAAGAGACATCTGATTCATAAGAGTAATAAATCAACTTTTATCACTCTTTACAGATGCCTCTGTTTTTTTTGGTCTAAATCTTTACAGAATTAGAATGAGTATTTCCAGTAAACCGGGAAGTTAACTGTTGTGTTACCACAAATATCAACTTCAACACCAGCAGAGAAAGTGTGTTTTCCTGTTGTGTATGTTACATTTGGGTTGATTACGAAAAGCGGGTTTGTAGAATCGATGTCGAAATCAAATTCTCCCATGAAGTAGAGGTCAGCTGCCCAGCTGTCATTAAATGTGTAAGCAAGGTCTGTTCCGAGGTAGAGGTCGAAGTCGCCTGTTCCTTCACCGAAGTTTGTAACAAGGTCAAGGCCTGCCCAGAAAGGACCAGTTCCATAAGAAGCACCGAAAGAAACGAGGTTTTTGCCTGCTACATCTACAATTCCGTCAGCGTCTATTGTTGCATAACCTGCTGTTAAGGCAAGACCTTCAATAGGATTTACGCCAGCATAGAAACCGAATGAACGGCCGTCGTTAGCAACGTCGCGGGCTGTAGCACCGATAGAGAAAAGGCTTCCGTATGCATAGTCAATACCAAAGTTCATTTTTGGAGCTTCGTTTTCTTTTCCGAAGTTTGAAGGGAAATCAAAACCTGCTGCAATGCGGAGTCCGCCGATTGGGCGTAAGCAAATACCAAGTCCTGAAGAACCAAGGTTACCGGCACCAACGCTGTCGTCTTCTACAGGAAGATAAGCACCGCCGCAGAATACTGCATCATGCCAGAAAAATGTAACCTTCTGCCATGGGCGGAATTCAACGTACCAGTCAACATCCCAGTCTGTAATACCGAAGTATTTGTAATCTTCTGCTTTTGAGTTTAAGTCAGAAATAACGCTTCCTTTTGCAGTTGCGTTAACCCAGAAATCAAGTGAGTTTGAAAGATATTCAACATCAACTTCTTCTTTAATTCCAGAAAAAGATGCTTCACCATCAGCAATATCTACAATGCTTGATTTTACTTTGTTATAAAAACTGAGCGAAGATTCTCCTTCTGCAAAAACAAAAGAGCAGAGAACAATAAGTGCAGCCAAAAGGGATGCAATTTTTTTCATGATAATCCTCCTTAGGGATTTTGATGAGTGTTTTTGTCTACTAAAATTAGTAGTAATCAAAAATGACTATAGCAAAAAAAAAAAAATAAATAAAGAGGTTTTTAAAAAAAATTAGTCAAAACTAACAAAAAAACAAACATTTATGTAATTGAATTTCTATTTTAAAAATACTAATATATATCTGTTACAAAAATAAAAATGCCGGCAGTACCGACGAAATATCAATGAATTTTATAAAGAGGAAGTTATGGAAAAGAAAAATCTTGAATGGGGCAAATTGCCTTTCGGGTACATGGAAACATCAAAAAGTTTTGTTGCAAATTTTAAGGATGGAAAATGGGATGAAGGAAAACTGACGACAGACCATACCATCACAATGAATGAATGTGCCGGTGTACTTCAGTATGCACAGACTTGTTTTGAAGGCTTAAAGGCTTACACAACCGAAGATGGAAAAATTGTTACTTTCCGTCCGGATTTAAATGCAGAAAGAATGGAGCGTTCCTGCAAACGTCTTGAAATGCCGGTTTTTCCAAAAGACAGATTTATTAAGGCTTGTCTTGATGTTGTAAAGGCAAATGAAGAATGGGTTCCTCCATTTGGAAGCGGAGCTACTTTATATATCCGTCCATATATGTTTGGTATTAATCCTGTAATCGGAGTAAAACCGGCTGATGAGTATCAGTTTAGAATTCTTGTTACCCCGGTTGGACCATATTTCAAAGGCGGTGTAAAACCAATCACTGTACGTATTTCAGATCTGGATCGTGCTGCACCTCATGGCACTGGTGATATCAAAGCTGGTCTTAACTATGCAATGAGCCTTCACAATATAGTGGATGCACATAACTGCGGATTTGCAGAAAATATGTATACAGATCCGGCAACTCATACTTATCTTGAGGAAACTGGTGGTGCAAACATCATCTTTATTGATAAAAAAGGAAAGCTTGTAACTCCAAAATCTGATTCAATTCTTCCTTCTATTACACGCCGTTCTATCCTGATTGTTGCAAAAGAATATCTGAATATGGAAGTTGAAGAACGCAAAGTTGATGTAAAGGAACTTTCAGAATTTGTTGAATGTGGTTTGTGTGGAACAGCTGCTGTTATTTCACCTGTTGGAAAAATCAATGACCATGGAAAGGAAATTGTCTTTAACGAAGGTAAAGATGAAATGGGACCACAGATGAAAAAAATCTATGACACATTAACTGGTATTCAGATGGGCAAAATCAAAGCTCCTGAAGGCTGGATTTACGAGATTAAATAATTTGTTTTTTGACTTGTAAGAATCCTGCCTGTAAAAATCGGGCAGGATTTTTTTTACAAAAGTGCATAAACCTATTGCATAAAAATGTATAAAAATGCAATAATTATGTAAATAAATACATTTTTTGGAGGCATTGAAAAATGTCCAGATTACGCGGTACTTTTACTGCTCTTATTACACCTATGACCAGCGATGGTTCAGTTGATTATGATGGATTTCGAACTTTAGTTCGTACACAACTTGAAGCTGGAATCACAGGACTTGTTCCTTTAGGAACTACAGGCGAAACTCCTTGCCTTGATGAGGGTGAAGAGGATATTCTCATGGATATTATCCTGACCGAGCGAAATGCTTATACAGAAAAAACAGGTCGCAAGGTTCCGATTATTGTTGGTGCCGGCTCAAACAACACCCGCGATGCAGTTCGTTATGTAAAACGGGCAAAGTCAAAAGGTGCGGATTATGCTCTTGTTGTTACGCCTTATTACAATAAACCAAGTGAAGAAGGTATTTTCCGTCACTTTGAGGCAGTAAGCAAATGTGATATTCCGATTATTGTCTATAACATTGCAGGCAGAACTGGAAAAAATATTCCAACTTCTTTGCTTCAGAGAATTGCAGAGTTACCAAATATTGCCGGTGTAAAAGAAGCATCCGGTGATATAAATCAAATGATGGAAGTAATTGCAAAAATCAGCCGCAAAAAACCGGATTTTTGTGTGCTTTCCGGCGATGATGGGTTAACTTTGCCAATGGTTTGTGCAGGTGGCGATGGTGTTATCAGTGTTGTGTCAAATTTAGCTCCGGAACTGGTTATTAAAATGACAAGTGCTGCTCTTGAAGGCAGAATTGAAGAAGCCCGTGACATTCACTACCGACTGCTTCCGTTCTTTAAAGCTGCTTTTATTGACGGAAATCCGACATCAATTAAATATGCCATGAATGTAAAGGGACTTCCTGCAGGTGCTGTAAGGCTTCCGCTTGTAGAAGTTCATGATAAGGCAAAAGAAATAATTAAGTCTGCACTGAAAGAATGCGGGCTGTAAAAAACTTAAATATGGAGAAATAAATATCATTATGGAAAAGAAAATAGCAGTTGGTGTTTTAGGGGCTACAGGAATGGTTGGCCAGAGATATATCAAGTTACTGGAAAATCATCCGTGGTTTGAAGTAACATACGTTGCAGCCTCTCCCCGTTCGAGTGGAAAGCTTTATAAAGATGCTGTAGCTAACCGCTGGTTAATTGGCAGTGATATTCCGGAAGGTGTTGCAAATCTTACAGTTCAGGATGCAAATAATGAAAAACTTGCCCTTGGAAAATGTAAATTTGTATTTAGTGCCCTCGAAATGGGAAAAGATGAAATCAAGGCTCTTGAAGCTGCTTATGCTGCCGAAGGAATCCCGGTTGTATCAAATGCTTCTGCAAACCGCTGGACAGAAGATGTGCCGATGCTGGTTCCGGAAATAAACTATCAGCACCTTGATGTAATTGCAGAACAGAAAAAACACCATGGCTGGGATAAGGGCTTTATTGCGGTAAAGCCAAACTGTAGTTTACAGACTTATATGATGCCGATTTATGCTTTGCAGAAAGCAGGTTATGAAATTAAAAGAATGATTGTAACAACTCTTCAGGCTACAAGCGGCGCAGGGTATCCGGGAGTTGCTTCTTTCGATATGATTGATAATATCGTGCCTTACATTGGTGGAGAAGAAGAAAAAACAGAAAAAGAATGTCTTAAAATCCTTGGTAAAGTAAAGGACGGAAAAATTGAAAATGCTTCTGAACCAGTTGTTTCTTCAACCTGTACAAGAGTTCCTGTAGTTGACGGTCACACAGCCTGTGTTTCTCTTGAGTTTGGTGCAAAAAAGCCGTCTCTTGAAGAAATTGAAAAAATCTGGACAAGTTTCAAGAGTCTGCCACAGGAATTGAATTTGCCAAGTGCACCTGTTCATCCAATTGTTGTACGACATGAAGATAACCGGCCGCAGCCAAGACGTGACCGGGAAACGGAAAAAGGAATGGCTTGTGTTGTAGGCCGTCTCAGACCTTGTAATGTATTTGACATTAAGTTTGTAGCACTTAGCCATAATACAAAACGCGGTGCAGCGCTCGGCGGAATCTTGAACGCAGAGCTGCTTAAGGCAAAAGGTTTCTTTGATAATCTGTAAAAAATAGAAACTCTGATGCTGCGCATGAAAATGACATGCTGATAATTTTTTTATCAGCATGTCATTTTTTATAGCGAAAAGACAGACAGGTTCGCCGGGTTTCTATTTTTTTTTATGTCCTCGTACTTGACAAATTAGCTATAACTAATTATTATTTATTTTGTTAGTTAAAACTAATTGTGTGTGCGTAGTTTTAGCTTTTTAGACCCTGATTATTCCTTCCGGTACTGATATTTAAAATACGGTGCCGGCAGGATATTTTATTGTATTACTTTTGTTTTTTTTACTTGGAGAATATATGATACCGTTGACTTATGCAGAAATTGGTGAACAAAACATTATCAGAAAGGTTGGAGGAAATCCGGATGTAAAGAAACATCTTGAAAGTTTAGGATTTGTTCCAGGTGGCAGTGTATCTGTTATTTCATCAATTGGTGGCAATGTAATTGTTAATGTTAAAGACTCCCGGATTGCTATCAGCGAAGAAATGGGAAGAAAAATTTTCGTGTAAACAGATGTTTGTTTAAAATATTTAGTATTGGAGGAAGAATGACTTTAAAAGAAGTAAAAACAGGTTCTACTGTAAAGGTTAAAAAAATTAATGGTGAAGGGGCTGTGAAACGCAGAATTATGGATATGGGAATTACAAAGGGAACAGAGATTTTTGTCAGAAAAGTTGCTCCTCTTGGTGATCCTGTAGAGATTACAGTTCGTGGTTATGAGCTTTCGCTTAGAAAACTTGATGCTGAAATTATAGAGATTGAATAAGAGAAGTGGAGGTTAAAAATAAATGAAAATAGCTTTAGCAGGAAATCCGAATGCAGGAAAAACTACACTTTTTAATGCTCTGACAGGTTCAAATCAGTTTGTCGGAAACTGGCCTGGTGTTACAGTAGAGAAAAAAGAGGGAAAACTTAAAAAAAACAATGATGTTATAATTACAGACTTGCCTGGTATTTATTCACTTTCTCCATATACACTTGAGGAAGTTGTTGCACGTAATTATCTGCTTGATGAAAAGCCTGATGCAATTTTAAACATTGTTGATGGTACTAATCTGGAACGAAATCTTTACCTTACAACGCAGCTTATGGAATTAGGTATTCCGATGGTTGTGGCCGTAAATATGATGGACGTTGTAAAAAAGAATGGTGATAAAATTGATATTGCAGAACTTTCCCGCAGAATGGGCTGTAAGTTTATCGAAATATCAGCCTTAAAGGGAACAGGAATAACAGAGGCAACGGAAGCTGTTATTGAAGCGGCAAAAAAAGAAACCCATATTCCTTATCATAATTTTACAGGAGCTGTTGAACATGCCCTAGCACATATCGAAGAAGCCGTCCTTCATAGTATGGATGATGATAAGCAGCGCTGGTATGCCATTAAGATTTTTGAACGTGACAGTAAAGTTATCAAGAAACTTGGTGTTCCGAAAGAAATGCTTGAGCATATTGAAACGGATATTGCCTCTGCAGAAAAAGAACTGGATGATGATTCTGAATCAATTATTACAAATGAAAGATATGTTTATATTGCAGAATTGCTCAAAGGTGTCTATAAAAAACGAGATTCCGGTAAATTAACTGTTTCTGATAAAATCGATAAAGTTGTAACGAACCGCTGGCTTGCTTTGCCGATTTTTGCGGTGGTAATGTGGCTTGTGTATTATGTTTCCATGATAACAGTAGGAGCTGCTGCTACCGACTGGGCCAATGACGGATTGTTTGGTGACGGCTGGCATTTATTCGGAACAGGTTCTTCAGCTTATGAACAGAGTGCAGAAGAATTCGGTGACAGTGCATTAATTCTTGAAGCCCAGAAAAATGGTGAAACAACTTACATCACTGTTGATGAAGAAACAATGGAAGTTTCAGAACCGATTGAAATAACGGAAGAAATGATTTCAGATGCAGAAGCTATGGTAGAAAAATATGGAGAAGAAGGCCCGGATCCGGCAGATTATGGTATATGGGTTCCAGGTATTCCTGTTATAATTGAAAGCGGACTTGATGCAATTAATTGTGCCCCATGGTTAAAAGGTCTGATTCTTGATGGAATTGTTGCTGGGGTTGGTGCGGTACTTGGTTTTGTTCCTCAGATGCTTGTACTGTTTATTTTCCTGGCCTTTCTTGAAGCCTGCGGCTATATGGCACGAATTGCCTTTATTATGGACCGTATTTTCCGTCGTTTCGGACTTTCAGGAAAATCATTTATTCCAATGCTCATCGGTACAGGTTGTGGAGTCCCAGGAATTATGGCAAGCCGTACAATTGAAAATGAACGGGACCGCCGCATGACGATTATGACAACAACTTTTATTCCTTGTGGAGCAAAGGTTCCGTTTATCGCGCTTGTTGCCGGAGCTATCTTCGGAGGTTCTCCATGGATTGCTGCAGGCTCGTATTTCATAGGGCTTGCTGCAATAATCTGTTCAGGTATTATTCTTAAAAAGACAAAGCCTTTCATGGGTGAAGCTGCTCCTTTTGTTATGGAACTTCCGGCGTATCACTGGCCGACATTTGCAAATGTCATGCGCTCAATGTGGGAACGCGGCTGGTCATTCATTAAAAAAGCAGGAACAATCATTTTGCTTTCAACGATAGTAATCTGGTTTTTGTCTTTCTTTGGCTGGGCAGACGGAAGTTTTGGAATGCTTGAAGAAGATCAGATGGATTCAAGTATTCTTGCAAAACTTGGTGCCTTTATTGCCTGGATTTTTGCTCCTCTTGGCTGGGGAAACTGGCAGGCAGCAGTTGCTTCCATTACCGGACTTGTTGCCAAAGAAAATATTGTTGGAACTATGGGGATTCTTTATGGCGGAGATAGCACCTGGGCTAATCTTGCAAGTACATTTACTCATCCGGCAGGAATGTCATTCCTGATTTTCAATCTGCTCTGTGCTCCTTGCTTTGCTGCTATTGGCGCAATCAAACGGGAAATGAACAGTACTAAGTGGACATGGGCGGCAATTGGTTATCAGTGTGGACTTGCCTATGTAGTTTCTTTTGTGGTTTATCAGCTTGGCAGTTTATTTGCTGGAGTCGGAAATATTGCAGGTGCACTTCTGGCTTTTGCCACAATCATCTGTTTTATCTGGCTTTTGTTCAGAAAACCAAAAGCTGCATAAAAAGTTCTGTGAGAGAATTCAGTTTTCAAAAAGGACTTTTTTCAGGAGGTGTTCATGGGAACAATAATTTTAAGTGCTGTTTTAGTTTTAATTGTTTCAGCAATTATTGGTAAGATAATCAGCAACAGAAAAAAGGGCAGAAGTTCCTGTTCCTGTGGATGTGAATGTTCTAAATGTAATTTATGTAAGCATTAGATTTGTCGTTGACAGTATCTTTATTTGCTGAATAGTTTGATGTTAATCCCCGTGCTGTTTTCAGTCCGGGGATTTTTTTTTCTTTACAAAAGACCAGTTTATCAATAGATTAAAAATATCGATATTTGCGGAGTTTTTATGAAAAAGCTTGAATACCAGGTTTGTAAATTTATTTGCTTTTTACTGATTCTTTTTGGTATAACGTCCTGTGCCACAACAGGCATGTTTTCTAAAACTGAACTTGTCACTATTCCAGAAATCTATCCGGTAAATGAATTAATGGATAATTTTCAGGACTGGAAAATGATTGAAAACGGAATAACGGTTTGTTCAGGTGAATTAAAAAAACAGAAAGTAACCTGGCATTGTGTCAGAATAAATCTGGATACTCCAAATTTAAAGTTTATCTCTTTACCACGAAATGATACATTAGGAACAAAATTTTATCTGAAAAATTTTGCAAAATATTACAAAACTGTAATTGCGATAAATACATCCCCTTTTGATTTGCGTGGGAAAACCTATATTCCTGAAGGAGTAACAAAACTGAACAACAGGATAATCACTGAGCCGGTTTTTCTATACAGTGCGCTTTGTCTGAGAAAAAATCCGCAGGGGTTCTGGCGGGCGAAAATTGTTCCGCATCAGACAGAAGCAGAACTGGAAAACTGGGATTATGCTTACGGTGGTTTTTTTTCTGTTCTGGAAAACCGTGAACTAATTTCATTTCAAAAAAACCGCCGTTCCAGAACAGCCTGTGGTGTAAATGAAGACGGTTCAGTTTTATATCTGTTTGTTACAACGCCACGTTTCTATCCGTCTGACCGAAACGGAATGAATTATGAAGAGTGTGCAATAATTTTACGAGAACTTGGCTGTACGAATGCCATGCAGTTTGACGGCGGACATTCGAGCGGACTGTGCATTTATACTGACTATGTGGAAAAACCTGTTTTTCAGAGAAAAGTTCCTGTAGCACTTGGTTTTTTCAGATAAGATTCAAAAAATACATAAAAATTTGTAAAATATCTATGCAAATATGCAATAAATTTGTATAATTATGCAGAAAAAACAGTTTAGATGCCCAGGTTCTGTATAAAAACGGCATAGGAGTATCAGAATGAAAATTGGAATTTTAGGTTATGGTAATTTAGGAAAGGGAATAGAATGTGCTGTTAAGCATAATTCAGATTGTGAACTTGCTGCTGTTTTTACACGTCGGGATCCGGCAGCAGTAAAACTTTTAACACCAGGTGTTCCTGTTTATAATGTATCAGATATTGAAAAACATAAAAATGAAATTGATGTTTTAGTTCTTTGTGGCGGAAGTGCTACGGATTTACCAGAACAGACTCCAGAATATGCAAAATATTTTAATGTAATAGACAGTTTTGATACACATGCCCGTATTCCTGAGCATTTTGCAAAAGTTGATGCTGCGGCAAAAGCTTCTGGAAATATTGCTCTTATCAGTTGCGGCTGGGATCCTGGAATGTTCAGTCTGCTCAGACTTTATGGTCTTTCAATTCTGCCAGGCGGAAAGGATTATACCTTCTGGGGAAAAGGAGTTTCTCAGGGACACAGTGATGCGATCCGCAGGGTACCAGGTGTTAAAAATGGAAAGCAATATACAATTCCTGTAGCGGCTTCACTGGATGCTGTCCGTGCAGGGAAAGAACCGGCACTTACAACCCGCACAATGCATACAAGAGAATGCTTTGTAGTTGCAGAAGAAGGAGCCGATAAAGCCAGAATTGAAAAAACAATAAAAGAAATGCCGAATTATTTTGCGGATTATGATACAACCGTTCACTTTATCAGTGAAGAAGAATTCAAGAAAAATCACAGCGAGATTCCTCACGGCGGCTTTGTTTTCCGTTCGGGAAAAACCGGCTGGAATGATGAATACAATAATGTTGTGGAATATTCTCTTAAACTTGATTCGAATCCGGCTTTTACATCAAGTGTAATTATTGCCTTTGCCCGAGCGATTTATCGGCTCCACAAGGAAGGCCAGACAGGATGCCGTACAGTTTTTGATATTCCTCCTGTTTATTTAAGTGATAAGACTCCGGAATATATTCGTGCACATTATCTATAGGAAAAAAATATGAAATCTTACATAAACGAAAGCAGTTTTTTTGAGGGCAATTCTCCTGAAAAAATTGCAGAAGAATACGGAACTCCGCTTTATGTGTATAATGAAAAAATTATCAGAAAACACATGGCAAGTGTTGCAAAAGTCATAACAAAGTATCCGTATACAGCAAACTATTCTGTAAAGGCAAATACAAATATCCATATTTTGCGACTTGCTCTTGATGAAGGCTTAAATTGTGATGCAATGAGTTGCGGCGAAATTGAACTTTTGCTGCGCGCGGGGTTCCCGGAAGAAAGAATTTTTTTTGTACCAAATAATGTCAGTCCGGAAGAACTAGAATATGCAATTCATAATGGCATAATGACGAGTCTTGACAGTTTGAGTCAGCTGGAAACCTACGGAAAAGTTTGTGAGGAACTAAAACTGTCTGAGGATGATTCTTCAAGAAGATGTGCAGTAAGAATTAATCCGGGAGTTGGAGCAGGGCATCACGAAAAAGTTGTTACCGGTGGCAAAAAAACAAAATTTGGCATACAGGAATCAGATATTGACAGCATTTTCGAGATTGCTTCCCGTTATAACTTAAAAATTGCAGGCATCAATCAGCATATCGGAAGTTTGTTTATGAGTCCGGAGCCATATCTGGAAGCTGTAACAAATATTCTGAGAATTGCGTTACGGTTTGAAAAGCTTGAGTTTATTGATTTTGGAGGCGGATATGGTATTCCGTATCATAAACTTGATAGTGCTGATTTTCCAAATGGAGAAGCTGATTATCCTATGGAAGATTTTAAAAGACGCCTTGAGCCGATTCTTGATAATTTTGTTGCACAGTATGGAAGTATACCGCTTTTTAAAAGTGAACCAGGAAGGTTTTGTGTTGCTGAAGGAAGTGTGATTTTATCGAGAGTTCATGCAACCAAAGAAAACTCAGGACATAAGTTTGCAGGTTGTGATTGTGGAATGAATGTTCTGGTGCGTCCAAGTATGTATGACAGCCATCACGATATTGAAGTAATCCGGGATGATGCTGTTGTTTCCCGTGACAATCTTATTGAACAGACTGTTTGCGGCAATATTTGTGAATCCGGGGATTTGCTTGCAAAAAACCGCTTGCTCCCTGAAATACGCACAGGAGACCTTGTTGCAGTGCTAGATACTGGTGCTTATGGCTGGAGTATGTGCTCTCAGTACAACAGCCGTCCGCGTCCTTGTGAAGTGCTTATAGGAAGTGACGGAAAAGTGCGCCAGATTCGACGCCGCGAAACTATTGAAGATATTATCAGTTTAATGGAATAAGACAGTGGAAGCTTTAATCAATCTCTCTGAAAAAAAACTATCAGAACTGGAAACGCAGTTTGATAAGGAATTTTATTTATTCAGTGAAAGAGAAATTAAAGAAAATCTGGACAAAAATGAATCGGTTTTACAGCATCAGGATTTTTTGAAATTTGTAAAAGTTTCTTATGCCAGAAATCCATATCTGATGAAAATCGTGAAAAAAAACAAAAATTATGGAGCTGCCTGTTCTGAAATGACAGAACTTTTGATTGCAGAAAAAGCAGGTTTTCGTGAATCTGAAGTTATGTTTTTTTATGAGGGAATTAATGATACATCGCTTTTGTATGCCAATTTGCGGGGCTTTCGCCTTTGTGTAAAGTCTTTTGAAAATCTGATAAAAGCAGAAACAGTTTTAGCTCAGCTGCCTTATTCTGTTTCTCTATCGCAAATGCAGGATACTGAGGTAAAAAAATGTTTTTCTTATTGTGCCCAAAAGGGAGTGGAAAATATTTTTATCAATGCAGAAAATGCGTCTCTTTCAGAAACTGGACGGGCAAAATCAAAACTGGAACTGAGTAAAAAAAACGTACAGGTGCCGGAAAACTGCGGACTGACTGTAACTTTGGGTGAAAATATATTTGTGCCGCTTTGTCACAATGTTCCGGAATTCCGTTGTGAAACTGTGCAGTATCCTGGAATGTTCAGGCATACAGAGCTTTTAGAAAGGGCAGATGGAACAATTGTAAAAATCCGGCGCTCAGAAACAATTGATGAGTATTTTTCCGGAATTGATTTTTCACTTTTGGGAAGTTCCTGTAATCACGATTAAAACTATGAATCAAGGTCTTTGAGCATATTAACTTTGTCGAGTAAGCCCATGCTATAAATGGTACTCCGGTTTCGGCCTGTCTGTTTTGAGTGGTATAATGCCTGATCTGCTTTTTTTACGACATATTTAGGAGAAAGACCTTTTGTGTCATCAATCATGCACGCACCGATGCTTATTGTGATGGAAAGTTTTTCATTCTTTTCATATAATTCGATTTTACTTACTGCCGTACGGATTCGTTCTGCTGCAATAAGTAAAGTCTCCGGATTACATTCCTGGATGATAACAGAGAATTCTTCACCGCCAAAGCGCGCAACAATATCAGAGGAACGAACTGTATTTGTTACAGTTTCTGCAAGAGCAATTAAAACTCTGTCGCCTGCAAGATGACCGTATGTATCATTGAATTTTTTGAAAAAATCAATATCCATCATTATCATGCCACTGTACCGTTTATAGCGGGCTGCCATCTGTATAGCTTCTTTTAAGCGCGAAACAAAATAATCGTAAGTAAAAAGCCCAGTCTTGTTATCCCGGATAGAAGTTTCATAGTTTAAGCCGTTCTGGATTGTTACTGCAAGTGCTTTGAAAATCCTTTCGATGTAAAGAATCTGCTGGGGAGTATAGTCACCTAAAACGATTTTTCTAGAAAGAATTGCTTCGCCATAAATGCCTTCAATTCCTTTTAGCGGAAATATTAGATAAGGATTGCGATCCCGGATATCACCTGAAAAATTATGAGGACCTAACTGCTGTTCAATTTCTTCAAAAGTATAATAAGATTTTTCTGACTGATTCAGTTCAAAAAATTCCTTAAAAATTGTAAAATAATTATTTGAAATTGTAGATTTTACCTGGCTTAAACGGTTGTAACTGAACTGCAGTATTGTGTCCTGTCTTGGAGGCCGGATTATAAAAGTAAGATATTCAGGAACCAGATAGTTGTTAAACTGGGTACAGATATATTCAAACATTTTTTTTATATGTGTGAATTGCAGAAGTGTCATTATGTCTTCTATAGTACGGGACAAGTCTTTATTCTGAAGTTTTAATTTCTGGAATTCTTCGAGATTGAGAGAATTATCAATTTCGTAACCAGTTGTCTCCTGCGAAGTTTCTGAAGATTTTTTTGAAAATAAATTGGCCAGTTCTTCCTGGGTTATGGCAATTGAGTGCTGAGGAGAAAAGTCTTCATTATTATATTCATCAAGTATACTTTGCAAATTTGACATCTTTTAAATAATATCATGATAGAACTTTTTTTGCAAATTTTATAAAAGTTCTCGTGTATCTATCAGTCAATTGGCTGTGTATAGTTGCATAAAAATTAAAAGTCAAAAAATACTTCAGCAATGTATCTAAAAAAAAAGGCGTTTTCAGGCAAATATTGGATTTCAAAACCGCAAAATAATTTGCTACAACTGTTGTGCCTTGAAACTATTGAAGTTGACGCTTCCGCGTCAGCACAACAGATTGTTTTTGAAATCCATATTTTGTCTTCTACGCCTTTTTTTTATAAAACTAAAAGTTCTTTTCTGATGTCTTTTAATTTTTATGCATCCGCTAGGTGTTCTGCTTTTTATTCCGTATAAACATTTTCACATTTAATCTGCAAAAACTTGCACAGATATTGGCTGTTCATACTTCCATAAAAATTAAAAGTCATAAAATACTTCAGCATTGTGTCAAAAAAAGGCGCTTTCAGGCAAATATTGGATTTCAAAATACTAAAAACACCTGCAGTTCATGTGTTTGTTAAATTGAAAATGTTTATACTTTCATAAAAAGACACACTTAGTATCGTTAACAGAGCGTAATAAGATGTTCGACTCGCATATTTCTTCAAGAAATATGCTCGCAGCGCTCTGAGACGACACTAAGTATTCTGCTTTTTATTCCGTGTAAACATTTTCACATTTAATCTGCAAAAACTTGCACAGATATTGACTGTAGAGACACTTCTACTTTCACTGTTTTTAGTATTTTGTCTTCGCCTTTTTTTACTTAATCAAAAGTTTTTTTCTGATGTCTTTTAATTTTTATGCATCCGCTAGGTGGCTGTGCAGTCTGTGTGATATTTTTTGTAAAAAAAATGAATTTTTTTTCAGAAATTTTGACAGATTTTGTTATCTGAAACCTAATAAATAAGTATCTCTAAAAAAAAGGATAGCAAAAATGATAACAAACGAAACTCTTATTTTTCCGCAAAGGCAGTACAAGGATAAACTTTTTC
>JAEEGL012693830.1_pt1 | contig 16849 bp, 11 predicted proteins | sample 9134231 | NCBI WGS metagenome assembly JAEEGL01 (sample SAMN16246548, study PRJNA631951) | gut metagenome | biome: gut microbiome; feature: rumen; material: fiber-attached | host: Bos | place: Iran: Karaj | collected 2018-10
CGTAGTTGGCATTGTAGGAAAATCCAAAAGTTTAGATTTTCCCACAATGCTTATCTTTTGGTCTTTGGTTCGGAATAGTGTAGTGCTGGCGGTCTATCTCTTGTTTTCGGTTGCTTGCTTCCTTACCGTACATGAGCATTTCCTCTGGGCTTCTATCTTAGTTTAGACATCTTCATCAACCGCCTTGACGTTTTCGCAGTCTTCGTCTATAACTTCCGCTTCTATTACGGTTGCAGCAATCTCATCATCTATTTCATCTTCCGGCTTTTGACCGGCTGAATAATCCCCTTCAAAGAACATCTTATATGCCCTATTACCTATGACTTTCGTTTCAGCAAGATCCAGTCCCCCGTTTATAAAAGCTCCTACTACAGGTAGCATTTTACCCAGATTCACAATCCCTTTCTCTCCAAATTTTGTTATGAACCTGAAGCCAATTTTCTGATTGATTTTAACCAATGCTTTCCCAGGGATTTTCTCAATCCCTTTCTCAGCCATTTTAACCCCCACCTTAATTCCCGCTTGCTTAACAACCTCTGTCACAGAAACACCCGCAAGACAAGCATACACAAATGTCTGTACTTGATCCGAATCCAATTTTAGTCCTGCCATATATGCAGTACACGCCACCATTCGCATCTGAACATAAAGAACGCTACCTATATTTGCTGGAATCGTTACAGGCAAAGTTATTGCTCCCCCAAACCCTGTAACGAAGCCAGAAGTAGTGCACTTCGCAATTTGATTATTTATCATCTTTTTACATGCAACTGCTGGATCCTTGTATTTCTCAAGATATTCATCACCCAATACACTTACAGGCGGGCTTACCTTTTTCAGCCCAGTAAGCGACTTATCATAACATGCATTCAGCATTTTCATGATATCGTCCTGCGTAATGACTTTTTTCTTTTTTGTGTCCTCAGCCACTTAAACCTTCTCCTTCCTCTTGTCACGCTAATACCAAAAGCAGTCATCTTCACCAACATGTTTTGACGATTTACGCATTTTGGCTTGTTTAGCTTTAAACTCTTCGTCAGTCATTGCTTCATACTCATCGCAATGAGCACTTCCAATACATTTCCCGTTTCTTCGGCTGCATTGGTTATTTGAGTCATAAAAGTATTTACACCGTCCTTTGTATCGCCTATCATCACCATCTTGCCTGTGAAATCGTTCTTCATGCCAGGGTGTTCCTTGAAGTCTATTTGCTCCCATCCAATCACCTTACATTCCGTACTTATCAAACAATTCGCTTAGCCTTTCCTTGGAAAACTTCCACTCTACAGGAACTGCATCCGTGGTGCCGCTCCCCACAGCTCTCGGCCCCCATACGTGATGCTCCCGAAGAACCGTCTCACCTCTTCCTCCCGCTGATTTGTGCAATTCTTCCGCTATTTCCTCCGGAGTTGCAAAATAAACGCGAGGGAGTTCATCTATATTTGTATCTTTAAATTGCAAAAGGCAAAAAATGGTCTTTTTATGGTGTGCAGCTAACCACCTGTCTATTGCCTCATGATAATCACAATCCTTTTTGAAGCCTTGGGTTAATCCCCAGCCACCATCTTGACTACCTTTGACTGATATTTTTAGCATTTTGTCTCCAGAAACCGCTATAAGATCATATTCCGGCTGATTTGCACCATATTGAACCGAAACATCATATCCACATCGGGCTAATAAAGCTGCAGCATATGCTTCAGCCGAAACGCCCACATGCCAAGAGCTAATTTTCTCCATATACTGTCTCCTTGGTAAAACAAGCTTCTTAGTCCACCTTATGAGTTAGCAAAAAATGCTCGCCAAAGCATCCACAATAGCATCCACATCCCCTATAGTGTTGCTTCGACCCAGCGAAATCCGAATTGTTCCTTTTGCATATTTTTCAGGCACACCAATTGCTTTTATAACATGTGAAACTTGAGTATTCTCACCATCACACGCGGACCCCGTAGAAATGCAGATTTTCTTCAAGTCCAGTCTATGAAGTACCATTTCTCCATCTGAATCCGCAAAAGAGAGACTAATGTTTCCCGGCAATTGATTAGAGCCATTTCTTATATAATCTAAGCGCAAAGAAGTGAGTCTATCCAACAAATGCCTTTCCAAATGTCTGATGTGTTCTATATTTTGCTTCATATTGTCGCAGTTTTTTTTCAATGCAGTAGCCATTCCTACTATAGCAGCTACATTCTCCGTACCTGCGCGGTGTCCCCTTTCTTGAGAACCTCCATCTATAAGGCTTTCCAGTCCACCTTTTGCATATAAAAAGCCAATACCCTTAGGCCCATTAAACTTGTGCGCCGATGCAGAGAGCATAGTTACTCCGAGTTCTTTAACATTTATTGGAATGTGACCCACAGCCTGTACCGCATCGGTATGAAAGGAAACATTATACTTAGAAGCTATCTTAGTCAGTTCCTGTATTGGCTGGATCGTACCAATCTCATTATTTGCGAGCATGACCGAAACAAGGGTTGACTCGCATGAGGCTACTGCTAACCGAGGGCGACTTAAAATACGTTCTAAAGAACAGCTGTCAACAAGACCATGCTTATCCACATCTAAATAATTTACATCTACATTATCATTGCGGCTCTCGGACTTTACTGAATTTAGCACTGCATGATGTTCTATCGGAGTTGTGATAATATGTTTGATGTCCGTACGAGGGGAGAACCTCTTTATTGCCCAATTATCGCTTTCGCTTCCGCCGGAAGTAAAGTATATCTCGTCGGGATCAGCACCTATACACTCGGCTATCTCGTTTCTAGCCTGCTTGATTGCCATTCTCGGTTTTTTAGAGAAAAAATAGGGTTGAGATGCATTTCCATAGTCATCAAGCAAGAACGGTTTCATGGCTTCAAAAGCGTCTATATCTAGTTTTGTTGTTGCAGCATTATCTGCATAGATAAATCCATTCATTGCGCCCTCACTCAAAAAGCTTACAGCCTTCTTCTTTGAACTCCTCAATCTTGTCGATAATATCATCTACGGAAACTTCCAAATAATCCGCCAAGCAATCCAGACAATAATAGTTTTCGATTCCCTCTCCCAAGAGTTTCAGATTAATACCGATTTCATTTTTTTCCAAATCTTGCTTTCCACAAGAAACACAAGCAACATGTATAATCTTTTTTCCCATTATTCGTCTAAATCCTTAACTGAAAACTCCGGGACAACTGTCCCTTGATATTTTTCATCTGCATATCCCATTTGCATTCTTATTATCTGCCGCATTTCCATTGCTGGTTTCAAACAATACTTCTTGAAATCCCTTACTGATATATCACTCGAAGCCTTAACATTCGGAAATAAAAGCTTTAAATATGCTGTAGTAATACGCTTAATAGCTTCTGTGTCTCTGGTATCAGCTCCTTTAGGAAGAATAATTAATTCATCTACTATTGCCCTATAGCTCGGATCATCTCGAAGTGCATGCAACACTGTAGCAAAGTACTCGGAATTCAGTGCCCAGCCGCAGACCTTTAAGTCATCTGTCATTCTAGGGAGACACCATCCTTTTATGAACCCATGTACCCTATCCAAAAACTGCGGCTGATGAAATGGCCTCGGCAACTCTGTAAACATGTTTTGATACTCATTCATGACCGCGGAATCAATATTACCCAAAAAGATGATGCCTGCATCTACATTCACCTCATGATTATCCGGAGCCCTATATGCTCCGTTTTCCATAATAGCCTGTAATGCAGATTGAATCTCTGTATCCTTCATATACTCAGCTTCTCGGATTTCATCAAGTGCGACAAAATCTCGGGTAGCGACCACACCGTCTCTCTTGCGGCTCATATCATAAATAAGTTTTGCCCGTGTTACTTTACCGGAAACCAACCAACCATGTCTGCTAACTTGACCAAACAGATATGATTTGCCTGTTCCAGCGGGAGCTAACTCCATTAAATTTATTCTTTTCTCAACAAAAGGCAAAAAACGCTGAATCACAGCAAGCTTTTGTTCAGTACTTTCGTATCCAGCTGCATTATAGTCGGCCGCCCCTAGAAGAATATCTATCCATTCAGTTAACGAAAAATCTTCTCTAGCACACTTATAATCATCCAAATCAACTAAATAAGGGCAGAAATCTCTGAAGCTAACCAGTTTAATTTTTCCACGTTCAATTTCTCTTTCCGGAAACTGATAACCAATTTCCACGATCCCCCAGTTTTCTTCAGATTTGAGCAGCTCCTTGCTACAGGCATCCCACACATCCCGTGGAATAATTGTTTCCTTGTAGCTCAAGCCAAAATCCGGCAGCTCAAATGAAACTGTTTGTGAGCCAATATCAATGTTTATCGATATTTTAGCCAGGAACTGGACGGTTTCGTTGCAATTCACCACTCTGTTGACTATTGAGTTCCACTCATCTTTTTTGGGTATAAATTCTTTTATAAATTCAACCGCCCCATCAACATCAATTTCCCCATCTTCATTTTGAAATCTTCTGATAACCCAGTCTCTCATAAAGGAGGGCAGTTTAAAGGCTGAAATGAAATTACTCTTCTTTAGGTCCTTATAAACAACCATCTCATCAAAAGCATCCTTTAAGCGTTCAATGAGTTCTGGTGTCTGTACACTTATATCACTCATACAATCCTCCTCAATTAGTTCACAGTTTTAGAACGGACTGTTCTTAAAAAGTGATTGTTCTTGCGTATTTTTTTGAACGTGGAATTCCATATTAGATGCCATTTTCTTATCCCCGTCAAAAAAGTCAGCAGTCCAATCCTTAGTGCGTTTTAATTCAGGCATAATAAATTTCACGTGTTTATTATCTTCACAAAACTCGCCAGTATATACTATCTCATTCACTATCAATCTAGGTGCGTGAAGCGGCACGTTTGAATAGAGAACTATTGTTGCAGGTTCTTTTCCCTTTAAAATAATAACCGGATTAACAAAGCAAATATCTATTCCCGTCGGCTGCTTTGACAATACAATTATGGGAACAACCACTTCCTCTAGGGTTGCACCGCCATGAACTTCCACATTTGCTTTTCTTCCACCTTTAAAGCGCTCATAGTTCGCCAAAACTGCATAGCCATCCCAATATGTGACATACGGAATATGCGGATCTTCACTTGAAGGGCAACATCTACCACTATGTTTCCCCTTTTCTTCCAATTCAAGTTTTTCATTTTCCTGTTCAAATATAACAGCTAATCTGCTCGCACCGTGATCCGAAATAATAATAGCCTTATCACGATATCCTTGTCGCAGCATGGATTGGATGCGTTTCAGTTCTTCATCAATAATCTGTAGTTCTTTAAACAAGTGGACCGGTTCTTTACACTGTTCATAATCTATAACCTGGCTATGATGCTTTAGTTCATCTAATTCTTTTATATCCAATACTCCCTCAGGGAAATAATGCAGGAACTCCTTGTTCTTTTCTGTAATAGAAGGAAGCTCACAATGGGCTATTGATATTTCCGAAACGAGACCATAATGTCTGCATCTATCCTGTATAAATCCAAGATATTCAACTCCCAACGCATCAAAGAAATATACCTGCGCATTGTCTTTATTAAGTTTATTTACAATCGCACTCCGAGGCTGTAGCTTGTTATATGGTCTATCTGTTGATGCACTTTCAACCTCAGTGAGGAATTCCGGGTAGATACGGTTTGTTACCTTCTGTATCTTGTACTTCTCAAAGTATTCGGTCAGCAATTCTCTAAGATGTTCAGACCCGGCTGGTACTTTAGTGTTTGTAACATCAAATACAAATCTTTTTAAGTAGCTATTCAGAGACGGGAACGCCACTTCCGTAATCTTGCGCAGTTCTTCCGCAGAGTAATCATATTTTTCCAAGCACTGCATAAAGACCAATTTTTCCTTGTCGGACAAATTAGTCAAGTAATAGATAGATTGTTTTTGATGTATTCCTATCTTTGTACAGAAGCTGTCTAAAAGCATCATATTCTCTGGCAAAGACTCCAATAAACGCTTTCGTTCCGTATAGCATTGCCTAAAAATGTTATCTTCACACTGAATATCTACTATATCTAAATAGACGTGCTCTTCAAAATCTGAAACCGAGGAACTACCCTTCATCACTCTATGAAGATACTTGTTTGCAGGATTGCTGAATACCTTCATACAAAGCCAAAGAAGCCAGTACTTGTTATCGTCAGCTTCATCAAGAACTGCGGATAAGTGAAATGATAAATTATCTGTTGACCCAAATACACTTTTGGCTACAGCAGATAGATTTCCATCCTCTTCCAGCTTTTCAGCCAAGAACATCCATTGTTCATCAGAACCGAAGTTTTGTTCCGTCCCAGCAGACACTTCCGGATATTTTCGGCAAATACTCGTGTAGATGTCATCGCAAGCCGAAACCGAAACGAGTGCTTCCCTAAACAATTTAGGACTATATTTCGTGACAACAGTAATCTCAGGCGATCTATCCAAGCTCTCATCAGTTGTGCCCTCAAAATAAGCCAACAATCGCTTGACACCAAGTAATGGGTTGTATCCAATACACTCATCCACACTGAGCGCCAACCGAATCCTGGGGAAAGCCGAGACTTCACCATCCACAAGAACAACGCGCTTCGAAATATCAGGATGAATGGAAAATGATTTTTTTAAATACTGCTCACAATGATCGAGCAATACTATAGTATGCCCACTTACCGGCCTCTCTAATAGAGTTTTTATCATACCTTCAACAAAGGAAACTCCTCTGAGCATAGCTGCCTGCGAGTAGCCAACTAATACATAATCATCCGCCCCTGTTACTTGTTCTAAAATATTATCCATATCTGGAAGATCATTCTCTGGACAACACTTAGATACATATACACAAGTCTTATTTCCATCAGCTTCCAATTTAGCCTTGATACTCTGATAAATGGTATAGTTCTCTGTATTTACGAGTAACATCCGACCTGTCGGGTTGTGGGTGCAATATGCATTGATCTCATAGAAACATGCATCAATATCTTTGCAAATCATTGCCGCCCTCCTTTATCTTCTATTCGTCTTTCAGTATTTGAAGACCAAATACAGCATCATCCTGAATTCGCTCGCGCAAATACTTTCTCAATTGATCCGCATCCATTTTTTCGATGATTGCCAGTGCTTTATCACAACCGGTCAGCTTATACTGCTTATCCATCATCTTTTGTAACTGATTCTGAACCGCGCTATTATCCATCCAATCATATATTTTGTCATGCATGGTGCTGATCAGTTCGGAACGAACTTTTTGGATATCTTTTAGGAGAATCGCATTATCTCTGATAATTCTCTTACTAAAACATTCATCTCTTTCTTGCTCATTTTCTAATCTAGAGTAGAAATCAGCCGAATCTAGCCACTCTAAAGCTTTCTTTGCATCATTTTCATTTGGATTCGAAGACATAGTTATCCTAAACATTTCTCTAGCAGTTGCTCTGTCTGAATCGTCAAACATGCACAGTATCGGTGTTTCATACTTGTCAGACCAATCTGAAGGAGACTTTGTATGAGTTTTCTCAAGCCACTTGTCACGTAACTTCTTCTTCCACTGACTAAGTATATATTTCTCTATTTCGGACTGAATAAACTTGTAGTACTCAGACTTTGATTTAGTGAACTGTCCAGCCGGGAATGAAGCGTATAAATCAGCAACCTCTTCATGATCCAATTCTCCAAGAAAAGCACTCGCATCTTGCTCAAAATAAGGTAACTGATTCTTGTAAAATGCATCAAAGCTCTCTCTCTGAGTAACTAATAGGTCATAGAATTTCTGCTTATTCTGCTCATCGAGAGCACCTGACTGTTTGATATAACAAAGCTGTTCCAAGAAGGGGCCTAAATCACCTGTGGCTTTAACAAGCGCTTCACAAGGCATTTTTATTTGATTCGTTTTAGTATTCCACTCCGAAATAATCTCTTTCAGAGTAGTATATTTGCCCAGGCTCTTATTGCTTTCTAATACTATCTGATATTCAAGAATGACATCCTCTATCTTCTCATCGGCAGTAGTGGTATTCCATACCCAATTAGCATCACCTGCACTAAATTTGGCTTTTACCTCATCAATGTAACTGCCTCCATCTCCGATATCTGTAGCGAGTTTAGTAAGTTGTCCCTCTTTGAACTGGCCAATATAAGCAATCATTCCCTTTCTGCATTTTTCGCTGTCCATTAATCCAACAAGATCTTCGACCACCTCCGGACTCGAAGCTGCTATTGTGCCAATCTTTTCAGCCAATTCACTTTCAGATGCCTTACTACCATTTGCAGTATTCGCAATACCACAATATGCATCTATTATTTGGATAATGTCTTCTTCACTGCCTGAAAGGTTTTCTTCTTTCAGAATATATTTAACGCACCATATCGGGAATGATAGACCTTTCATCTTAATTCTTACTTGGTCACGTGCGCTTTCAACCGATCCGATTACTGGAATGTGGAATATTTTCGAAGTACAATTCAAAAACTCACGGATTTCAGGACTCATCGTGACTATATACTCTTCTCTGTACTTCGGAGTGGGGTTCATTTTTTGGTTAAGTGCATTTGCAATGGCTGTTTTCATATGATCCACAGTCATAGTTTCACTATTGGAACCATTACTCCAGAAATAATCAGAGGTCGCATATTCTTTAAGGGTGAAGCCCAAAACCAACGCCGCCAATGATGACGGCAGTAATCCGTACGGTGCCCTTTCCAGTTCATCTACAATATCTAAAATACTCACCCTTCCAGCAGAGCTTTCAAACCCCGCCTTCACCAGCTCTTCAACCTTTTTCTTGAAACGTACTATTACTAGACTTTGCTTTGCCGAATCCTCCCAATAATTAGGCACACCCCATGCCCCATCAAGTGCATTCTCAAAACTCATGTTCTTGTTCGGATTCTTGTATGCTTTTTCTAGTTTTTCAGTAATACCATATTCCGCACCATAAGCCAACTGGAACGCGCTATACATTGTTGCATTTAATGTATACTGTTCCAATCCAAAATAGTATTTCTTATGGTTTATAGATACGAGTGCATCCTGCAAATCCGTAAGAGTAGCTTTACGGTCTGCAGCTTTATTTTCAGGAGTATAAAGATTAAATGCTCCTCCAGCTATTTTGTTGCGCCAGCTTGTCAACACGCCCTTTGCCTGATTCTCATAGTGCGTAGCCTGTGCACCATCTTTTTTCATGTTGTATTTGCTGAAGGTCATGCTCTCGATATACTGATCATAAAGATCCTTGCCCATAGGAGACAAAGTCTCTATGAACATTATTTCATTGTCCGGCATGTTAATCTGTTTAATGATTTGTTGTTGGATCTGCGCTGCTTCTTTGTCATCCATCGCAATAGTAACAACAACCTTAAATCTTTCTTCTTTGTTGATACTCTTCAGACTTGAAATAGCTGCAGTCATACCAGCAAACCCCGTCTCTGCAAAAATATATCTTGCCTTGATCGCAGCTGGAATAACAATAGCCTCGCCGAGTCTAGCACTTGTTATCAGGCCTTGCGTTTTTGTCTCGCTAATAACTTCATCACGCTTTTTCTTTATTTCGTCGCCGCCTTGTGCACTGACGACACAATACTCCATCTTTCCACCAGCAACTGGTTTCTTAAACAAGAGCCCCTTATCTATCAAGCCGTTTGCACACGACAAGGCTTTACCCTTTGTCCAATCAGTGCCCTGGAAGGATAAGTCTACATTTTGATCATCTGGAACAAGCAGCTCATTACCAGTTACTCGTAAAGAAACAGCCTGCAAAAGTAATATAGTCTTTAACACTCGTTGTTCATCGGGTAATAGTTTTTCCGCCTGTAGCATGCTGTAATTGTCGAGAATTCCGCGCACATCATCGTTTAATCCAGTCTGCCCTTTTCCATAAAAGAAATCCCAGAGAAGATCAACTGTAAGCAAATTACAGTCACTCATTGGTCCATATGTGTTAATAAACCACTTAAAGCCTTTAGCATCAGTCATATCATCACTGATAATAAAGTCAAACATACTTCTTTGGTTTGAATTAAACAGGACGGCAATATTCTTCAAGACAAGAGCGGCATAGGGGTGGATTGGAACAATTTTCTGTAAATCCGCATCTGAAAGTACTGTTTTTTGTCCGAACTTCGCTTGTTTCTTTGAAATAGAGGCAATTGTGTTTCTTACGCCACCCAATTCATCATTTAATGATTCCGCATATTTAACCCATTTGGGAGCCAAAACCGGATCACTAGTTGTTTTCATGGCCTGAGCCATCAGCTGAAATGCCATGTTCTCTGGCAATTCAATCTTAATGGGCTTTTCAAATCTATCAAGGATTTTCTTCGCAGTATCGTTATCTGCAAATAAAGCTGTACTTTCATGAGCCACAATCATGAAATAGAATGGATCAGATTCACTTATTTCTGCTATAGTCTGAAACCCAGTCAAACCAACTGGATGATTTAAGAAATACTCTGAGAATTCGTCCCATACAAATAAAATAGCGCTTAATTCATTTTCTTTTATAATGCTGCGAATCCAACCAGCCATCTGTGTAACATCACTGAATAGTCCATATTGTCCGGCGTCCTTCAGGACTTTCATGACTTTACCCATAGTCATTTCAATCTGCTTGTCATTTCCTGTATTCAGTTTGTCAATTACCTCTTCAACAGAAATGCCAGTGAAGTCCCATGCATATTTTTCTTCTGCAATCAAAGCAGCAAAATAATCTCTATTCGCCTTTTTGGATACCCACGCCAAAAAGGCATCCTTCATAGATGCATCGCCATGATTTTCAATTCCTTTGGCCTGTAATGCCGCCATTATTGACTGTTGGATAGCAAGTACCAAGTCCATGTCAGTGTTAATACCAGCCGATCCAATTCTATGAATAGTAAGTATATTGCTGTCTGCTTTCAAAGAAATATACTTATCTCTCAGATCACTACTTAACCCATAATCGTCAAAATAATCCTCTACTTCTTCTGGCGTAGCATCAACAAGTGACTTAACAGTCAATGCCGCATGAGACTTTCCAGTTCCGTATGCACCCTCTACCCAAATTGATCTTGTTGCTGCTCCAGACAATACTTTATATGTTGTTTCAAGAAGCTTGACAAAAGTTTCGTGCGGATAAAAACCCTTCCAACTGACTTTTCCCTGTTCAATAAGGTCAGCCGTTACAGCTGCATAATACTTAGGATCGATATTAAAATACTCTTTATATAAACTTGCCATTACGTCCTCCTCTAGAACAGTGCCAATACATCAGAAGATTTCTTATCTTCTCGAAGGGTTATGTTATCCAAATCAAGTGTAAATGAAGCTGAAATGTAGTCTGGATAATTAATTGATAATCCGTTCAATATTCTAACCATAGCATCCTTATCCAAACCAAAAATGCGGCAAGGGCTAACCCCTTCCCTTTCTATAGATTCATCCAGCAAGGTTTCTAACGAAAACTGATAATAATCTCCGCATGCTTCTGAAAACCGATATAAAGAATAGAGGATTACTTCCGGAGAAGGATCGTACCAAGGAGTTCTGCAAATAACAGGGTTTTTCTTGTCTGTTTTATCAATCTGGCCCATTCCTATATCGCCAAGTGGTAATTCTATCAATCTGCTCAAAGATCCAAAAATATCATTTGTCCAGGACTCCTTTGCGCCAGCTTCAATCATCAAAGTAGCCAATTGAAGCTTTGTGTGATATTCATCAAAACCTACGTTATTCACATACCAATTAACTTGGGGCGAATAACAAAGGTTTACAAAAAGAATTCCCCAGGCAACAGGATTCTCATATCCAAGCTTTTCAACAACTTCCGCAGTTGACGAGAATCCTTTTTCATCAAGGAGATTTGCATCTCTCAAGAACCTTTTAAAGAAGCTGTACATCTGAGACCCCAGAGTATGATTACTCTCAAAGTCATTCTTAAATTCAAAGAATTGTCGTATCCAATCCATCTTAGGTGCATGATGCGAATAGCTATTCAAACTCATATTTTTTCCGGCCATGATTATACCTCCCTTAGGTTTTTCTAATGATTTATATACCAAGCATCCTTTTTCTGCTTTATGGCACTGCGAACAATGTTTACAATTATCGCTTATCACTACCTTGCCATCAACAAAATCCAGGTTCCCATACGGGCAATCTGCCTGACATTCTCTGCAAGCTACGCAGCACGCTGCCTTTCTGAAAACATTCTTGAGTAATTTGACGAACTCCGGGTTCTGTTTACCGGTTGACGAATCTACAATAACGGTAATAATGTTCTTCTTTTCCTCTACTTCAAATTGGAGAATATCACCCTTAAAATTGATAGAATAAGGTGATGATTCATTTACCAAAACCCCTATGGTTTTAATCCATTCTTTCCACTCAGTCCTTGGATTTTCGACTGTAATAACCGTAGTATGTGACTTATCAGTTGTTTCCTTGTAACCAAGTGGAATGTCTAAATCTCGCCCATTTTTCCGTGCTTTCCATCCACCGTTTTTAATAAAATCTTCTAGCCGATCACTTGAAGTATACGTATTTTTATATGCACTTCTAATGCAATCTACAAGTTTTTCAGCTTCATCTGCATAACAGAAATGATTCATAAAATCATTTCTTTCTGCTGCTCTCGGACATATCAAGCAACCTGCTCGTCTATTACCCTTTTTATATGCCTCATTCAAGATTAAATTTTCAGAATAGATATATAAAAAGATTTCTGCCGAACTCCAGTCAAGAATCGCGTTACAACTATACTGTCCTTTATGTTTTCCGCCGTAAGTTATGTACTCGTATTTACTTCTTGCCAAGCTCTCATCAGCTCTTACTCCAACAAATGCCATTCCTGTAAAATCTGGCTTATTCAGGAGTTTTCTCAAAAGTAAAATTTGAGGTGAGGTTTTATGTACGCTGCAACACCACCGAGTAACCGTACATGGCGGCCCGAACTCCGCCCATGTATCAAGCGGATCATATTCTGATTTCGACACCTGGAAATCTATACCATTATCTTTACACCATTCGCCTATTTGTCTAACCGTGTTGTATGTATCTGAGAACTCCATTCCAGTGTCGCCAAATAACACCTTAAAATCATCATGTGGAAGAGCCCTCTGTACCAAATCTAACGTTACAACGCTATCCTTTCCACCACTAAACGCAACATAAAAAACATCTATTTTCTTTTGGAACTCACAATATGTATTATAAATTTTCTGGACTGTCTCTTGTATTAATGTTTCCATGAGCTCTTGGTTTTTCCAACACATAGCCTCAATGTTAACAAATTCAAGAGGGATACCTTCCGGTTCCGGATCTTCCAAAAGAATGATTTCAGGTTTCGTATAAAGAGCTCCTCCTTTGGTCCGCGCCACATTACGTCCTTTATAAAAATAGTTATTTGCTTCCGCCCATAACAGCGGAGCAATATCATCCTTTGGATACGTCCAATACTTATCGAATCCTAAAATATCCAACTCCTGATAATAAACTGGCCTCGGTTCTTTGCTGAATTTACTCTGTTCAGTTGTTAGCAGGAGTCCATTGGTCTCCGAATCCCATATATATTGATACATAATTAAGCTTATTTCCTTTCCGCCATAATCTGTTCTCGGCGCAATAATGCCTTCTGAACAACTTTTTCAAATCCCGACCATCTTTTCCGTGCTTGGTACCCTTTCTCAACTATCAACGATAATGCAGTTTCCGCATTAGTCCATTCATCACTTCTTGCAAGCATATCAACAACGACATCTTGATAATCTTCAAATGCAGATTTTTTTCTGACCACTACTCCGTACACACCATTCTCCGCGTAAGATACATGAAAAAGTTCAAACTTTTTGCTGCACGCCAAGTAGCTTTCTAACAAATAGCTATTCCATGGATATTCAACTGTCGGGAAATGAAGAAACAGTCCAATCTGTTTAATCGGGACATAGTCACCGGAACATACTTCAGCCAAAACTCGATCCGTTGCTTCAACATCGAAGTGTACCTTATCTCTTCTAACCAGTTTCTGACTGTTTACTCTTACCATTTCAGTAAGGACATCATCCCAGTAGATTTGGACGCCTATATCATAAGAAAACTGTTTAAGGTCTTCGAAAGAAAGCAGTTCATGATCACGACAAAAGCCGCGATAGAGTTGCCACATCTCTAATTTCTTTCCCTTTTCGCTTACGACCGAATTGCCAAATTCAAAATAATCTCTCAAAATATATTTCAAAACATTACGATATGCCCAGTCTTTATATCCTTCTGTATTAATTGCTATTGCGGGACATTTTCCTACTATTATTTCCGCAATATCTTTTGATACCAAAAATCCCTTTTCGTTTATCCTCTTTCTCATATGCCCAATCAAACTGCGCAATTCCTCCGCGGATGCTGGAAAATTAGGAGCATACATATATGTCTCCCAATCAACCTGAGCTAATGAAGGAGTAGAAACTAACACATGTTTAATTGTGTCAAGCGGAATAAACCATAGGTGTCTTTGTAATTCATCATATCCTACGGCATAATGACAGCTTTTCATATAATCAATAACATCTTTATCTGGGCTGACTTTTTCCTTCGTCGTTTTAAATACGGCACTTGTTGCATACACTCCAGACATGTTTTCTGCAATAATTATGTCTCGCAAAGCAGTCTCATTATATATGTATAATTCTTCAGCCAGTTCCTGTTGCCACTTCTGCATAACGGCGCTTATATAAACGCAGCTGGCTCCATTGTTAAGTGCATTTCGTATTGCTTCACGAATCTCTTCTATTAAATCCCCTTGTTTTGCCGAGTGATTAGGATATACCCTTCCATCAATATACTGCCCAGCCTTTTTTAACTGATTTGAAAGGTAATCGTCATCTTGATCTAATTCCTCCCCATATTTATTTTCATAAAGCATTCGGAACTTATCTAGTCTAATGGCATTTAATACTAAACCTTCCTCAAAGAATTCTTCCAGAATATCTGAAAAACATTTCTTTTCTTCATCCGATAATTCTACTGAAGCGACATCAGCATCTCTATTCGATGTTGTTTTTGATAAACCTTGCCTTCTCCCTAATTCAATGGTTCCATTGCTTCGATAGTAAATGTATTTTTTCATAGAGGTCAGGTAGTCTCTATGCTCATCTACTAATGTTTCATCCGCACAGAATTGCTCATACAAGCTTAATAATTCCGTTACATCTTCATAGTCATATAAGGATCTTTCAATAATACTTTTTTCTATGGCATAATCAGAAAGACCAATGAGCCAATTACCATAATTTCGAGCGGCGGTCTCCTTTAATCCATTCTCAACAAGCCACTCCTGATATTCGTTTCGCCTGGAGCTGTCTTGTCCGCCAAAATTCCTGCTACCTCTGCTAAGCAGAACCGTTCCATCACTTCGATACGCTATATACTTTCTAAACGAAGTAAGATAATCCCGATGATTTGTTGTTAGTTCTTCCTCATAGCACATCTGTTCGTATATGCCAACTAACTCTTTTGCGTCCACATAATCATAAAGAGATTTTTCAATGATCCCTTTCTTTTGAGCATAATCAGATAACCCAACGAGCCAATTACCATAATTTCGAGCGGCGGTCTCCTTTAATCCATTCTCAATAAGCCACTCCTGATATTCGTTTCGTTTAGAATTATCCTGATTACTTGCTTGTTGACTGCCGCGTCCAATCAGAATCGCTCCCTCACTACGATATGAAATAAATCTTCTTAACGAAGTGAAATAATCTCTGTGATTTTGAACATAAGAAGTATCCGAACTAAGAAGGTTATATAGTTCTACAAGTTCAGAAACATCTTCAATTTCATATATTGATCTGTCAATAAATCCATTTTCCTTGGCATATTCTTCTAGGTTCCCAAGTCTAGCCCCATAGTTTCTTGCAGCTTTGTGGTCTAAACCATTTTCTTCAAGCCAAGCTTGGTACTGATCTCTATAACAGGCTACAACCATCCGCCTTGTCTCCTCCAATATTTGGTTATAGGTGTCCCTTTTTTCCTTTCGAATCTTAACAACATTACTAAAAAGCCTAGTGGCAGGTTTTCTAATTGTTTTACCTTTATAGGCAGACTCCATGCTATACATTTGAAAAGAAATTCCGGCTTCATTACGGTAAATCTCATCTATATTATCGCCTTCATGTACTGCAAGCATCCTAAGAATGCTTGATACATTATTTACTGCTTTTTTCCGATCTACACTACCATCGCATACGCAAATATATGCTTCGAGCAATATAACCGCTTCATTAATATTCCAAGGCTTTTGAACCATAATTATAGTCACTCCGAATTATAGGATATCATTCTAATTCGTCTGAGAATCTTCATCTTCCTCCGGAACCAATTCCATAATATCCCCTACATCACATTTCAAATATGCACAGATTCGCTTTATAACATCCATTGAAACATCTTCATTTCTCCCCAACTTCGCTAATGTATTGGGGCTCATTTCTATCGCTTCTAGCAAATCCATTTTTTTCATGTTCTTATCTATTAGCAGTTTCCATAGTTTGTTATAACTTATTCGCATCCTGTATTCCTCTTGCCTTTAGGCGCTAGAATCGGTCATAATTGACCATACAATAATACAGGCTAAATTATATCACATTGCCTTTCATCTCTCAATAATAATATTATAACAATCTATAATTTCCTAACATTGGTTTGAATTTTTTCAATACCAACTGCTATTCCGTACCGTACTCGTACTCCTCCATATTGCTAGAATGAAAAACTAAAACCCGACTGAAATATCGCCTAATTACATAGAATTCATTTTAGGGGCAAATACGGGCCAAATTTATGGTGCATTTTTCCCCAAAAGATGCTATAATCCAATCATCTGGATGCGACACGTTA
>JAEEGL010736825.1_pt1 | contig 16848 bp, 9 predicted proteins | sample 9134231 | NCBI WGS metagenome assembly JAEEGL01 (sample SAMN16246548, study PRJNA631951) | gut metagenome | biome: gut microbiome; feature: rumen; material: fiber-attached | host: Bos | place: Iran: Karaj | collected 2018-10
AAAAGATTTTTTGCATTGTAATACAAAACATTGCGCAGCTCTTCTTCTGTAAAACCAAGTTTGATAAATCTTGACCATTCGTCCTCATGATCCCACATAGGAAAATCGCTTCCGAATAAGAACCATTGAGCACCATGTTCTTTTATCATTTTTGAGGCTTTATCAAAAGGAAGTTTCCAGGTTGTACTTGAAGTATCAAACCAGACATTACGACCGACCAGATGCTTTATCGATTCATCCCATTCTGTGTATCCGCCGAAATGTGCGGCAATGACTTTTAATTTGGGATGTTTGTCGAGTACATGGGCAATGCGTTTTGGTCCGGAAAAATCATAGCGGCAGTCGCCTGCGTGAAACAAAATCGGGACAGAGTGTTCTTCAAGGCAGCTGTAAAAATTGTCCATTTTTGGTGTGTCAACTTCGAAACGCTGAAAATCAGGATGCATTTTTACACCACGAAGTCCGAAATTCGTGATTCTGTCTATCTCTTTTTCAAAATCAGTGTAATCCTGATGATATGTTGCAAAGCCGATAAACTCCTTGTGTAAATTACATTGCTGAATAATAAAATTATTTATGGATTCCACCTGATCTGCTTTTGTTGCAACAGAGTGAATGACATAATTTGTAACACCAATTCTGGAACCTCTTTCTATCAGTTCATCGGCCAGACCTGAACAGCTGATGGGTGCATCGTAAAATTTTCCAATTGAGGCACTGGCTTTTAAGGCAATTTTATCCGGATATATATGTGCATGAAAATCAATAATTCCCGGAATTTTATATTTTTCTAAGTTATTCATAATTCTTTTTTATTCTAACGATTATACAAAATATGGTCAAATAGCTAAAATCTATATGAAAAACCCTTAAGAAAAAAAATCTTGCATTTTGCTGGTTTTATGATTAAATTTACAATATGAATTACGATAAAATGACAATAAAAATGCAGGATGCAATACAATCTGCAAATTCACTAGCACAACAGGAAGATCACAGTGAAATTGGTCTTGAACACTTGTTGTATGCCCTTTTAGACCAGAAAGATGGTGTTGTTCGTCCACTTTGTGAACATATTGGAATTTCTCCTGAACACTTATTAGATGAAGTTGAAAAGCTTCTGGAACAGTATCCGCGAATGACGGGAGGAACTGTTCAAATTGCTTTTTCTAACGAAGCTGCAAAGGTTATCGCTAAAGCAGAGAAGGAAATGGGGGCCCTTAAAGACGATTTCCTTTCTACAGAACATATTTTTCTGGCAATGGCTCAATCCGACGGAAAAGTCGGCAAACTGTTAAAAACAAATGGTATTACGCGGGAATCTATTTTGTCTGCCCTTAAGGCTGTCCGGGGAAATCAGCGGGTTGATAATCAGGATCCTGAAGCGACAATGCAGTCGCTCGAAAAATACTGCCGTGATTTGACAAGTCTTGCCCGTCAGGAAAAAATCGATCCTGTTATCGGACGTGATGAAGAAATCAGGCGTGTAATGCAGGTACTGAGCCGCCGCACAAAAAATAATCCTGTATTAATCGGGGAGCCTGGTGTCGGAAAAACAGCAATTGTTGAAGGGCTTGCCCGCCGTATTGTTTCTGGTGATGTGCCGGATTCTCTTCTGGATAAACAGCTTTTATCTCTGGATCTTGGTTCTCTGGTCGCCGGAGCAAAATTCCGCGGTGAATTTGAAGAAAGACTGAAATCTGTAATCAAGGAAGTACAAAAAGCAGAAGGAAAAATCATACTATTTATAGATGAACTTCATACGCTGGTTGGAGCAGGGGCTTCCGAAGGTTCAATGGATGCTTCAAATATGCTGAAGCCTGCCTTGAGCCGGGGTGAACTTCATGTAATCGGTGCAACAACTCTTGATGAATACAGAAAATATATCGAGAAGGATTCCGCTTTAGAACGAAGGTTTCAGCAGGTATATTGTGCTGAACCAAGTGTAGAAGACACAATCGCTATATTGCGTGGAATTAAGGAAAAATATGAAGTGCATCACGGAGTAAGAATTAAGGATGATGCACTGGTAGCTGCAGCAACACTTTCAAACCGCTATATTACAAGCCGGTTTTTGCCGGATAAAGCCATTGACCTGGTTGATGAGGCAGCAAGCCGGTTAAAGATGGAAATAGAAAGTCAGCCGACTGAACTGGATCAGCTTGAAAGAAAAATCCTGCAACTGCAGATTGAAAAACAGTCTCTTTCAAAAGAAACGGATAATGCATCTTTGGAGAGGCTTTCTAAACTTGAAAAAGAATTGAGTGAACTGTCTGAAAAACGCAGCAGCATGAAACTCAAATGGGAAAGTGAGAAAAAGCGTATTGATTCCGTAAGGACAATAAAGGAACAGCTTGAACAACTTAAAAACGAAGAAAATAAATATACGCGTGAAGGAAATCTGCAGAAAGCGGCAGAAATTAAATACGGTAAAATTCCTGAACTGGAAAAACAGCTTGCTGCAGCCAGTGACATTAATGGAGACGGAAAACCTGACGGTAATCAGCTTTTAAGGGAAGAAGTTTCAGAAGAAGATATTGCAAAAGTTGTTTCCACCTGGACAGGAATTCCTGTTGCCAAAATGATGGCAAGCGAAATGCAAAAGTACATCGATCTGGAAGCGGTACTGCATAAGCGGGTTGCAGGGCAGGATGAAGCTGTAACAAAAGTAAGTGATGCAATCCGAAGAAATAAGGCAGGACTTTCAGATCCGAATAAGCCGCTGGGAAGTTTTCTTTTCATTGGACCTACAGGTGTCGGTAAAACAGAACTGGCAAAAACACTTGCAGACTTTTTGTTTAACGATGAAAAATCTTTAACACGAATTGATATGACAGAGTACATGGAAAAATTCAGTGTGAGTCGCCTTATAGGGGCTCCTCCGGGATATGTTGGTTATGATGAAGGAGGTCAGTTAACAGAAGCAGTCCGCCGAAGACCTTACAGTGTTGTTCTGTTTGATGAAATTGAAAAAGCACATCCTGATGTATTTAACATTTTGCTGCAGGTGCTGGATGACGGTCGCCTTACAGACAGTCAGGGAAGAATTGTGGACTTTAAAAATACTATCATTATTATGACAAGTAATCTTGGAAGTCAGATGATTCTTGATGCGGATACAAATGCAAAACTAAAAGCTCTGGATAGTCAGATAAAGAATATGCTTAATCAGCATTTCAGACCAGAGTTTATTAACCGTATTGATGAAGTGATTACATTTAACAGACTTGGAAAAGATGTTATCAGTACAATCGTGAAAAATCAGATAGATCGTGTTGCTTCCAGACTTGAAGCACGGCGTATTAAGCTTAAGGTAACTGAAGATGCAATAGCTTTCTTAAGTGAAGTCGGCTATGATCCGCAGTTTGGTGCCCGTCCAATAAAACGAGCCATACAGACTTATCTGGAAAATCCGCTATCAAAAGAAATTCTTTCTGGAAAATTTTCTGAAAATTCAGTGATTACAGTTTCAAAGGGAAAAACTGGACTGGATTTTAAATAAACCGGATGATAGATGAATAAATGGAGAGTGCCATGAAAGTTGTTTTAATTGTAATTCTTACAGGGATAATTTTTTTCTTTTGTTTTGTTTTCAAAGTGGCAAAGAAAATTGCTAAAATGATTTCTGAACCACATTTGAAAACAGATGAAGAAGGAATAGAACAGGCAAAAAAATCTGGAGATTATGATTTTTATGACACTTTCAAAAAAGAAGATTTTACAGTAGCCAATTTAGCAGGTTACATTCTTCATTGTCAGTTATGTAAAAATTACAAAGACAGCTCATCCAGAAAATATGTGATAATTTCACACGGCCATAAGGGCAACCGTTACATGAGCATAAAATATGCCGTTCTTTTTCAAAAACTCGGCTTTAATACAATAATCTATGATTTACGCGGACATGGATTGAATGAAAAAGCCTATATTACGTTTGGTGCAGAGGAATCGGAAGATTTATGTGCAATAATAAAAGAAATTCGTAAAAAAATTGGACAGGAAGCGCAGCTTGGCGTAATGGGTGAATCGATGGGAGCTGCTACATCAATTCAGGCGGCTGCAATGTGTTCAAAAAAACTAGTTGATTTTTGTATTGCAGACTGTGCGTTTAAGAGTGCAAGAGGTTTCGCAAGAATTATAAAGAAAAATGGAAAAGTGTTAAAACCCTGGTGGCTTACTCCAGGTATCAGACTGTATTGTAAAATATTTTATCACTATGACATTTATAAATCGGATGCACTTGCCTGGGTTTCTAAAGCAGATGTTCCCATGCTTTTTGTACATGGGGATGCAGACAAACTTATTCCCTGTTCTCACTGTAAAACTTTGTATGATGCTCTTCCTGTTGAACCAAAGGCTTTTGTACTATTTCCTGGCGCAAAACATGCAGAATCTATTTTATCAGATAAAGTCCGATACGAAAAAGTTGTTTCGGATTTTCTTGCACAATTGTCAGCATAAAACAGTAACTTCATTATGTTTTTGATGTTATAATGAAAGTATGAAAAAGACTTTTCTGGCTGCAGCCGTTCTATTTATTTCTGTTTCAGTTTTTTCACAGGGACATCAGTTATCAACTGTTCATTTAAATGAGGATAATTTAGTTGCTTTAAGTTATTCAGGAACAGGCGGATATACACTGGTTGAACGTTCAAATTTAAGACGATACATAAACGGAAAATACAGCGGGCTTACAAGCCGGGAAGTTCGATCTTTTATCAGTCCGTGTTCGCCGTTTGCTGATGCTCATGAATGTGCTTTCTGGTATGAGGGTTCTTTCTATGTTATGGAAGAAACTCTCAGAAATATGGAAGTAAGTTTTGCAGGCATTAACGAATCAATTGATTCAAGTTTTTGCATAGACACTGATGGAAAAATGACTGTTTTTACTGATAACGGATATCCCTCATTCAGAAGTTTTCCGAGTTTTCCTGAACGAAAAATACAGAAGGGTAGCGAATGGTCTGGAAATGCAGTTAGAAGTGTAGATCCGTTGAATAAAGGTCTTCATACAAAACTTGATATGTATGTTTTATATACATTTTCAGGTGAAGAAGTGTATCAGGAAAAAGCAGTCTACCGGATAAAAGCACAGTGGCAGACAAATTACGGTGGTACGCATTTAGATCCATACGGGGACAGAAATCTTAAAAAAGCACGTGGCGGACACAAAGCCGATATACTGATAAAAAAAGAAACTGGAGAAGTAATCTTAGTTTTAGATACAGTAGACGAAACATTTTTTTATGCTGATGGAAGTCAGGTAAATTTCAAAGGAAATATTACTTTATTCACAGAGTATCCGCCCGCTATACAACATGACCGCCTGTATGACGTTCTAAAAGCTTCGGGAGGTGTTCTTGAAAGCAGCACAGAATCTGTTCCTGCTGAAGTAAATGTGCTAAAAAACGAAAGTTCCAGTACAATTGCTGATAATCTTGTGGAAGCAATTCGTGCAGGAACTTATGGTATTTTTTCTGATGACGGGCAAACCGAAATTGATGATGGTTCAGGTCAAAAATTCTTGATTCAGAAAACTAAGGCAGGTGTCAGGCTGAGTTTACGGGATATAAAGTTTATTCCAGATAGTGATGAAGTACTTCCAGAAGAAAGATACAGAATTGACAGAATTGCCAGTGTATTAAAAACCATCGATGGCCATCAGTTTTTAATAGAAGGGCATACTGCTTCAGTTGGAAAAACAGAAGGTGAAAAAGCACTTTCGTTACAGAGAGCGCAGAGAATTGCAAAAGAATTTATTAGTCGCGGAATACCTTCGGGCAGATTTATTTGTAAAGGCTGGGGAGGTACAAAACCCGTTGCTGATAACACGACGGATTCAGGCCGTGCCCAAAACCGCCGTGTTGAAATAACGATTCTCGAATAAAAGGAACTATAGTTTTTTTATTCGAGTGGTGCATCAGATATTGAACTTAATTTTCTTACCTGCATCTTTGTAGTATTCTAAACGCTGTGCTTTAATTGTTTCATCTTTTAAGTAATCATCAAAATCCATCATACGGTCGATGACCCCATTTGGAGTAATTTCAATTATTCGGTTTGCTATGGAACTGATGAACTCGTGGTCGTGGCTGTTAAACAGAACAACGCCTGGGAAAGCTGTAAGTGCTTCATTCAAACTGGTTATGGATTCCAGATCCAGATGATTTGTTGGTTCATCCAGGATAAGCACATTAGCTCCTGAAAGCATCATCTTTGAAAGCATACAGCGAACTTTTTCTCCACCCGAAAGTACTTTTACCGGTTTAAGGGAATCATCGCCGGAAAAAAGCATTCGTCCTAAAAATCCGCGGACATAAGCATCATCCTGCTCTTTTGAATATTGCTTGAGCCATTCCGTAATGTTCATGTCATTCTGAAAATATTTAGAATTATCAATTGCAAGGTATGTATTGGAAACAGTCTGTCCCCAGTAAACATCACCTGAATCAGGTTTTATTGTTTCCGTGATAATGTCAAAGAAGGCACTTTTTGATTTATGTTCCAGTCCGACAAAGGCAATTTTATCCCCGCGATTTACAGTGATGGAAAAATCTTTTAAAAGCTGAATACCATCGAGAGTGTAGTTCAGTTTTTCGCATCGCAAAACATTGTTACCGATTTCACGATCTGGTTTGAAATTTACATATGGAAATTTTCTGCTTGTAACCGGCAATTCTTCAAGTGCCAGTTTATCGTAGATTTTTTTACGGCTTGTTGCCTGCTTTGACTTTGCAGCATTTGAAGCGAAACGCAAAATAAATTCCTTTAAGTCTTTCATTTTTTCTTCACGTTTTTTTGCCTGATCTTTTGCCTGCCGCTGCATTATCTGACTCATCTGGTACCAGAAATCATAGTTACCGCTGAAGGCACTGATTTTTCCATAATCTATATCACAGATACATGTACAAACAGAATTTAAAAAGTGACGGTCGTGACTGACAACAATAACGGTATTTGGAAAATCGATCAAAAATTCTTCAAGCCAGGAAATGGATTCAAGGTCCAGACCGTTTGTAGGTTCGTCCAGAAGCAGAATATCCGGATTGCCGAAAAGAGCCTGTGCAAGCAGAACACGAACTTTCTGGCTTTCGTCAAGTTCGCTCATCATTCTGTCGTGATATTCTTCATCCAGACCCAGTCCGGAAAGCATTTGTTCAATCTGGTTTTCTGCTTCCCAGCCACCGAGTTCAGAAAATTCTCCTTCGAGTTCTGCGGCCTTATTTCCGTCTTCTTCAGTAAAATCTTCTTTTGCATAAATTGCATCTCTAGCTTTAGAACATTCATATAATTTAGGAAATCCATAAAGCACTGCATCTTTTACTGAATAAGCATCGAAAGCAAAGTGATCCTGTTTTAATACTGCCATGCGTTCACCTGGTGTGATGGATATCTGACCATTGTCATGATCCAGTTCCCCAGAAAGCACTTTTAGAAATGTAGATTTTCCGGCACCATTTGCCCCGATTATTCCATAACAGTTTCCTGCTGTAAATTTCAGATTTACATCCTTAAATAGAGGTTTTTCAGAAAATGTTAAACTTACGTCGCTGACTGTAATCAAATTAGTTTTCTCCCTTATTTTTTGAAAAGTAGTTTAAGTCTTTCCCAGAAGCTTAAACTGCTTAGTCCTTTTTTCAGTTCTGGTTTTTTTATCTGCTCTTTTGAATTTTTTTGATTATCCTTCTGAGTATTTTTTTTGCCGGTTTTTTGTGCAGGGTTTTGTTTATTGTTTGTTTCAGAAGTTTTTTTAGAAGCTGATTTGACATTTTCCTGATTTGTATTTTTACCGTATTTTTCTTTATACATTTTCATGCGGTCTTCAAAGGAAAGATTTGCAAGTTCATCTTCGTTAAAGGCAGTTTTTTTGTTTTTGTATCTGCTGTCTTTTTTATCAGATTTTTTACCAGACTTGTCAAAGTTTCTTCTGTCTTTTTTATCGTGTTTATCATTATGACGGCTATGTTTTTCATTCCGGCGTCTATTGTGACTATCATCCTGATCATAGCCGTAATCATCACATTTAATGTATTTGCCTTCTGATAAATCTGTGGTCATCATCTCTTCACCTGCCATGCTGGAAGGAATCTGCATGTCGATGTAACGTTCAATTGCAGGTAAATTGTATACATCCTGTTCGCTGCAGAAGGTGTAGGCTTTTCCAGTTTTTCCGGCTCTTGCGGTACGACCAATTCTGTGTACGTAGTTTTCACTTTCGTTTGGTAAATCGTAATTAATGACCATTGCTAAATCATTTACATCAATTCCACGTGCTGCTACATCAGTTGCAACCAGAATCTTCAGTTTGCCGGATTTGAAATTGTTTAGTACATCAAGTCTTTTTGATTGAGGCAAATCTCCAATAATGAATTCTGCATTCAGGGAATTCATCTGAAGCCTTTTTGCTACAACTTCACAACTTCGTTTTGTATTGCAGAAAATTATGACACTTTCTGGTGATTCATTTTTTAGAATTCCCAGTAGAAGTTTCATTTTGCAGTCGCTGGAAACATGCAGAAGAATCTGGTCTATTTCTTCAACAGTAACGGTTTCTGATTCAATTGTAATTTCTTTTGCATCCCGCGTATATTCCCAGGCAAGGTTTTTCACGTAGCTGTTAAGGGTAGCACTGAAAAGCATAGTTTGTCTTTCTTCACAGGGCGGAAGAACTTTTATCAGTTTTCGTAAATCCGGATAAAAGCCCATGTCGAACATTCTGTCAGCTTCATCTACAACCAGAAATGCTACATTGGATAAATCCATTGCACCGCTTTCCTGTAAATCAATGACTCTGCCAGGAGTTCCTACAATTATATCCAAAGAATGTTTTAACGCATTGGTCTGATGTGTGTAGCCGACTCCACCAAAAAAACTGGCAGTTTTAAGTCCGCATTCATCACAAAAAACTTTTGCTTCCTGTTCTACCTGCACTGCCAGTTCCCGTGTAGGTACCATAATAAGGGCTTTTTTTCCTTTTGTTTTTTCGCAGGTGAGCATCTGCTGAATTATAGTTATGAGATATGCAGCTGTTTTTCCAGTACCTGTTTGTGACTGAACATATAAATCTTCACCAGTAAGGGAAGTAGAAATTACCTGTTGTTGTACAGGTGTGCACGTTACATAACCTGCTGCTGCAATACCTTTAAGCAGGTTTTCGTGCAAAGTAAAATCAGTAAATTCCATAATTATTAAACTCTATCATATTATGAAAAACTTTTCTATAAATACTTTATAATGGAACAGACTTTCTGTATTTTATTGCGGAATCCCTGCATAATTGAGATAAGTTTTATTTACAAAAAAAGAAAGGTTGCAAGATTTTAAAAATACTAATAAAATATAAAAAGATAGAAAAGATTTTTTTATGTTTGCTTTTGCAGACTAAAAGGAGAATGTTTATGAAAAACAAAAAGGTTTTTATTGCTTTAGCAGTTTTGTTGATTTTAAGCTGTTCACTTGCTTTTGCAGATGAAAATTTATTTTCGAATGCAGCAGGATTTTATGGAATGGTCTGGCCGGAAAGTGGTGTCGGCGGATTGCAGTATCAGCACTGGTTTAAACATTTAGGAATGCAGTTCACAGCAGGTGGATGGGCCCAGTCCTATAGCGGACAGATTTCTTCTGTTGATTGTGCTCTTACTGCGGAATTGCAGGGAAAACTTTATTCTCACTTTTTTTCACCAAAATTCGGTTCAATTTTTTATGCCTGGGCCTTAGCTGGTTTTCATGGCTATACTGATAATCAAGATGGTGACTTAATTTTTTATCCTAATGGAGCAGTGGGCTTTGGTTTAGGAATTGAACTTATCTTTATACAGCATATTTCAATACCTGTTCAATTTGGATATAGCGGAGAATTTCCACATAATATGAATTTTGGTTTTAGTTTCGGTTCTGGTCTCAGGTACAGATTCTAAAAAAAATATTACGCTTTAAAAATTATAAAGGGCTGTTCTTAGAAAGAGAATTTTTAAGGAACAGCCCTTTTATTTTAAAAGAGAATTATTTATAAATATTTCTTTTTATCTTCTTCAGGTACTAAAGATAAAAGAACCTCGTTCAATTTATCCGTCTGACTTACATAAGGCTCAAAGTGTATTCCCATTTCGTAACCAGTGTCTGAACGAACGATAAAGGTTTTTCCAATGCAGTTATTTATTATGTTCTTTGTTTCATAAGGGAAATATTCTGGTTTAAGCAGGGCTAAAGAACATTCTTTACCGTTGTAACGGATTTCTGCGATAGATGATGGAACCTGAACGAGGAAAATGCTGAAAGTAGAGAAACCACCACCAATTGTTTTTCGAGAACCAGCTGTCATGGCATGGATGTTTCTGAAGCCGATGTTTCTTGTCTGACCGTCTACGATGAAATCAAGTGTAAGAGAATCATCTGTAAGTTTTTCTATCGGATCTGTTGCACTTGCAGGTTTTACATTTGATTTTTTTGTAAGCGTAGATTTTTGTGGCAGTACTAGAGTTGAACTTGATGCACTTGAAGGACTCTTTGTTCCTGCAGCTCCCAGTGTCGGCATTGAGCCGGATGCTTTAAAGCCTGATGCATTAAGGGCTGGTAAGGACCCGTTTGAAGCAGAACCAAGTGAACCGAAAGAGCCGTTTGAAGCTGAACCAGACCCAAAAGATCCGTTAGAAGCAGAGCCTGTACCAAAAGAGCCGTTTGAAGCAGAACCAGTTTTTTTGGTTGAGCCGAAAGAGCCGTTTGAAGCAGAACCTGCTTTGCCTAAAACCGGCATAGAACCGTTTGCACTTGAGGCATTCTTTTCCAGCGCAGGCATTGAGCCAGAACTGTTTATTTTTGTTTTATTAAGTTCATCGGTAGAGTCATCATCAGAAACTTTTTTCTGTGATTTAGTAGAGTCACGTCCAGAAGAACTGTTTAATGCGAAAATAATCAAAAGAATACCCAGAAGAATGAGCAGTGCAATTAAAAGCCAGAGCCAGTTTGCCTTGATAAATCTCAGGAACGCACTTTCACTTACAAGACATACAGAGAAGGTAAGTTCCTGTGGAGTTGTGCGTGCGTTATCTGCAAAAACAAAATAAGCCGTGATAATCTGATCTCCGTAAGGAAAACTTTCTGGAAAATTGAACGGAATTTTTGCATTTGCATTTCCGTTTGCTTCGACATCTATCTGAATCTGGTCATCCAGTATATTTTTCCCGTCTACAAGAACACTTGTTACAACAAGGCTTATCGCTTCATCTTTTGTGTTGTCAACAGATACCGGATACATGAACCTGCGGTTTCTGTCACCCATGTCATTACGTCCGGAAAGAACAGGAAGTCCTTCAAGAGAATCAAAAATGCCAGTCTGTTCTGATTCTTCTGTTATTTCTGCTGTTGTAACATTTTCGTTTTCCTGTACTGTAGGTGTATAAGAGTAATAATCCGGATTTGCATTTTTGTTTGCAATTCCGAGCATCATGCTTTCAAGAGTGTCGCCGACAACATCCGGATCATTTTTTGCAACCTTCTGTAAATCTGATACAGCTTTTGCAATATCTGAATCTGTTATATTCTCACCTTTTTGTGCAAGTTCCGATGCAGTTTTGTAGGCATTATTTGAAGCTTCGGAAGCGGCTTTGTAGGCTTCATTTGTTTTTTTTGCAGCCTGTTCAATTTCTTCTGCGGTTTTTTTATCGCTTTCTGCAATTATCTGTGCAGAACTTGATGCAGTTTCAGATGCTGTTTTTGCAGCTTTGGCAAGTTCTTCGGCAGCGTCACTTATTGCTTTTGCTTCATCAGTTGTTTTATCCTGCAGAGCAGAAGCTGTTTTTGCAGCCGCCTTATAAGCTTCTTCTGATTCTACAGCAGCTTTTTCAAGAGCAACTGCAGCAGGTGCAGCATAAGAATTTCCACTGATTATGTTTCCGTTTAAATCTGCAACAACGGCCCCCTCGGGAAAAGGTGCTTTTACCCAGTATGTGTGAACGCCCTTGTCATTAAGCCGGTTTAAGGTGTCTGAAATTGTTTTTACAGCCTGTTCTGGTGTGCTGTTTTCTGACTGACTTCCCGGAGCCGGGCTGTAAAGTCCGTCTGAAATCAAAACAAGCACTTTGTCTGAAGATTTTCTCAGTTTATTGATATAACTGTCGGTGTAGGTTACTGCATTTGTTAAATCAGTGTATGGACCGACAGGATAAAGCAGATTGATGCGTGAAACGAGTTTTTGCACATCTTCTTCTGATGTGATTTTTTGTGAAAGTTCCAGATTCGGTTTTTCACTGAAAGAAATCAGATGTACAGTATCGCCGTTTCTGATAAATTTACTGGTGATTTCTGTAAGAACCTGGGTATTAATCTGGTCATAAAATGGAACCATTGTTCCTGATGTATCCAGAAGAAGAACGATATCCGCAGTTGTTGGCTGAGCAACAGCGAAAACAGCAACAATAGCAAACGCTATGGATAGAAGTATCTTTTTAGTCATCCCGAGCTCCTCTTTTTTGCATTAAAGCCCGAAAGAACTTATTCTTCCAGGCTTATACAAAATCTATCGTTTTTAGAAATCGGCAACTTCAATAGAAACAACTTCGTAAGAATATTTTGTATCATTGATAGTTGGATTAAGTGTTTCACCTTCTTTTGCATTGAGAACGGCAATTCCAAACGGAGACATGTACGAAATAACTCCGTTTTCCGGATCTGATTCCCATGGACCAAGAATTGTATATTTCTCTGTTTCTCCAGATTCCAGATTCTTTAATGTTACTGTTGTACCGAAAGAAACCCGAGATGTTGTAATTGTTGTAGGATCGAAAACAACAGCTCTGTTAAGGTCATCCTGCAGGTGAGAAACCTGATTGTTCAGCTGAGCCTGTTTTTCTTTTGCAGCTTTGTATTCTGCGTTTTCTTTTAAGTCGCCTTTTGCAATAGCATCTGAAATTTCCAGTGCCAGAGCCGGGAGGGTAACTTTCTGAATTTCTTCAAGCAGCTGCTCTTTTATTGCCTTCATTTTTGCTGTAACGATTAATCCCTTTGGAGTTGCAACTTTTTCTTCTGTTCCGTGGAACTTGAAGTCTTTGTGTGTTTCTACAATTTTGTTGCGCATTCTCATTTTTATTGCAGGATCCAGAGCTTTGATGTCATCAACAAGTGTATAAAGCCGGGTAATTGTTTCAACATCATTTTCCAGCATATACTTAAGCAGTGTATCATCCTTGAAAAGCAAGTCTTCGATATTTTTGTTGATTTTTTTATTATCTGTTGTATTTTTGTGGCTTTCAATTTCACGGAAGTTCAGATCTTCTATATGGATAAGTGTGATAGCCATTTTTTCAAAACTCAGGTTAAGTTTTTTTAAGAATTCCTGAACCACTTTTTCTTCTGATTTTCTTGTTCCGTCTGAAGCAGCAGAAGTTGCAATTTGATTCTGTTTGAAGAAGAAAATGGCAGCTTCGCGGTAATCACGGTAGTTTTCAAAAGAATTGTTTACCAGAGTTTCAACTTTTTCAGCTTCACCGTTTTCAATTAAGTCAGCAAGAAGTTTTGCATCCAGAACGGTAGGAAAGAGCTTGATGTAAACATCGGACCAGTTTTTAAGTCCTCTTACAGCAGAAAGAAAATCTTTTCTTAAGGCTGTGTTTTTAGTGTCTTTCAGGTCATCCCACATTTTTGAAGGATTGTCTACTTTTTTGAAGAGTCTTGTAAAAAGATCTTTTGTAGATTTTGTATCGGATGCAAAAAGATCTGTGTTAAGGTCAGCATCCTTTGCTTCAAGACGGCGGTCAATAAGAAAGGCTGCGATTGTTTCTTCTGTAACCGGAAGATCTATTCCAATGTCTTCTTTGTTTTCATCTGTAAACGGCTTAAGGTAGCTGTCAAAATAATCTTTTATTTCCTTAAAGAATTCAGTGTAAGCGTTATCAGCTTTTGCTTCTGAATCGCGGGAGAATTTCATGATGATGTCAGCACGATTAAAGAAGTTTTTCTGTGCCTTAAACTCATTTGCGTATTTCTGGCATTTAGAAATATCCTTTTTCTTATATGTGTACTGGGTGATATCATCTGGATTTATACCGAAGTTTGCATTTGAAGCAAGAATATCCTTAGCCTTGTTGTTCCAGCCTGTCCATTCTGCTGTGCTTAAAATTCCCGGAACAAGTTCAGCCTTTATTTTCTTGAGATCGCAGCTGTTTCCAAAACTCTGGATGATTGTTTTAAGAACATCTTCTACAGCTTTGTTTGCTTCTTCTTTATTTTTTCCCTTGATGCTGGCCCATGCGATAAGAGCATCTTTTGTCATTGTTGCTTTTTTAACCCAGATGTGGTTATTTGAAAGCGGCTGCAAAGCATTTACTGCCATATTAAGGGAAAGCTTTTTAGGTTCTGGTCCAAAGCGTTTAGAAAAACGGATGATGAGTTCATTCTTTCCAGCAGCCTTAATTTTTCCTACACCCCAAGAACGATGGAAAACATAATTTCCCTTGCGGAAAGCAATGTGTTTTTCAAAGTCTGAAATGGCTTCAAAAACGTTACGTGTTCTTGAACCAAGGTTTGAACTGCGGATGTAATCATCGATTTCCGGATCATCACTGTATTTTTCGCGGTAACATTCTACAAGCTCTTTGCGGGAACGTTCATCAGTTTCATCGATTGAAAGTACCAGTTTAAGTATATCGATGGCAATATCAATATCGAGCGGCTTATAATATGAATATAAGTCAAGCATTAAAAGTGCGCTCTGTTTTTCATCAATCGTTTTTGCAATTTTTCTCTGAACAAGATAGAAGAATTCTATTTCATCTGTTCCTGAATCAATGAGAAGTTTCCAGATTTCTTTTACCTTGCTTAAATTCTTGTTGGCAACATAGCGCAAAAGTGATTTTTTGTAATAATCTTTTGCCATTTCAGAATCACCTGACTCTGCATAGTGATCAGCAAGAGTTTTGGCAATGTCCGCTTCTTCTGCATCAAGACGGACAATGTTTTCGTATATTTCCCATATGTCAGTTTCACCTGAAAGCAGGGATTTATCTTCATCGTAGCAGCCTGCAAGTGTTTTCCATGCAAAGGTGTTGTCGCGGTCAATTTTAAGCACTTCGTTACAGAGATAAACAACTACCTGAAGTTTGTGATTATCCAGGAATATATTGATAAGGGTAGCAAGGTTTGAGTTATCAATTTTGTCTCCGCCTTTCAGACCGAGCATACTTGAAAAATAAAGTGCAACTATACTGTTTTTTGTATTTGCAAGATGGTCGTCACAAATCTGTTTAGCTTCATTTTTGCAAGGTTCGAGCTCATCAAGGATGTTTTTAAGTGATTCGAACTGACTGACTGTATAGTTCGAAATTGTTGCGCGAGTCCAGGTTTCTTCTTTTATCATTTCCTGAACTTTAGAAAGAATTGAATCTGACATAAATGTGTTACTCCTGCAGCCGGATTAAACTGTGTACTTTTCGTGAATATCAGTATCCAGCAGTTTGATTTTAAGCAATAATTCATTAATTTTTGACCTGTCATCACCAGACATTGTGTAATGGTCGATAAGCCAAAAATACCTGTTGATAAGCTTCGGAATGAGCAGCTCTGGTTCACTTGAAGCTTCTTTTAATTCTGTTTCCAGTGCATATATGCTTTGCTTAAGCTTGGCAATTTCGTACACCCGGAGAGTGCGTTTTATGTTAAAAACGCCATATAGAACACCGTAAACTGGAATCCATTCGAGGAGTACGTCATCTTTGTAACCTAAATCTGCAACCTGCTGATAGAGATTGCAGAAAAGTTCAGATTCCAGAAGTCCGGTATCAATTTCCTGTGCGTCTAAAAAAAATGCTTCGCGGAAAAGCAGTTTTGCTGTTTTGCTTTCACCGGCAAGGGCATAGGTATCTGCCATTTCAGCAAGAATTTCAGCAGAATCTGGATTTTTGCCGATTGCGTCGCTCAAAAATTTTAATGCAGCTTCGTAATCCCCAAGTTTTTTATTACATAACCCGAGCCTGCTGTAAGTTTCGCTTTTTTGAGCTCCCGAAGGTTCTTTTAGAATAGCTTCGTAATATTCTTTTGCTTTAGAAAATATGCCTTTTCTGACACAATACAGACTTTGTTCGTGTTCGCCGGAACGAATACTGAAAGCAGAACAGAAGTTTTTCCATTGATCTATTAAGGCTTCGCCCTTTTCAAAACAACTGGAAAAAGACTGTATTTTCGCCATTCGGTCTGCCCAAAAATTTGCACATTTAAGAGTAAAGATTATTTCTGAATTTTCTAAATCTTCAGAAAGGGCATCTTCTAAAACATGGCGAGCTGCATCAGGATTTCCTTCCTTAAGATAGTCGTAGGCACGAAGTAATCCTGCATTATTCTGCATATTCATAGCAATATTTTAATTATACTGAAAAGAGAGCATTAGTCAACGGTTTTTAAAAATTTGTATAAAAATGAGCATAGTTTATAATATGTTTTGATGTGTTTTGTCAACTAGTTTTCTGATTTTTTTTAAAAATTATTCAAGACTGTTTTTTTTAGTAAAATCCAGGAATTTTATATATTACGCAGTAAAAATAATTCAACATTATATTCAAAAAAAAGGCGTTCCCAGACAAATATTGGATTTCAAAACCGCAAAATATTTTGCTACAACTGTTGTGCTTTGAAACTATTGAAATTGACGCTAACGCGTCAGCACAACAGATTGTTTTTGAAATCCATATTTTGTCTTCTACGCCTTTTTTTTATAAAACTAAATGTTCTTTTTTCTGACTATTAATTTTTATGCATCCGCTAGGTGTTCTGCTTTTTATTCCGTATAAACATTTTCACATTTAATCTGCAAAAACTTGCACAGATATTGGCTGTTCATACTTCCATAAAAATTAAAAGTCA
>JAEEGL010979228.1_pt1 | contig 16848 bp, 12 predicted proteins | sample 9134231 | NCBI WGS metagenome assembly JAEEGL01 (sample SAMN16246548, study PRJNA631951) | gut metagenome | biome: gut microbiome; feature: rumen; material: fiber-attached | host: Bos | place: Iran: Karaj | collected 2018-10
AGGATGCGCCCGATGGTGATGCCGAGATTGTTCCCGTCGGCGTGGAGCGCCGCCCAATAGTCTTTTCCGTCGAAGGTCCGCGTGAGGGGAAGCTCGTCAGGTCCCACAATGAGTTCCCGGAGGGTGCTTTCCTCCCGCCGGAGCTGGGACGCCCGGGAAACATAGTCGCCCCGTTCCTTGTCGAAGGCCACGACCGGGTCCCCGGTCCTGCGCTCCCGCATCACCACCGGCAGCGTTCCCAACGGTTCGGAAATCTGGGCGGAGGACTTGATCGCGTTCAGCTTGCGGTACAGATTGAAGATGTCATGCCCCAGATTGTCCGTCTTTTCCACGGCGGCGGCTGCCACGTTCAGCGAATATCCGTGATCGAGGTAATAGCGGGAAACCTTGCGTATGATTTTCTGCGCCAGCGCCCCGGTGCGAACGATGAACATGGCGTTGCCCGCGGCGTTGATGATCAACTGGAATTTTACGGCGGGATTCTCGAAATAAGGGACGGGGCCGTCCGCCTGATCCGAGAGATCGTATTCCCCTTCGTTGAGCGGTGTGTCGACATTATGCAGAGCGAAGCGGATCGCGTCCCCGAGGATATGCAGAAGCAGGTCGCTTCCGCCCAAGGTGTCCACATACGAATTGCTTCGGAACAGGAAACGCTGGATTTGCCGGGTATCAAGAATACACAGCACTTCTTTGTCCATGAGATGACTGTCCAATGTCTTCATTCCTTTCCAAAGTGTTCGTAGTCACGGAATTTCTCGAATACGAACACCGATTTTTTTTCGATTGAGCCGTCGGCGCGCTTTTCTTCTGTGGTCAAGCGCTTGGAGCAGGAGCAGACCACCCGCACCCCGTCCCGGAGGAGCTTGTCCACAAGCAGGAACAGGAACGAGAATTCTCCCGCCGCCAGCACCGCGTCGCAGTCCATCGCCTCGATTTTTCCCGCGTATTCCGCCGCCAGGGGCCGCAGCTCGTCGGTGGAAGCCGTCGGGTCGATTTGGGGGAACGGGAAATCCGTCACGCCCCCGAAGGCCTCCGCCGCTTTTTTCTGTGCGTCGCTCCACCGCGCCGACGGGTGGTTCGTACAGTTGATCAACATATCGTATCCTCCTTTTCCGCCGGCAGCGCGTCGAGGCATGTCCGGGCTTTGATGGCACACATCAAGGCCCACGCTCCCTGGCTGATCAGCGCTCCCTGCCAAATGCCCCAGACTCCTTGGCCGAGGGGCTGCGCCAGCAGGTAACTCGCGCTCGGATTGATGAACAGCACGGAAATCATGGCGATTTGTCGGGGAATCTTCATTTCTCCTATGCCCCGCATCGCTGCCACGATCACGATACGGGAGATCTGAAGTCCCGTCAGCACCGCCGCGACAATCGCAAAGGCGCGTCCCTGCCCGATGGCTTCCGCGTCATGAAAAAACTGCCCGAAGAACCATTCGGCCCCGACGATGTAAGTCACGCTCAGGACGACAGAAAGCAGGAGACCGCACCCCAGCGAGAGGCGCAGATACTGCCTGAGGTCGTCGTAACGGCCTGCGCCCATGCTCCTGCCCGTCAGCGCCACGACCGCGCTCTGGATGCCGTCGCCGACAGCGAAGGAAAAATTGAGAAGCAGCAATGTCACGAAGTAGACTGCGGTTTCCGTTGCCGGGAACAGGGACACGATAATCCCGGACAGCAGGAAGCCAAGCCGCAGAAAGAGATTCTCGAAAATCGTGTTTCCCGCCTTGGAGCGGATTTCGGAAAGCTGGTGCGGGTCCGTGAACAAACGGTGTGCGAAGAAGCCTCGGAAGCTCAGGAAGTCGTCATGGCGCAGCAGCACTGCCAGGCTGACCAGACAGGAGGCCGCCGTGCCCAACACCGTCGCGATGGCGTCGCCCGCCACCTCCAGCCGGGGAAAACCGCAATGCCCTTCAATCAGCAGATAGTTGAAGATGACATCGACGACGCCCATGGCGAGATTCGCGGCCAATGTGAACTTCGTCCGCCCGATGCCGCGCAGCGCCGCGTTCAGCACGATGGATACGGTCTGGAATATCATCAGTCCCATGACGATGCGCAGGAATTCGGCGGACAGGCCGATCGATTCCTCCTGCAGGCTGCACAAGCGCATGATCGGCTCCGCCCCGAGCCAGAGCAGTATCCCGAGCAGGACGGACAACAGCAGGGTGATCTTGAGGATGGCATGGAAATAGCCGTTGGCCTCCTCACGGTCACCGCGTCCGTACGCTTGGGCGACAAAGACCGAGACGGCGGTACCCAGCGCGAAGAAGATGGAGAAAATGAATACCTTCGGCTGCGTCGTCAGGGAAACAGCGGAAATTGCCGTTCCTCCCAGCACGGAAATCATTTTCGTGTCGATGGAGGCAATCACCACCGTCACGAGGCTTTCCAATACGGCCGGCACGGCGATAGCCGCAATCTCTTTCAATTTCGCGGTATCTATGTTCATCTGCGGTTTCGCCGCTCCTTTTCCGTAAACTTTGGCCTGCGTTGATGTGCAGGACGCAAAGGAATTATTACATAAACTAATTATATAACAAACCGGGCTGTACCTTCAAGATGGCAATCAATTCCAATGGCGGTTGAATTTTCTTCGCGGATATCCATCGTGAAGAGGACGGAAAGTCAAATTACCTTTTGCTTTTCGGGGGGGAAGTATGGTATTATAAATAAAGTAATTATGGCTATAACATACAAAAGCATAAGGGGAGAAGTATCATGGCAAAAGAATTTGCACAGAGCGAGGCGGCGGGGCCGAAGGGCTGGACGGTCTGGAAGGTCGTCGGCCGCATCGATACGCAGACGGCGGACGCCGCCTATGAGACGGGCGAGGGGATTGTCCAGAAGTGCGACAAGACGGTGCTGGATATGTCGGATATGGACTATCTTTCCAGTGCGGGCCTTCGCGTGCTGCTCCGCCTGAACAAGCTGGCGACGAAGTCCGGCAAGAGTTTCACGGTGGCGGGGCCGTCCGGCATGGTCAAGACAGTCCTGGAAGACAGCGGCATGGACGTGTTGCTGAAGCTCAAGGACTCTCTGGACGACCTGGAGTAATCCGAGAAACATGTGGAGGAATTCTATGCCTATAAGCTAAAAATGGACGTTTGCGAATAGATTTTTTTCGCAAACGTCCATTATTAGTATAATTATTATTTATAATAAAAAATGCTGAACAAATCCCGCCCGCCTATTTGTGGCTTTGCCATGGATGGGGGCATTTGTCGTTGAAAGAGGTTTGTGCAACAATGTTTGAATCTACGGCATGGGCGTTGCTTCCTCCTCTGTTGGTCATCGTGCTGGCAGTGGTTACGAAAGAGGTGTACTCGTCACTGTTGGCCGGTATCTTCGCGGGGGCGCTGCTGGTTGCCGGCTTCGACCCTATGAAGACTTTACAGGTGGCGGTGGTGGACGGCATTTCCGCTTCCGCCGCCGCTCTGGCAGGGAATATCCTTTTCCTGGTCCTGATGGGCATGCTGGCGAGTATTCTCGGGAAGGCAGGCGGGATCGCGGCGTTCGGGCGCTGGGCGGAGACCCATATCACCTCGCGGCTCGGCGCGCAGCTTTCCACGTTCTGTTTGGGGCTGCTGCTCTTTATCGACGATTATTTCAACTGTTTGACGGTGGGCACGACCATGCGCCCGATCACGGACGGACGCAGGATTTCCCGTGCCAAGCTGGCTTATCTGATTGACGCGACCGCGGCCCCGATTTGCATTATCGCGCCGGTCTCCACTTGGTCCGCCGCCGTTTCCGGCGTTGCGGAGAGCCTCGGCACCGGGGACGCCGGGCTGGCCCTGTTCATACAGACAATCCCGTATAATTTTTATTCGCTGCTGACGATCGTGTTCGTCTTTTGCATGATCTGCATGGACGCGGACTTCGGCAAGATGAAGGCCGCCGAGGAGAAGGCCCGGCTCACAGGGGACCTGGGGGCGTCGGAAGCGGGAGAGGAAAACGTCCCATCTTTCGGCGATGCGCCGAAGGCTGTTGTAGGCGATCTGTTGTTCCCGCTGATCGCGCTTTCCGTGTCCTGCATTTTTTTCATGATGTATGTGGGCGGTTTTTTCGGGGCCACGCCCTGGTGCGAGGCTGAAAATGCCGGCGACGTGGCGGCTGCGTTCGGGGCCACCGATACGGTTATCGCCCTGCCCTGCGGGGCGTCGGTCGCCATGCTGCTGACCTGCCTGTATTTTTCCCTGCGGCGCACCATCGGTTTTCAGGAGATGGCAAACAGCCTGCCGCAGGGGCTCTGCGCGATGGCGCCGGGCATCTTGCTGCTCGTGTTCGCCATGGCGCTGAAGTCGGTCACGGCAAAGCTCGGCACGGCGGCCTATGTGCAGGGGCTGATCGTGGGCGTCTCCTCCGAGATATACGTCACGCTGCCGGCGGTCCTGTTCCTCGTGTCCGTGTTTCTTTCTTTCGCCACCGGTACTTCTTACGGGACCTTCGGCGTCATGCTGCCGATTGCGGCGGCTGTATTCCCGGCGGACAGCGCGCTGCTGATCATCGGGTTGTCCGCTTGCCTTTCCGGCGCCGTCTGTGGGGACCATTGTTCCCCGATTTCCGATACGACGGTCATGGCGTCGATGGGGGCGCGGGTGAACCATCTGGAGCATGTGGCGACGCAGCTTCCCTACGCGATTCCCGTGGCGGCGGTGAGCTTCGGGATGTACCTGCTGGCCGGGTTCTGGCAGAATTGGGCGGTCTGCCTGGGCGTCGGCAGCGCGCTGCTGATCTCGTTCTTATTCTTGATTTCGAGGAGACAAAATCCATGACGAAGATCATGATATTGTCTAAACTGCCCAACGAATCGGTGGAGACGGCGCTGCGGGAAGCGGCGGCGCTGGGCTATGGCTGTGTGGTCTGCAGCGAGTCCCTGCACGAGGAGACGAAGGCTGCGGCTTCCGCCTACTATGTGGAGGACTGGGGCGACTTGGAACGGCTGGAGGCGATTGCCCGCGTGGAGAAGGTGTCGGGCGTTATCGGCCTTTGCGACAAGTCCGTGAGCTTGGCCGCGAGAATTGCGCAAGATTTAGGGTTTCCCGGCAATCCGCCGGAAGCGATGGAGCGGCTGGTGGCCAAGCACGATTTCCGCGAGCTTCAGGAGGAGGCGGGCGTGTTCTGTCCCCGCCATCTGATTGCCGACAGCGCGGAGGGCGTCCGGGAGAAATGCGCGGGGCTGCGTTTCCCCGTCATCGTGAAGCCCACGCTTTGCTCGTCCTCCTTCGGACAGACGGTGCTGGAGGATGCGAGCGGCCTGCACGAGGCCGTCCGGGCGGCTATCGGTTATTCGCGGGACGGCAAGGCCTGCGTGGAGGAGTTCATTCCGATGGAGTCCCTGCGGGCCGTGGAGCTGGACGTTTTCGTGCTGGGGGACGAGATTCTTTGGGACGGGACGCGGGATTCGTATCGGCTGGAGTCGGCGCCCCTGCGTCCGGTCTACGACGTTTACCCGCCGCGCCTGACGGAGGAGGAATGGCGGGAAATCCGCCGCACGGTCAGCGCCGTCTTGAAGACTTGCGGCGCGCGGCTCGGGGAATACAACATCGAGGGCTTTTTCGCGCCGGACGGCCGGTTCTTCATCCTGGAGGTCAATCCGCGTCCGGCGGGTTATTACAACCCGGAGCAGATCAGGATGTACAGCGGCGTCAACCTGACGAAGCTTCTGTTGACCACGGCCGTCGGGGACAGGGGATACTTCGAGGCGTTGAAGACGTTTCCCCACACGCGGAAGCATATATTGCAGTACAGCGTGTTCAGCGAAAGGGAGGGCGTGCTGGACCGTGTCCACATCGACCCGTCGCTGCAGCCGAGGATTATCGCCCAGAAGTATTTCTTCGGGCAGAAGCCGGGGGACAAAGTGCAGGATATCCTGACGGCGGTCCGCCCGGTCTGCGTTGTGGTGATGGAGTTCCCCTCCGGCGAGGAGCTGGAAGCGGTGCTCCCAAGGCTCACAGAGATGATTTACGTCGAGGTACGCTAAAAGAGAGAAGAATATGTTTATGGAACAGTCCAAGCCCATTTTTCTTATCCAAAAATATCGGTCGATCCTGGGCGCGGCGATTGTCGTAGAGGCCGTTACATATATCGTTTCCCTTACGGATACGCTGATCGCGGGCAACATGGTCAACAATGAGGCCATGGCCGCCGTCGGTCTGGTGGCGCCGCTGATCTCGGCGGAGTCCTTCGTGACCTCGGTAATCAACACGGGCACGCTGCTGCGGTATTCCCAGAGCATTGGCAATTTCGAGAAGGAACGCGCCAACGGCTTTTTCAGCCAAGGCGTGATGCTGTCCCTCGCCGCCGGGGCCCTGATCGCTTTGTGTATGTTCCTGGCGAGGGAAAGCTTTATCGGCTGGCTGGGCATTTCCCCCGGCATGGCGCAGGATGTGCGCAATTATTACAATGTGATCCTGTTCTGGATTTTCCTGGGGCCGGTGACCTGCCTGCTGGATAATTGCGTCGTGGCCGACGGCGGCGAGAAGCTGTCGGCAATCGTCAATGTGATCCTGATCGTCGTCAATGTCGTCCTTTCCATCGACTTTTCCCTGCGCTGGGGCGTGGGGGGCATCGCGCTGGCCAGCGGATTGAGCCAGCTCCTGGCCCTCCTTTTGACCGCTGTCTGGTTTTTCCGTCCCCAGCATACGCTCCGGCTCGTTTGGCATTGGGATTTCGCGGATTGCAGGGAGATCCTGCAAAGCGGCGTCGTGAAGGCGTCCGTGTACGCGCTGTCGTCCCTTGCCGTGATTCTCCTCAACGCTTTTGCCGTCGCCCGTTTCGGCGAGGAGTCGATGGTCGCCCTCACGGTGGCGGAAAAATTACTGGCCGCCTCGGTGCTGTTCCTGGCGCTGACCATGACGGTGCAGCCGATTGTCAGCACGCTGCTCGGCGAGAAGAATTTCAAAGCGATACGGCTCTTGATGAATGTCACGCTGAAGGATATGCTGGTCATGGGCGTCGGGTTTTCCGCGTTGGCCGTGGCCTTTGCCCCGTACCTTGCCAGGGCTTTCGGCGTGCAGGCGGGGGAAGCCGGTTACGCCCAATGCGTGGAGGCAATCCGGCTCGTGGGCGCGACGCTGTTCGGGCAGGCACTGCTGTCCCTGTTTTTCGGCTACTATATCCTGATCGGCAAAGGGGGACTGGCTTTCTTCATCTGCGTCTGCAAGGAGCTGGCCTGCCCTCTGGCACTGGTGTTTTTGGCGGTGTCGCTGACGGGCAGCCCGTCGGGGCTCTGGCTCGGCCTTTCCCTTTCGTCGCTCATTTCCCTGCTTCTCTGCGCGTTGCTGGTGCTGGGACGCTACGGGAAGGGGGACGCGCCGTTCCTCCTGCCGAGGGAGACCGAGAAGGATACCTATATCTACGATTATGCCGCGACAGGGGAAAACGCCGTGGCCATGTCCAAGGAGGCCGGGCGCGTGCTGGAAGCCAACGGGTATTCCAAGGACCTGCAGGCGCTTGCGGGCATGATTCTCGAAGACGCGACCATGCTGATCAACGAAAAAAATCAGGATAAGGGAGGCCCCATCCTGATGGAATGCACGATGATACTGGAGCCGGAGCAGATCCGGTTGATACTGAGGGATTCCGGGCAGTTCTTCGACCTGGCCAGCGAGGACGACGAGCTGGCGTCCGCCCGGCAGGTTTTCTTCATGATCTGCTATGTGACCCACATCAAACAAAGCAACCAACTGGCCACCACAGGCTACAATCGTCACTTGCTGCAAATATCATCCAACCCGCTTTCCAAGAAGAAGGTCGATTCATAAAACGGGATTCAAAGTTATTATGAAGGAATGGTAGAATGAGCCTGAAATCTTTTGCATTATCCAAGGCGGATTATTCCGAGGCCGTGAAATGGCTGGAGGAGAACCTCTCCGAAATGAAGGCGACGCAGGAGGAAATCCTGACAGCGGAGCTTTTGATGGAGGAGAATTTCCTGCGGCTTGCGGCGGCCTCCGGCGACGAGAAGAACTTCTCCGCCCTTCTGTCCCTGCGGAAACGGCTGGGCGATGTGAACCTGACGCTGGCCGCGAAGGGAAAGCCCTTCAACCCCATCGTCGAAATGGACGAGACAACGGAGGATGAAACGGAGATGTTCAGCCTCGCCCTTTTGAAAGCACATCACGACGAGATGAGCTATGTGCGGAAAAGGGAAGAGAACATCGTCACGATTCTCGTCCACGAGGCCGCAGGCAAACAGCCCCGGATTATGGTCTGCTCGATGATCCTGGGCATCCTGCTTGGAATCGCGCTGAAAAATTACGCGTCCCCGGAAACGCTCCTATGGGTCAGCAAGAATCTTTTGGATCCCGTGCAGACCCTTGTCATGAACGGGGTGATGATGGTCGTCGGGCCTTTGATTTTCTTCTCCGTCCTCACAGGCTTCTGCGGGATTTCCGATGCGGCGGACCTGGCCCGCTATGGGGGAAAGCTCGTGCTGGTGTCCCTGGCAAAGATGTCCGTCCTGCTGGCGGCGGCGATGGCTATCGGGATTTGGATGGGCAGCCTGCCGGAGTTCCTGCCGCTGCTTTCGGAGTTTGGCGGCGAAGCGTCGTCCTATTCCATACGGGACGTCATTCTGGGAATCGTGCCGAACAATATCGTTTCCCCTTTTTCCACCGACAACTTCATGCAGGTACTTTTCCTTGCCTGCTTCTTCGGCATGCTGCTGGCAAAGTCCGGGGAGCGCGCCGCGTGGGTGAAGGAGACCGTTCTCTTCTTCCACTCTTTCCTGCGTGACGCAATCGGGACGATCATGCCGTTGATGCCGCTGATCGTAATGATTACCATGGCGAAGCTGATGATGCGCACCGACCCGTCCGTGCTCCTGATCTATGGGAAGATTTTTGGCAGCGTGATTTTGATCCTCTTGAACTGCATCCTGGTCTCCGTCGTTTTCGTGGCGGTGGTGGGGCGGATTTCCCCAATCCCGTATCTGAGAAAGACGATGGATTTCCTTCCGCTGGCGCTGTCATTTCCGAGCACCAGCACCTATTTGCCGCAGACCATGGAATTCTGCTCGAAAAAGTTGGGCGTCGAGGAATCGCTGGTCCTCTTTTCCATCCCCTTGGGGATACAGTTCAACAAAAACGGCCCCGGACCGTACTTGGTCATCGTGGCGCTCCTGATGCGGAGCACGCTGGGACTTCCCATCGACGCCGATTTCCTGCTGTCCTTTTTCTTCGCGCTTCTGATTATCACCTTTACGATTCCCAGTGCGCCGGGGAGCCATATCCTGGTCCTCGCATCCGTTTTTGAGCTTGTGGGCGTGCCCTCGGCTGCGGTGGCACTCTTCGTCGGGCTCGGCCCCATCAAGAGTTACTTCCTTTCTTCTTCCAACGCGCTCGGAAACATCGTTTCCACGTTCCTGCTGGCGCGGCTGGAAGACAAGGTGGATGAGACAATATATTTTGAAGAAAATAATTAAGCATCGGGGAAGGATTTTGAATCAATGATAAAAACGGAAAAAGTAATCTTTCATTTGCCGGAGGACAGTTTCTCCACGATTATGGAATATGTCGTCCGGGAGGGCAAAAAAGTCACAGCGGAAGAACAGCTTCACGGGCAGATCCTTTTGGAGGAGACCTACCTGCGGCTCTGCAAGGGCATGAACGCCCCCCATCTGGCGGCCACTGTCACTGTCAAGAAGCGGTTCGGCGACGTCAGCGTGGAGCTGGTCGCCCCCGGGGAGGCCATGAACCCGATTCTTTCCCTGACGGAATGGGTGGACGACGAGGCGGATCTCTACAGCGTGAACGTGCTGAAGGCCAACCGGGAGCGCATGGGATATGCCCGCCGGAACGGCGCGAACGTCGTTTCCATCAAAATCCACGAGGGCGGAACGAAGGAGATCTTCCGGACGGTTCTCGGCCTGGTGCTGGGATTATGCTGCGGAGCGGCCATGAAAGCAACGCTTCCCGCCGAGATGCTTTTGTGGGTGGAAGCGAATATCAACGAGCCTTTCGAGGATATGTTCATGCACTCGCTGACTATGATGGTGGCGCCGGTGATTTTCTTCGCCATTATCGCCGGACTCACGAATATGTCCGAGACGGCGGACATCGGCAAGATGGGCGTACACATGGTCGCGCAGTCGGTCGGTTTCGTATTCTCGTTCTCCGTCCTGAGCGTGGGGGTCGGGCTGCTCCTCTTTCCCGGCGAGCTGACATCTCTTGCAGGCTTCTTTGAAAGCGGCGGGGGCGGAACGGTGGCGGGGGGCTTTTCGCTCAAAAGCATGATCGTCGATATCATTCCGGCGAACCTCGTGGACCCGTTCAAGGGGGAGAACTTGCTGCAGGTACTGTTTTTGGCCCTGTTCTTCGGCGTCGTAGTGAACCGGCTCGGTGAGAAGGCGCAAATTGCCAAGGATATCATCGAGTTCATGAACAGCTTTTGCTTGTGTGTGATGGAAATGCTCGTCCGTTTTGTGCCGCTCATCGTGTTCCTTTCCATGATGAAGCTGGCGTTCCACACAGGCCCGGAAGTCTTCGTCGTGCTGGGCAAGATCCTCTTTGGCTGTTATTTTTGCATCCCGCTGGGCTTCGCTCTGTTCTCGGTGATTTTGGCGATTTATGGGAAGTTGTCGCCGATGGTCTTCCTGCGAAAACTATGTGCTTTCGCTCCGGTGCCGCTGGCCATCAACAGTTCGAATGCGGCCCTGCCCAAGACGCTCGAGTTCGCCAACGCCCGTCTCGGTATATCGCCGAGCCTCGCTTCCTTCGCCCTTCCCGTGGGAATCCAGCTCCATCAGGCGGGGGCCTGCGTGTATCTTGCGCTTCCTGCGATAATGATGGCCAGGGTGTTCGATAAGCCGTTCACTGTTGATTTCCTGCTGAGCCTGATTGTTTATGCGTTCATTTTCGCCTACACGATGCCGCCCGTGCCGGGGGCGGGGCTGATTTGCATGGGCTCGGTCTTTTCCGCCATCGGCGTCCCGCCCGAGACGGTCATGTTCTTCCTCTGCATAGAGCCTCTCTGCGATATGGCCTCCACGGTGATCAATGTGGGCTGTAACGTGGCCTCGACCCTTTTGGTGGCAAAGAAATTCGATATGTGGGACGATAAAAAGTATATGAAGGGTTGATATTGAATGAGCATGGAAACCTTCACCATCTCAGGAACGAACTATAACGAAGCAGTGGAATGGATGGAGGAGCACCTCGCCGAATTGAAGGTGCCGAAACGCGAGATCCTGACGGCAGAACTTCTGATGGAGGAGAATTTCATCCGCCTTGGCGAGGCGTCGGGGGACCCGAAGTCATTTTCTGCCACCATCGCCATCCGGAAGCGGTTCGGCGATGTCAGCCTGCGCATCTCGGCAAAGGGAACGCCCTACAATCCCATCGTCGATATGAACGAGACGACGGAGGACGCGGAGGCGATGTACAGCCTCGCTCTCCTGAAGGCCCATCGGGAGGCCATGAGTTATTCGTGGCGGAAGGGCGAGAACCATGTTGCTATCCAGGTCCACAGCTCCAGCAGCAAGGCAGCCATTTTTACGCTGGCCGCCCTGGTTGCCGGCGTCTTCCTCGGCCTCATGATGAAAGCGGCCTTGGACGAGAGTATGATTTCCTGGATCGGGCGTAATCTTTTCGAGCCGATTGAGACGATGTTCATGAGTGCGCTGATGATGGTGGCGGCCCCGATGATTTTCTTTTCGGTGACGGCGGGCATCACGGGCATGACCGATGCGGCGGATATCGGGCGCATGGGCGGGAAGTTACTGCTGATTTCCATGGCGAAGCTGGCGGTGGTGTTGGGGTTTTCCATCTGGCTCGGGAACTGGATGGGCGCCATGCCGGAGCTGATGGCCATGGCGGAGGAGGGAGCTGCCTCCGGCGGGTCGGCCATTTCCGTGCGGGACGTAATCATGGGAATTGTGCCGAAAAACATTATCAGCCCTTTTGAGGGAAACAACCTTTTGCAGGTGCTGTTCCTCGCCTGCTTCTTCGGCGTGCTACTGGCGAAGGCGTCGGAACGGGCGACGGCGGTGCGTGACTCGGTGGATTTCTTCAAGTGTTTCTTCACTGATGCCATGGGGGCGATTACGCCGCTGATGCCAATCGTAGTGGCGGTCTCGATGGCAAAGCTGATGATGAATACGGAGCTTTCCGTGCTGCTGCTCTACGGGCGCATCATCGTCGCGGCTTTCGTCCAGTTCGTTATGATACTGCTCGTTTCCGGCGTTTTCGTGACGATTGTCGGGCGGATATCGCCGGCGCCGCTGCTGAGAAAATATCTGCCCTTCAGCATCCTGCCCTTTTCCCTCCGAAGCGTCAACGCCTGCCTGCCGGATACGCTGAAATTCTGCTCGGAGAAGCTCGGCATGGAGGAAAAGACCGCGATGTTCGCCGTCCCGGTGGGCATCCAGTTCAATATGCTGGGCAGCGGCAGCTATGTCGTCATGCTGGCGGTGCTCCTGCGGCTGACCGTGGGTCTTCCGGTGGACGCGGAGTTCCTGCTCTCGTTCTTCTTCGCAGTTCTGCTGATGGCCTTCACGTTCCCCAGCGTGCCGGGGGCGACGATCCTGGTCATGGCTTCCATTTTCGGCGTGGCGGGCGTCCCGGCGGCGGCAGTCACGCTCTTCATCGGCATCGACCCGCTGGTGGACGGCATACGGACGGCGAGCAATGCCGCCGGAAACATCGTGTCCGCATTTCTCCTGGCACGACTGGAAGGAAAAGTGGAAACAGGGATTTATAAAGCAAATTAGGATGTTTTTATTCTTTACATAAAGAACAGGAGGGGTTTTATGGAAAAAACTTTTTCTATCCCGATGTCGCGCCGCAGCTTCATGAAGCTGGCGGGGCTGGCGGCGGCGGGGACGCTGCTGGGCAGCGGGGCTGGCGACCGGAAGGCAGGGGCCGCCGCGCCCCCGACGCCTGCAATGGATTTCGGAGAGGCGGATCTTCCCGTATTGTTCGACGTTGACGTCTGCGTGGTAGGCGGCGGCTCGGCGGGAACGGCAGCAGCAATCAGTGCAGCTCAGAAAGGCGCGAAGACGTTGCTGGTCGAGCGGGGCATTTCCCTCGGCGGGCTCCAGACGCAGGGCTGCGTTTTCCCCTGCATGCCGACCTTTGCCGACGGCAGCGACACGCCGTATATCATAGATTTGAACAAGCGCATGGAAGCGCAGGGCACCGGGCCGATGCTGGGCATCGAGACCGATACCTACTATGGCGGCGGCAGGGCGCAGTATATTCCGGAGTTCCTTTCCCTCGTCTATGACGAGATGTGCGACGAGGCGGGCGTCGAGATCCTTTACAATGCCTCCTTGGTGGGCGCTGTGACGGAGGACGGAAAGATTGCCGAATGTGTTGTGCAGACCATTGAAGGCCTGGTGAAGATCCGATCCAAGGTCTTCATCGACGGCACCGGCGACGCGCTGCTCGCTCGCTTCGCGGGCATCCCGGCGGAAAAGGGCGCGGAGAAGACCGGCCGCAACCAGGCCATGAGCCTGCGCTTTGAGATGGGCGGCGTCGACGTGGGCAAGGTCTATCGGTTCTTTACGAAGGAGCTGAAGGACGACTGGACGCGGGGGCTTTTCGCGAAGATCGTCGAGGACGCGCTGAAGCAGGGCAAGCCGCCCTTCCTGGAATTCGCGAAATGGAAGAAGAACGAGGCGTTTTTCAAGGGCGGCGTAGAGCAGGGCTTGCTGAACCAGGACGACATCGTCTATATCCAGGCCTTCACGATTCCCGGAAAGACAGCCACCATGTCCATGAACTGCCCGCAGATGCCGCCGATGACCTTCAGTTCGACGGACGCGGTTTCCCAGAGCAAGGCGGTGAGCTTCGGTCGTAAGATGATGCGGCGGCTCGCGGCGTTCTTCGTCGGGAACCTGCCCGGCTTCGAGAAAGCGTACATCAGCCGCGAGGCGAGCATGGTGGGCGTGCGCGAGTCCTGGCGGATTCGCGGGAAGTACTACATGGAGGCCCAGGACTATTTCAAGGCGCGGAAGTTCCCCGACGCGGTATGCCGCACGGCGTACCCGATCGATATCCACGACATAGACCTCGACCTCGGTGAGAAGCTGAAAAAGGGCCAGTATTATGAGATCCCGTACCGTGCGTTGGTCACCAACGAGCTGTCGAACCTGCTGGTGGTTGGTCGCTGCATCAGCGCCAGCTTCGCGGCGCAGGCGTCGGTGCGCATCCAGCCCACCTGCATGAGCATGGGTGAGGCGGCGGGCATCGCGGCGGCCTGGGGCCTCACCCACGGTGTAGAGGTCAACGCGGTGCGCTGGGAAAATATCCCGAAGAACGAAAGAAGCTATGCAAGCGAAGGGTAACTTCCAGCCCCCTTCTTTTCAAGGGAAGCTGTGAGGGTTGGCACATCATAAAGAACAAAGAGGAGGAAGAAAAATGAGAATGAAAAAGACCATCTTTACGGCGGCGTTGGCCGCAACGCTGGCTGCGATCTCCCCGGCGGCTTTTCCGTTGGACGCGGCAGTTTGCGAGGCGGCGTCTACGGTCACTTATGAAAAAGAAGGGGTGAAGCTGCTCGTTCCGGCCATCTACGACGATCTGCTCTACACGAAGATCTTCAAAGAGGACACAGAGGACAGGCTCTTCTCCGTGACCGAGGCGAAGTCGGTGGTAGACGCCTGGCTCCAGAACGAGCGGGAGAGCGGCCCGGGCTGGCTCTTCAGCATCGGGAGGGTCAGCGAGGAACGCCTCCATGAGCTGCTCTGCGGCGAAATGAGCGGCGCGGAGGTTTTCGCAAAGGATCCCAAGAACCGCTATTTCATTTTCTATCATCCGACGGACGTGCGCTTTGTCCGCAAGGACACCGACGCTATGCGCCGCGACCAGCAGCTTTGGACGGACCTGAACGAATGGGCGAATCTTGACGTGAAGTATGAGTTCATCCAGAACAACAAGGGGCTTGTCAAGGAAAGATACGACAACAGCAACGTCTCCATGTATCTCGCCCGCGCTGCTTACAGCGTCGAGCCGAAAATCAAGTACACGGTCAGCACGACCCAATTCGGCCCGCTGTACTCGGAGTCGGTGAATGCCGCGCCCTTCGTGGAGCGCCTGATCCGCAACGCTACGTATGAAATGGTGGACAACAAACTGACGCCGGACGGGCAATATGTGGTGCTGAACTTCCCCGACGAGAAAATCCGCTTCGATTTCTTCAAGCTGGGGGACAACTACGTCCGCGAGGTTCATGACGACGGCTATGAGCTCCTCTATAAGATCACGTTTGACGACGGAGTGACAAAGGCAAGCTCGGTCATGCAGCAGTGGTACGACAAGCTGATTGCCGCTCGATAATACGACGTATGGGGTGTAGAAAAAAATAAAGTAAGAATTTCTTACTTTATTTTTTTCGATTGGAAAACGGACCTTCGGAAATCTCTTGCAAGACAAGGTTTCCGAGTTCCGGTGCAAAAAATCCTTCGGACGCACATTAGGGGGCTGTCGCAAGAAAAACTTCTTCCTGCGACAGCCTTCGTTTTTTTGCAATCTAGAAATTTTAGGTCATTGATGAATCCCTTGATTTGAAGCGAATTTTTTTGCATTGTGAGACCGATTTGTGATATTATTATAAGGTAATAAAGACGATTTTAACTGATTATCCTATCAAATCATAAAGGAGCAATGGAACATGGCAAATGAATTTTCGCAGAATGAAGCGGCTGGGCCCAATGGTTGGGCGATCTGGAAGGTCGTCGGACGCATCGATACGCAGACGGCGGACGCCGCGTATGAGATGGGCGAGGGCATCGTCCAGAAGTGCGACAAGACGGCACTTGATATGACGGAGATGGAATATCTATCCAGCGCGGGGCTTCGTGTGCTGCTCCGTCTGAACAAGCTGGCTGCCAAGTCCGGCAAGAGCTTCACTGTGGTCGGCCCGAGCGGAATGGTCAAGACGGTGCTGGAGGACAGCGGCATGGATGTGCTGCTGAAGCTGAAGGACTCCATTGCCGAATTGAATTAATTTTTGACTAAACTTTATCCTGATGAGAGGATTGATTCGATGACGCATACGGTTGTATGGCGTCGCTTCCGTTCGCTTCTCTTCGCCTCGGTGATTTTGAGCGGCGTGGACTATGTGTGCGGCATGGCGGAGTGCATCATCGGCGGCAGCCTTTTGGGCGGCCAAGCCGTTGCGGGCCTGACGCTGCTGGCGCCTATGATGCCGCTATTGACGTTTATCGGGCTACTGATTGTATCGGGTAGCATGACGCTTTACGCTTACGCCGCGGGGCAAGCCGACGAGGAAGAGATCAACCGGGTTTACAGTCAGGCGATGATCCTCTGCGCCGCTGTCGGCGTCCTGCTGACATTTATCATGGTCGCGGCAAAGGGCGTTATTCTTTCCTATTGGGACGTGTCGGCGGATATCGCCGCCTACGCCTCGGATTATTACGACGGCATCGCGTGGCGGCCCGCCGTCTATTTTGTCAGCCAGATTCTCCTGTCCCTGCTGCTGGCGGAGGGGGAGGCAAAAAGGAGCGTTGCAGCCGCGATCACGCAGTTTTCCGTGACGGTGGCGGCAGCGCTTTTTCTCGTACCCCGGATCGGGATTCTCGGCCTGAGCCTCGGGACGACGTTGGGCTTTGTGGCGGACTGCCTGATGAAGGGCTCGTTCCTTTTCAGCGAAAGGTGCCCAATCCGGCTCACTTTTTACCTGAGCGCCGGGAAAATCATGGAAATGATCCGCACCAGCTTCGGCATGGCGCTGGCCAATTTCTGGATTGCTATCCTGCCTTTCGCGATGACCAGCTATCTCTTGTCCGCTTTTGGCGAGCATGTACTGGTGGTCTTTGGCGTAATCAACAGCATCCTGGGCGTCGCCATCGCCATTTTCGAGGGCGTGGAGCAGGCCATGC